>Ga0181522_10000041_pt1 | contig 98932 bp, 76 predicted proteins | sample PEATcosm2014_Bin_27_FD_121103 | JGI IMG/M metagenome (GOLD analysis project Ga0181522, IMG submission 121103) | Peatland microbial communities from MTU Mesocosm Facility, Houghton, MI, USA - PEATcosm2014_Bin05_10_metaG | ecosystem: Environmental > Terrestrial > Soil > Wetlands > Peat | place...
GTTCGGCGTGAAGGTGACCGTCAGCGACTGCGTTCCCGCACCTAACACCGTACCCGCCGCCGGAGAATAAGAAAAGCTTCCTGCCACCGTCGAACTGGCATTCAGTTGAGTTGTGCTCAGCGCCGTTCCATACGTGATCGATGCCGGTTTCGCCCAGGCGATCGTTGGCGCGGCTTGGGTCACGGTCAACGTCATGCTGGCCGTTGCAGTCGGGTAGTCCGTGGTGTCGTTCGGCGTAAAGGTGACCGACAGCGTCTGCGGGCCCGCACCTAACACCGTACCCGCCGCCGGAGAATAGGAATAGCTTCCAGACACCGTCGAGCTGGCATTCAGTTGAGTTGTGCTGAGCGCGGTACCATACGTGATCGATGCCGGTTTCGCCCATGTAATCGTTGGCACGGCTTGGGTCACGGTCAGCGCCACGCTGGCCGTTGCAGTCGTGTAGTCCGTAGCGTCGTTCGGCGTGAAGGTGACCGTCAGCGTCTGCGATCCCGCGCCTAACACCGTACCCGCTGCCGGAGAATAGGAAAAGCTTCCTGCCACCGTCGAACTGGCAATCAGTTGAGTTGTGCTCAGCGCGGTACCATAAATGATCGCTGCAGGCGTTGCCCAGGTGATCGCGGGCGTCGCCTTGTTTACCGTGAGCATGACCGTTGCCGTGGCTGATGTGTAATTACTGGAATCGGTAGGCGTGAAGGTCGCCGTCAGCTTTTGCGATCCGACGTTCATCACCGTGCCGACTGTCGGAGAATAAGCGAAGCTTCCGGCTATCGTCGAAGTGGCATTCAGTTGAGTTGCGCTCAGCGACGTACCGTAGGTGAATGGCGCCGGTGTGGCCCAGGTAAGCGTTGGCATAGCCTGGTTCACCGTGAGTATCACTGTGGCTGTTGCGGCCGTGTAGTCCGTCGTATCCGTTGGCGTAAAGGTCACCGACAGCGCCTGCGTTCCCGCGCTCAACACCGCGCCAGATGCCGGCGAATAACCAAATGCACCTGCCACTGTGGTGGAAGCGTTCAGTTGCGTCGCGCTCAATGCGGTGCCATAGGTAATGGCCGCAGGCGTTGGCCAGAAGATCGAAGGTGAGGCTTGGTTCACCGCCAGGGTTACAGTCGCGGTCGCGGTCGTGTAGTCTGTTTTGTCGGTTGGCGTAAAGGTGACCGACAGCGTCTGCGATCCCGCGCTTAACACCGTACCCGCCGCCGGAGAATAGGAATAGCTTCCAGACACCGTCGAGCTGGCATTCAGTTGAGTTGTGCTGAGCGCGGTACCATACGTGATCGATGCCGGTTTCGTCCATGTAATCGCCGGCGTAGCTTGGGCCACTATCAGAGTCACGCTGGCCGTTGCAGTCGTATAGTCCGTGGTATCGGCCGGCGTAAAGGTGACCGACAGCGTCTGCGGGCCCGAACCTAACACCGTACCCGCCGCCGGAGAATAGGAATAGCTTCCTGCCACCGTCGAGCTGGCATTCAGTTGAGCTGTGCTGAGCGCGGTACCATATGTGATTGCCGCGGGCGTTGCCCAGGTGATCGCGGGCGTCGCCGGGACAGTCACCGTCACCGAATTGGATCCTGTAGCGCTGTTGTAGATGGAAGAACCCGTTGCGTCCGGCGTATAGCTTACCGTCAATGTGTCAATGCCAGGAGCTAGCGATCCGGCCGGGACATTGATTGCCGCGCTCCCCCTGCTGAGATTCGTTGCCGCGGAACTATACCCGCCATCGACCAGCGTCACCGATCCAGTCGGCGTGGGGTTGCCGCTTCCATCGCTGACGGCTACCGTTACCGTCAACGCCTGTGCCGTGGTGATGCTCGATGGAGACGGTGTCACCGTCACGGTTGGCGTCGCAAGCGGCGCGCTGATCGTTGTTGTGCCGGAGATGCTTGAGCTGTAGTTGTTATCGCCGGGGTACTTCGCATCGACAAGTTGCGGACCCGCCCCCCCAGGCGAGATGCCAGATGCCGTCGCGGTCGCCGTCTGTGTCAACTGCGACGTCAGAATAGTCACGGGGTCCTGGAGGTTCACGACGACTAAGTCGGGTATGCCGTCCCCATTCAAATCTCCACTTGCGATTGCATGTGGATATGGGCCCGCTGACGGGCTCATTGCAACGGTGAACGTTCCATCTCCGTTTCCCAGCAGAGTCGACACCGAACCCAGCTCACTCGCGACGGCCAGGTCGACCTTGCCGTCCCCATTAAAGTCACCCACAGCGATGGAAGATGAATCGTCGCTGGTCGCGGGACTCACGAGAGTGGGAGTAAACGTTCCGTCTCCGTTGCCCAGCAGGATTGTGATCGTGCCATGAACGCCGACCACGGCCAAGTCAGGTATGCCGTCCGCGTTGAAATCTCCTACCGCTAATGCCTGTGGATCGAATGCCGTTGTCGGGCTCACCGGGGCGGGCGCGAAGGTTCCGTCTCCGTTGCCCAACAGAATCGTCACGGAGTAGCTCCCTTCGTTCACAACGGCCAAATCTGGCTTACCATCTCTGTTGAAGTCCCCTACAATAATCTCCTTTGGATAGGCTCCCGTAGCGGGGCTTGCCGCTGGGGTAAAGGTTCCGTCTCCGTTGCCCAGCAGAATTGTCACCTTTTCGGCTTGATTATTTAATACGGCCAAATCCGGGATGCCGTCGCCGTTGAAATCCCCTACCGCCATCGAAAAGAGGGGGGAGTCGGCCGTTGACGGGTTTGGAGCCGTCGTGAATGTCCCGTCCCCATTGCCCAACAAAACGGTCACAATGTTACCGTTAGCCACGGCCAAATCAAGCTTGCCGTCCTGATTAAAGTCGCCCACCGCAATTGTCGAAATACCAGAAGCTGTCGAAGGACTCACTGGCGTCTGAGTAAACGTACCATTCCCGTTGCCTAGCAATATTGCCACATTGTTGATGTCTTCGTTCGCCACGGCGAGATCCGGTATGCCATCCCCATTGAAGTCACCGATTGCCACGGATCCCAGAAGCTGGCCTATCGTGAGCGACTGCGGGTTCAACCAGCTGACGGCCGTCGCGCCTTGCCCCAGAGCGGCCGTTCCCACCGAGGCATTCCCATTGCTCGTATCCAGGAAAGATATGGTTCCATTAGGCGAAAGCAAACCTTGTCCAGTCACCGTCGCTGTCAGCGTGTAGTTGCCCGGAACACCGCTTTGAGCGATTGTGGTTGTGGTGGGGTTCGAAGCGGTTACTGTCAGGGTCGACGCGTTGGAGGAACTCGTCGCATCGCCGTTGGTGCCCACGAAGACTGCCTTGAAGCTGTGGCTCCCCATCCCAGGAACGAACTTCAGCACGGCCGTCCCAGCGCTGGTCAACTGCGCCGTGCCGAGAAGATGGGTATCCTCGCAGTACGCGGCCGTTGCATCGCAGAATTTCACCTGCCCGGTTGTCACCGCCGTTGCCCCAGCGCTCACCTTAGCGGTCAAATTCACCACCGTGCCTGATGCGACCGAGTTGACTGGAGCGCCACCCGAAGACGCCGTCAGTGTCGTTCCCGTTGTCGCGGGCGCGGACTTGACTGTCGCAGCAAGGGTCGTGGTAGCGGTCAACCCTCCGGAGGTACCGGTGATGGTCGCCGTGGAGGTTCCTGCGGTCGCAGAACTGCTTGCGGTCAGCGTGAGTACGCTGGTTCCGGTGGTGGGGTTCGGAGCGAACGACGCGGTCACGCCACCGGGCAGCCCCGACGCGGCCAGGCTGACACTGCCGTTGAAGCCATTTATAGGGATGACGGTGATTGAGGATGTGCCGGACGCGCCTGGTTCAAGGTTCACGGCGCCCGGGGAATCCGAGAGCGCAAAGCTCTGCAGAGAGACGTACATATAAATGTTGGTGGATGCGCTTTGCGAGCCGGATGTGCCGGTGATGGTCAGATAGTAATATCCGGCAGCGACATTGCTGCAGGCTGTGAGTGTGAGTATGCTGGAGCCGGTAGAAGTTGGATTTGGAGCGAAGGACGCGCTTGTGCCGCTGGGCAAGCCTGTGACAGCCATACTCACACTGCCGGTGAAGCTGCCTTCAGGCGTGACAGTCACGGTGGCCGTTCCCGAGCCGCCTTGGCCAACGTACACGTAATACGGCGAAGCCGAGATCGTAAAGCTAGGCGCATTGACTGTCAGAGTGATTGTGGTGGCCGCCGTCTGGGCGCCGGATGTGCCGGTGATGGTCACGTTGTACTGCCCCAGACTGGCGTTGCTGCCGGCCGTCAGGGTCAGCGTGCTCGAGCCGGTTGTGGGGTTTGGAGCGAAGGATGCGGTGACACCGCTAGGTAGGCTGGATGTCACGGCCATATTCACGCTGCCGCTGAATCCGTACTGGGGACTCACATAGACGGTGGATGTGCCCGAGCTGCCTGCGTAGATAGACGGGCTGTTGTAATCGTAGATCGTAAAGCTCGGCGTATAGACTCCGAGAGACAAAGTTGTGGTCGCCGTCTGGTTGCCGGAGGTGCCGGTGATGGTTAGGGTGTACTGCCCCACGCTGGCCGTGCTGCTTGCCGTCAGTGTCAGCACACTCTGGTAGGTTGTCGGGTTCGGGCTCCACGAGGCGATGACCCCGGCGGGCAGGCCGGAGACGGCCAGATTGACACTGCCGGTGAATCCGTATTGGTCGTTCACGTAGACGTAGGATGTGGCTGAGCTGCCCTGGCCGATTGTCACGCTGCTGTTATCTGAGAGTGTGAAGGTCGGCGCGTATACGCCAAGCGTGAGCGTAGTGGTTGCTGTCTGATTGCCGGATGTGCCGGTGATGGTCACGTTGTATTGTCCCAAGCTGGCCGCGCTGCTCGCCGTCAGCGTCAACGTGCTGCTTCCTGTTGTGGGGTTGGGAGCGAAGGATGCGGTTACGCCGTTGGGCAGGTTGGATGCGGCAAGATTTACACTCCCAGTGAATCCGTATTGGTCGTACACGTAGAGGTAAGTCGTAGTGGACGTGCCCTGGCCAATCGTCGCGCTGTTGGCAGACAACGTGAAGGTCGGGGTTGCGATCTGCAAGGGCACGGTGGTGGTTGCCGTAGTCGAGCCTGAAGTGCCTGTGATGGTCAGCGTGAAGCTTCCAATGCTGGCGGTACTGCTTACATTCAGCGTCATGTTGGTGCTGGATGTTGCGGGGTTTGGCGAGAAGGATGCGGTCACCCCCGCTGGCAGGCCAGAGACGGACATGCTGACGCTGCCGCTGAACCCATATTGACTTTCCACATAGACGTAATCTGTGCCGGAACTGCCCTGGCCGATGGGGCTCTGATACGAACCAACAAAGAGCGTGAAGGTCGGCTTATAGACCCCCAATGGAAGCGTTGCAGTCGCCGTCAGATTGCCGGATGTGCCTGTGATGGTCAAGGTATACTGCCCGACTGGGGCAGTGCTGCTCGCGGTCAAGGTCAAAATGCTCTGGTTGGTTGTGGGGTTCGGATTCCACGATGCGGTCACGCCGCTGGGCAAGCCGGACACAGACAGGTTCACGCTGCCGTTGAATCCATATTGGTCGTTTACGTAAACGTAGGATGTGCCGTAGCTGCCTTGGCCGATATTCAGGCTGCCCGCCGAGAGGGTGAAGCTTGGCCCATAGACACCCAGAGTTATGGTGGTGGTTGCGGTAATGTTGCCGGAGGTTCCTGTGATCGTCAGGGTGTACTGTCCCACAGCGGCTGTGCTACTCGTAGTCAGTGTCAGCTGACTGCTTTCAAAGTTGGGGTTCGGGCTGGTTGGGTTCGGACTGAAGGATGCAGTCACACCGCTGGGCAGACCGGTCACGGCAAGATTTACGCCGCTAGAGAATCCATATTGGGGGTACACGTAAACGTAGGATGTACCGTAGCTCCCTTGGCCGATGTACACGCCACCAGCAGAGAGCGTGAAGCTCGGTCCATAAATAGCCAAAGAGAGGGTGCTAGTTTCGGTCAGCGCGCCGGAGGTGCCGGTGATGGTCACGGTCGAAGTTCCGGGCGTGGCGGAACTGCTCGCATTCAGTGTAAGCACACTGGTTCCAGTTGTTGGGTTCGTCCCCCACGACGCGGTAACCCCGGTCGGCAATGCCGATGTCACAGCAAGATTCACGCTGCCGTTGAATCCGTATTGAGGGGTCACGGTGATGGTGGATGTGCTTGAACTGCTTTGATTTACCGCGACACTGTTCGGCGAGGCCGTCAGGGTGAAACTCGGCGCATGAACTGCCACAGAAAGGCTGGTCGTCACGGTCAAGGCGCCGGAGGTGCCGGTAATGGTCACCGTGGACGTAGTGGAGGGAGCGGAACTGCTCGCCGTTAGCGTCAGAAGGCTGGTTCCGGTGGTGGGGTTCGTACCCCACGACGCGGTCACGCCGCTGGGCAGCGCGGAAGTGATCGCGAGAGTCACGCTCCCGGTAAAGCCGCCGGCGTCGGTCACAGTGATGATGGTTGCGCTGGATCCGCCCTGGTTGACGGACAGGTTTCCCGACGAAGCCGCTATCCAGAAGCCCGGCGTCTGCGGTCCCGCCAGAGCGTCGATCAGGCTCTGCCCAGTCGGGCTTCCCCAGCCGGTAACCAGATCATAGCCGCTAACGGCGCTAAACCATACCGGCTGGTTGTCGGTATCGTTATTGCCGACGGTGATGTCGTGGAAGTCGCTGTCGTAGCTGGAACCCGCCCCAATCGAGTAGAGGTCGGGATTCAGGAATCCCACTCCGCCCAAGGGCGCTGTGCCGGCCTCCACAGCCTGCTGATTCACCAGCGCCATAAAGCCTGCCCAGCGCGGCGCCGCAAAGCTGGTGCCTGCCCAGGCTCCTCCACAGCCGTACTCGAGGCCGCACGCATAGTTGTCAAAGTCGCCTTCCATGGCCACATCGGGCTCATTGCGCAGGGTCGTGGAACCTCCATTAGACGAATTGGCCACCCCGGCCTGCCAGCTTGGAATTGGGATTCCATCGGGACTGATACCGCCACCGCTCCCAGCCTCTTCGGAATTCCACGCTGACTCCGAAGCCCAAGTGCCGCCAGCGCCATTCGTGGTCAAGTGGGTTGCGCCAACGGTCGTCACGTAAGAGTCTTCCGCCGGGTAGAAATACGGACTTATCGCCGCATCGAAGGCGCCCGAATCTCCCGAAGCCACGAAAAGGCTCTGGCCCTGCGCGGCAAACTCCTGAAAGAAAACATCGTCCGTCGAAGCATCGTCCGGAATCCATCCCCACGAGACACTGAGTTGCTTGGCGATATTCTCGGTGGCCATCGAATTAAAGATGATTGGATCAACGCCGTATGCGTTAGGACCTATGTATACGCGAACCTGGCTCAACCCGGGGGCCATGCCTATCGCCTGCACGATGTCCAGCACCTGCTCGGTATCGTCGCCCTCAGGGCCCGCAGTGGCGCCATCCAGGAGTACGTTGTTGATTGGGACGCTGTACGTCTGTCCGGCGTTGCTGAAGGTCAAATTTACGTTGCTCAGGTTATAGCCGCCAAACTCCAGGAGCCCGACTGCCTGGCCGTTGCCCGTAAGGGTCGTGCCGCCGTAGTAGACCGCCCGCATGTCGCTGCCGAGATAGGAGCCGCCGGGACCGGAACCGGTGACGTCAGCGATCGCTTGCCCCCCTTGCGCTCGCGAGACCATCGGGCGTGCTATCGAGTAGTTGTTCAGGCCGGCGATATGCGCCACGGGCACGCTCAGATTCAGTGAGGGCTCACGGTCTGGCGAAAAAAACGTGCGGTTCTCCGTGGGATGCTGATAGACCCCCATCGTCAGGTTAAAAGCCGCGTTGATTTGCGCTACGGTACCACTGATGGGCACAATCAGCCGATTCCGGGGGGTGTCGGTCACTACAAATCCATTGGCCTTGGCGAAATCGACGACGGCCTGGTAATCCTCCGCTGTGGGGCCGAACTTCTCCGTGAACTGATCGACGCTGAGAAAGTGCCTGTAATCGGGGCTGGACGGATCATAAAGCCGCTTCAGCAGGCTGGTCAGTTCGCTCTGGTTGCGCAGCGGCAGCACGATGGTGAGCTGCATGTTCTGCCCTGGCGGGAGTGAACTTACCAGCGCCGCTTGCCGGCTGAAAACTGCGCCGCGGACATGATTGTGCAGCGTCTGGAGCGACTGCTGCGCATGCCCCGCACTCCAAGTCCCGCACACCAATGCGGCCAGCCCAATGCTCGCCGTGGCCGCCCTGCTTTTTTTCAGCGCGCGGCCAAAAACACGAAGAGGAAAGGCAAGAATCGAAGCGCGGGCAGGCCAGGGCACGGAAAACATGGCAGGATAACTCCCGTTTGAACGTGAGCAAAATCGTCTCGATGTTTGTTATTTGACAAACAAACTCCGGCTCATCGCGAATCCTGGAGGTTTGCAATGCCCGCAAGCATCCAGACTGATTCTTTATGGATTGATGGCAGCAGATTAGCACAATGCGCGACACATGTCTGTGTCAGCACTATCAATCCGCAATGAATTTCATCTGGCGAAGTTTTGGCTCGCAAGAACGCGATCTTGTATCGAAGCGCGCAGATGGATCGTTGTATCCATCTTGATCCGGCTCGGTAACGCAACCGGTCTCATTTGCCCTTGCTGAGGCTTATGCCGAAGCCGCGAGTCTGCTTTATCGCACCCCTCGAGGCCTGCTCTTGAAGATCTCGCACTTCTCCAGCAACCTGCGGTCTCAAAGTAAGCATAGGGGGCATTCGGGACAATGTATCCCTACAGGTATCACCAGCCCCGAGGCGCAAGACTGCACTGTCAGGAAACGTGTCATAAGTGATTGATTTTATGGTGCCGGGAGGGGGGGTCGAACCCCCATGCCCCGAAGGGCGGCGGATTTTGAGTCCGCTGCGTCTGCCAGTTCCACCATCCCGGCTTAGGATGGGCTGATCCATCAAAAGTATCGCACAGCCTTTGCGCCTGGCGCTACTGGCAACTGCAAGGCCTCGCCGCCCACCCCATGTAGTCAAGTGCGTCCCGGCAGGTGGATCGATTAGGCAGCATCCCAGAGCCGTCCCCGCTTTCCACACGCCGCCAAATGTGAATACCGTGCGACAATGGAGGCAACCGTGATGACAACCGCCTCTTCCGCACTTGTTCCCGAATCGGTTGCGGTAACCCCGCAGTTGCTGGCACAGCACAGCATCACTGCGGATGAGTACAGCCGCATCCTGGCTGCACTCGGCCGCGTTCCCTCCCTCACCGAGCTTGGCATCTACAGCGTCATGTGGAGCGAACACTGCTCCTACAAGTCGAGCCGCGTCCATCTGAAGCGCCTGCCCACCAAGAGCGACCGCGTCGTCCAGGGGCCTGGGGAGAATGCCGGCATCATCGACGTGGGCGACGGCTGGGCCTGCGCTTTCAAGATCGAGTCACACAATCACCCCAGCTACATCGAGCCCTTCCAGGGCGCGGCCACCGGGGTGGGCGGCATTCTCCGCGACATCTTCACCATGGGTGCGCGGCCGCTGGCGGTGATGGATTCGCTCCGCTTCGGTCCGATCACGGAGGAGGCGAACCAGGACGAGGAAGAGCGGAGGCTCATTGGCAGGAACCACGCTGTCGTTGAGGGTGTGGTCAGCGGCATCGCCGCCTACGGCAACTGCTTCGGCGTGCCCAACCTGGGCGGTGAAACCAAATTCGAGGCTTGCTACAGCGGCAACCCGCTGGTCAACGCTTTTGCCCTCGGTCTCGTCCGCACCGACGAGATTTTTTACGGCAAGGCCAGCGGCGCCGGTAACCCCGTCATCTACGTCGGAGCAAAGACCGGCCGCGACGGCATCCACGGGGCAACCATGGCGAGCGAAGAGTTCCACGAGGGTACCGAGGCCAAGCGCCCCAACGTGCAGGTCGGCGACCCTTTTATGGAGAAGCTGCTGCTGGAAGCCTGCCTGGAGGCCATGCGCACCGGCGCGATCGTGGGCATTCAAGACATGGGAGCCGCTGGGCTCACCTGTTCAACCTGCGAGATGGGCGCTCGCGGCGGCGTCGGCCTTGATGTCGAGCTCGACCTTGTTCCCCAGCGCGAGACCGGCATGACCGCCTACGAAATCATGCTCTCCGAGAGCCAGGAGCGTATGTTGCTCGTCGCGATTAAGGGCCGCGAAGGCGAAGTCCTGAAGGTCTTTGAAAAGTGGGGATTGGATGGGGTCATCGTCGGCACGGTTGAGCCCGAGCCACGGCTGCGCATCCGCCACCACGGCGTTCTGGTCGCCGATATTCCCAACAAGTCGCTCACGGATGACGCCCCGCTCTACCACCGCCCCGTCGGCACATGGAAAGCCCCCATCCCGCTTGAGCCCCCTGACGAGATCCTGGCTCAGCTCGCCGAAGACCGCGATTACACTGCCGACCTGAAGAGGCTGCTCGCCAGCGCCAACGTCTGCTCCAAGCGCTGGGTCCATGAGCAGTACGACACCATGGTCCAGACCAACACCGTGATCGGCCCGGGGGGCGAAGCCGGCGTCATGCGGATCAAAGGCACCGGGAAGCCGGGTCCGGAAGGCGAACCGGGTCACGAGCGCGGCCTGGCCATGGCTCTTGATGGCAACGGACGTTGGGCGTATCTCGATCCCAAACTCGGCGCCATGCATGCAGTGGCCGAAGCTGCCCGCAAGGTAGCTTGCTCCGGCGCTACCCCCGTGGCCGCCACCAACTGCCTCAACTTCGGCAACCCCGAGAAGCCCGAAATCATGGCCCAGCTATCGGCGGCCATCGACGGCATCGCGGAAGCCTGCACGGCCCTCGGAACACCCATCACCGGCGGCAACGTCTCGCTCTATAACGAAACTCGCGGCGAAGGCATCTATCCCACACCCGTGTTGGGCATCGTCGGCATACTAGACGACGTGACCAAAGCCATCCCGGCAGAGTTTCACCATGAAGGTGACGCCATTGTTATGCTCTGGCCAATCCCCAGGGGAAAAGATCCGGACCCTAGCCTCGAAGTACCCTTTCACCCTGAGCCTATGAAGTATTACCCGGTTGAGCCCGTCGAGCAGGAACCGGTCGCGCTTGACGACGCGGAAGATCCCGAAGCCGACGCGGCCGCAAAGCTAGCCGCCTTTGGCTCCTCTGAACACGCCAAGGTGGTTCTCGGCGGCTTGTGGGGCCAGCCGCCTCCGCTCGATCTTGATGCGGAGGCCGATCTCCACACTCTTCTGGCCGCTTTGGCTGAGCGTAAGCTGCTTCATTCCGCCCGTGATATTTCCGACGGCGGAATCGCGGTTTCGCTGGCTCAGGCCGCCTTTTTCAAAGGAATCGGCGCGACCGTCGAGCAGGATCAATCGCTGATGGCTCACCCGCTCTTTGGTCTCTTTGCCGAACCCGCCTCTACTATTCTGGTCACCGCCCACCCCAGCCATGTTTCCAAAATCGAGGCCCTCGCCGGCGAATATAGTTTCTTCGCCGCCCGCATCGGGTCGACGGGCGGCCAGCGTCTTGAAATCTCCGTCGATGGCGAGTCCTTCATCTCTGCACCGCTAGCCGACCTCCGCAAGCCCTGGGCCTCCGCCTTGGAAGCCACACTCCATGGCGAGGTACTGGCATGACCGAGCGGCTCTACCAGGGCGTTGATGGTCTTGCCGATACCACCGGGCAACTGACCACTGACCACTGCTTACTGTCCACTGTCTCCGAAGATCCCAAGCTCCGCGAAGAATGCGGCGTAGTCGCCATCCACGGCCATCCGGACGCCGCCCGCCAAGCCTACCTCGGACTCTACGCCCTCCAGCATCGCGGCCAGGAGTCAGCCGGCATAGCCACTGCTGACGGTCACCATCTCGCCAACATCAAAGGCATGGGACTCGTCTCTGAAATTTTTACTGACGACATTCTCGCCAAGCTGCCCGGCCAAATGGCTATCGGCCACACCCGCTACTCCACCACCGGCGACTCGGCCCTGCTCAACGCCCAGCCCATCCGCGTTGACTCGGTGAAAGGCCTCATCGCCATAGCCCACAACGGCAACCTGGTCAATCTGGGCAACGTGCGGGCGCGTCTGGAGCGCGACGGCGCATACTTCCAAACCACATCTGACTCCGAGATCATCGTCCAGCTCATCGCCCACTCCCATGCCAACTCTCTTGTGGACGCTATCGCCGACTCGCTCTCGCAGATCGAAGGCGCTTTCTCCATCGTCATGATGACCCGCGATCGCATCTTCGCAGCACGCGACCCGCGCGGCTTTCGTCCGCTCTCCATGGGCCGCATACGCAACCCCGACGGGCAAGACACGGTGGTCTTCGCCAGTGAAACCTGCGCCTTCGACCTTCTCCGCGCCGAATACGAACGCGACGTTCTCCCCGGCGAACTGGTCATGGTCACCGAGGACGGCGTCACCAGCCGCCAATATGCCACCGGCTATCCGCAATCGAGTTGCATCTTTGAGCACGTCTACTTCGCCCGTCCCGACAGCCGCATCTTCGGCCGGTGGGTGCAGGAGAGCCGCGATCAGATGGGCCGGCAGCTTGCACGCGAATCCGCAGTTCCCGCCGATGTCGTCGTACCCGTCCCCGACTCCGGCGTGACAGCAGCCCTTGGTTACGCTGAAGAGGCGGGACTTCCCTTCCGGATGGGCCTCATCCGCAATCACTACGTCGGCCGCACCTTCATTGAGCCCGAGCAGCGCGTCCGCGACTTCGGGGTCCGCCTCAAGCTCAACCCCGTCCGCAACCTCCTCGAAGGCAAGCGCGTCATCCTCATCGACGACTCCATCATCCGAGGAACAACAAGCCGGAAGATCGTACGCATGGTCCGCGGCGCGGGCGCAAAAGAAGTTCATCTCCGCATCAGTTGCCCGCCCACCGTATCTCCGTGCTTTTATGGCGTAGACACCCCTAGCAAGCGCGACCTCATCGCCGCCAATAAGTCCATTGAAGAGATACGCCGCTTCATCGAAGCCGACTCGCTGGCTTACTTATCGCTGGAAGGCCTGCTCAAATGCTGCCAAGGCGAGGAGCACACGGGTTACTGCACCGCCTGTTATACCGGCAATTACCCTACCCAATGGGTAGACGCAGAAGAAATCCTGCCTGCGGCAGTAAGTCTTTAACAGCCTTTTTAGAAGTCGAATCTGTTTTTGAAAGAATATGCCTCAGCCGTCTCTTGATGTGAGAACATCTTGGGTAAAGGAGACCGGTATCCAATGGCACCTCTAGGCGGCGTGCGCAAGGCCCCGTTTCTTGCAGGCGTTTTTCTCATCACCTTTTCCTCATTGTTATTTCAAATCCTTCAGACTCGCATCATGTCGGTTATCGCCTGGTACTACCTGGCTTTCTTTGCGATCAGTGTAGCCATGCTGGGCATGACCGTTGGCGCCGTCTGGGTCTATCTTTGGCGCGAGCGGTTCCAGCCCGTACAGCTGCCCGTCACCCTATCCAATTTCGCGCTCTTTACTGCGGTAGCCATGCCGGCATCCATCGTATTGCAGTTTTGCTTGATTATTACGCCGGCGTTTTCGCTCACCATGGTGGTTTCGTGGGCCTTGCTGTTGATCTTCATGGCATTGCCCTATGTTTTCGCCGGAGTCGTCGTGAGTCTGGCGTTGACGCGCAGTCCGTTCCCGACCGGACAGGTTTACGGCGTGGATCTTCTCGGCGCGGCGACGGGATGCGTAGCAGTGCTTGCTTTACTGAATGTTCTGGACGGTCCGACAGCTGCCATTGTGGCCGGGGCTATCTCTGGCCTCTCCTCGTTGGCTTTTGCCGCCAGCGCCGGAGCCGAAGACCGGCAGCGTCTCAAGTCAAAGCCTTGGTGGCGACGGCCGGCGACGGTCGTCGTCGCGTTGCTCGCGGTAGCTCTGTTCAACGCGCTATCGCCTGTGGGTTTTAGCCCAATCATGGTTAAGAATTCTATCGAGAATTGGGGCAAACATGGACAGTATGAGAAGTGGAACTCCTATTCCCGCATCAGAGCTTCACGCCCCGGCATAACGTTGCCTCCACTTATAGGACCCTCTTCCAAGCTTCCCATGGACACCCGAACTACCATGGCATCGATGAATATCGATGGCGCAGCCGCCACCGATATGTTCCACTACGACGGCACGCCCGGCTCTATTTTCTTCCTTCAATACGATCTGGTGAATCTGGCCTATCATCTCCCTGGGATCCACAAATCCGCGGTGATTGGTGTTGGCGGCGGCAAGGACGTTTTGTCGGCTCACTGGTTTGGAGTAACGGATATCACCGGTGTTGAGCTGAACCCAATCTTCATCGACCTGCACACGCGCGATCCCTTTTACAAGAACTTTTCCAATCTGACGGCTCTCCCGAATCTGAAGCTGCACGTTGACGATGCTCGCAGTTGGTTTGCAGCTACAAACGAAAAGTTCGATCTGGTGCAGATGAGTATGATCGACACCTGGGCGTCAACGGGCGCGGGCGCGTTCAGCCTGAGCGAGAATGGCCTCTACACGCTTGAGGGTTGGCGCGCCTTTCTGAAAACCATCAACGACAATGGCATCTTCACCGTAAGCCGTTGGTACGCCCCCGGCGAGATCAACGAGACCGGACGCATGATCGGTTTGGCGACGGCCGCGTTGCTGGATTCCGGCGTTAAGGATGCGCGACCGCATCTGTTCGTGGCGATCAACAGTAACATCGCCACCCTCGTGCTTTCAAAGTCGCCGTTCACCGAAGAGCAGTTGCGCACACTGCATGACACGGTGCGGGATCAAGGATTCGCCGAACTGATATCCCCGGACAGACCACCGGATTCTAAATTGCTGCGCCAGATCGTCGAGAGCCAGGACATCGCCACCTTGAATCGCGTGCTGGGTTCCACCTACCTCGATCTCACCGTGCCGACCGACTCCCGCCCGTTCTTCTTCAATCAACTGCGCATCTTCGACATTCCGAGCCTTGCAACTGTTGTACGGCTCAGGATGAACGGGCAGGGAGGTGGAGGCACTCTAGCGGGCAATCTTATCGCCTCCGCCGTTCTGATGATGATTCTGTTTATCTCAATTGTCGCGGTGATCGCCACCATTCTGGTGCCGCTTAAGAGCGCCGCGCGCGAATGTCCGCGTTCCCTGGCTATAGCCGGCAGTTTCTATTTTTCGTTGATCGGCATGGGCTTCATGTTGGCCGAGATTGCGCTGCTCCAATACTTCAGCGTGTATCTTGGTCATCCCATCTACTCCCTCGGCGTCTGCCTCTTCAGCCTGATCCTCGCCTCCGGCCTGGGCAGTCTTACATCGGATTGGCTCAGACTCAACACACGTGGAAAACTGCTGGTATGGGGTGGTATGGTCGTGGCTTGCTTGGCGGTCATGGCGTGGATTTTGCCTTCGATCTTCGAGTCAACGACAGACCGGGACCGTCTGGTGCGCATAGGCATTTCGCTCGCAGTCATCGTGCCGCTGGGCTTTCTGCTCGGCTTCGCCTTCCCCACGGGGATGCGACTGGTCAATGCGGTAGACAGCCGGCCGACACCGTGGTTTTGGGGCATCAACGGCGCGACCGGAGTCCTGGCGTCTGTATTGGGCGTGATGTTCAGCATGTCGTTTGGCATCAATGTGACCATGCTGATCTCTGCGGCGTGCTATCTCCTGGTGATCCCAACGGCCTTCGCCTTGATGGCATTGCGGCCTCAAATCGCTCAGGAGAATGTCGTGTGATTGGGTGGTTTTCACGCGCTTCCAATGATCCTCCACAAGCGTCGGCCCCAGGCCTTGCATAAAAGCTGTAAGCCCAGGTTTCGATTCTTGAGCCTGGGCTTACAGCGGCCTGATTCCTGCACGGATTCAGTGGAGACGCTGATGGACGGGTCCACGATAGCGGTTGCCTGTCCCGGCCCAATGGCGACCAGTCCGCATGGCGGCAGTAGCCCTGCCATTGGTTGCCAGGGCTACTGCGTTGCCATTTGTTACGAATTGTAGCGACGACAAGGTTTGTGCGAAGGCGGTACCTGGATAAGCAAGGAAACTGACAGTCAAAACCGCGAAGGCGAGGCTAAGTCTGACTGCACTTTGCATCGATTACTCCTCTGCAAGGTTAGTAACTCCGTGAGCCTCGCCCAAGCGCAATTCTAGAGAATCAACGCGCGGGAAGACCGGTTATGGTGTAGATCTCGCCGGACGCTGCACTCCCATTCGAAAGGACGCCTCCCTTGACTGTCGTGCCGTAAAGCGTGCCGTTTTGGAGTTGAACCAGCGGGCCCGTTGGGAAGCTCCCATTCGTTCCGGTGAAATTGACGCTGTCCACGATAGTGCCGTTGGTGGTTATCGAGAAGACCCGCCCCCAACCTGCTCCTCCTGCGGCGGCCGCGGTCCACAGGTTGCCGTCCGAAGCCTGCAAAACTTGACTGAGGCCGTATTGTTTGAACAAAGGTTGAGTTACTTGAGCTACGGTCTGGAGCGAACCTCCGGTTGTGAAGGAGTAGAGATCGACGGTTGGCGCACTCACGACATGGGAAAAGCCGTAGAGCAATCCGTCGGAGGCCTGGGTGGGAGCCGCCAGTCCATAGGCGTTGCCTGGAAAAGTAACCAGCGTGCTGAACTGGCCGGAAGACGTTACCTTGAAAATCGTGCCACCGTCCTCGTAAGCCGTAGTTCCATAGAAGTTTCCATCCGAAGCTTGCGTGAGGCCGATGGGATAGGAGGATTCCGTCGTCCCGTTGAATGCGTGCAGCACTGTGTAAACCCCGCCAGTGGTCAGGCGGAATACCACGCCGCAGCCGAGGTCTTCGCATAAGGTTCCTGGAAACTTTCCACCGGAACTGGTGGTTCCGTATAGGTTGCCGTCGCTGGCCGCCATAATGAAGACTGGAAAACCTCCGTTGGAGCAACTGGTGCAGTAATTCTGTAGCACCTGGAAGCCGGTACCGTCTTTATGGAGCCTGAACAGGGTGCCTGCACTCGCGGCAGTGGGTCCGCCGTCCGATGCGACGCCATAGAGTAAGCCGTCGCTGCCTTCAGCGATGGAAGCTGGGGCGTAACCATTGGGAAAGAATCCGGTGCTTGGATTTTCGGGGAATGTGTACAGCACTGTTAATTGCCCGGCCGGAGTCATCTTAAAAATGGTGCCGCCTCCGGCTCCGCCAGTCGGCGGGTTGCTTAGCTCGGCTGCTCCATAGAAGTTTCCGTCGGAAGAGAAGATCAACGCATCGGGTTCCTTTCCGTCGGGGCAGCTTGTGAATGGTGATGGGCATGAAAATCCAAACAATTCCTTGAGTGTGAGTGTTTGTGCGTGAACTGCCGTTACCAGACATAGACATAGCAACAGCCTGAATGCAGTTTTCATCATGTCCCTCCTGGTCCGGCCAGCCCCTCAAGCTCTGGCAATGCGGAAATATCAAGACCTTGGCGAGGGGGCGCCGGTCCAATACTGGCGGGATAATACATCCGGCCAAGCTTACAGTTGTCTTGCGCTTGTCAATTAGCATGTAAAATTTTGTAATTTCTATCTGACTGTTAGTCTGCTCCTCGAACCTTTATCGGAGGATGAATATCAATCTTGCTCAGGCAAACCATAGTTTCGGCGAAAGCGGTGCCGGGGATGTGGAAGAAATCCCGCAGGGGCTGAAGCCCGCCGTGATTTTGCACCATTTTCGGCACGACTGAAGTCGTGCCCTGATACAAGACCACAACCTCGCCACCACTTGAGAGAATGCCGGAGCTATGTTGATATTCATCTATCGGAGATGGGTTCAATTCTGCGCCTTCGTGCCTCTGCGAACGCCTACCATGTGCGCCCGCGCGACTGCTAGAGAAAAAGGACGCTTCGCGTAAACTGTCCTTATGGCATCCGCAGCAACCGCCGAAAGCCAGCCTTGGAAGAATTGGCGAACGGCGCTGTCATCCCGGTACATTGCACAGCTTCAACAGCGCGAGGAGCAGGTGTTTCTTCTCCTTTCACTGCTGATCGGGGCGCTCACAGGACTTGCCGTGGTTGCGTTCATTCTTCTCACGGAGCGGTTGGGAATGCGCCTCTATCCGGTGGGCAGCGCCGCATGGAGGCGCGTGCTGGTGCCGATCGCTGGCTCGCTGGCAATGGGAGTCCTACTCTTCCGCTATTTTCCATACGCTCGCGGCAGCGGCGTACCGCAAACCAAAGCCGCGCTCTTCGCACGGGATGGATTTATATCGCTGGGTACGGTCCTGGGCAAGTTTTTCTGCACCGCAACCACGCTGGCGTGCGGCATTCCTCTGGGCCGCGAGGGGCCATCCGTTCAAGTTGGCGCGGGAATCGCCTCTGTTCTCGGCCGCTGGCTCGGGTTGCGTCCGGAAAAAGTAAAAGCCCTGATTCCCGTGGGAGCTGCCGCCGCAATTGCCGCGGCTTTCAACACCCCCATGGCGGCGGTGCTGTTTGCTCTCGAAGAGGTGATGGGCGATATGAACGCGCCCATCCTGGGTTCCGTGGTGATTGCCTCTGCCACCTCGTGGGCGGTGTTGCGCCTGATGCTGGGTAACAATCCGCTCTTTCAAGTGCCGCAATACACGCTAGTTCATCCGCTGGAGTTTGGCATCTACGCTTTGCTCGGCATCGCCGGCGGCTTTTTGTCCGTAGCTTTTACCAAGCTCTTGCTGGTCATGCGCAAGTTTTTCCTGCAATTGCCCAAAAGCACTCAATGGGCGCATCCCGTAGTGGGCGGCCTGACAGTTGGCCTAATGGGCTGGTTCGTACCCCAGGTATTGGGCGTGGGCTACACCTACGTCGGCTCGGCTCTGAACGGATCGATGGCGCTCAAGTTGATGTTGCTGCTTGTGGCGCTCAAGCTCATTGGCGTCACGGTCAGCTACGCATCAGGCAACGCGGGCGGCATCTTCGGCCCCAGCCTGTTTCTCGGCGCCATGCTGGGAGGCGCCATCGGCACAGTGGCCCATCATCTGCTGCCGGGATACACCGCAACCCCCGGGGCTTACGCACTGGTGGGCATGGGAGCGGTCTTCGCGGGCGTCGTGCGCGTTCCCATGACCTCGGTGCTGATGATCTTTGAGATGACGCGGGACTACGCTGTCATTGTGCCCTTGATGATCGCCAACATGACCAGCCTGTTCATCTCTTCACGATTCCAGAAGCAGCCCATCTACGAGGCGTTGGCGCATCAGGACGGCATTCATCTGCCCAGTCCAGGCACCCTGCGCCAAGCCAGCCAGCACACGGTGGCGCAGGTCATTCAGAGATCTCCGGAAGTTCTCTCCGCGCAGATGCTCACTAAAGACGCGGTTGAACAAACTCGCTCAGGCCAACTGCGTAATTGGCCCGTAACAGACAAAGAGTACTTTCTGGGCATGTTGGCAACGGAGACGCTGGAGCACGCCGTCGTGGATGGCAAAAGAGAGCTTCCGCTGAGCGCCCTTGTTGAAACCCTCCATGTTCCGCATGTTCACATGGATCATGCCCTGCATCTGGCGCTCGAGCGGATGAGCATGTACCACCTGGATGTGTTGCCCGTGGTTCACCGGGCGGACATTCACAAGCTGGAAGGCATAGTGACGCTCCGGGATGTGCTGGATGCTTATGGCGTTAATCACATGGACTCGGCGCAGTTGTGAGGCAGGCGGAAGGCGTCAAGGGGATGGATGCGCTCGGAGTGCGGCTTTCGGCTTCGCTGCCGGTGCTTGATTTCGATTGCCGCGGCTATTCCCAATCGTGACAACCTGGCGTTAGAATTTGCTTGAAGCCATGCGATTCCGCAACGCCATTCCGATAAAGCGAACGCCGAGGCTCAGGCGATTTCGCCGCGGCCGGCCCGACCGCGGGCGCAGCCTCTCCCGCTAAGCAAACTATGCACTTCGATTTCTGGCTTCCCAGGCCGCAAAAGCGATACCCTTCGGCTTAGCTCAGAGCAGGCTCTGGGGGCTTGGCATATGAGATTAGATTCCAGCGATCCATCCGCCCGTGCGCGGATAGAAAGGCTTTTCAAGATGAACAGCTTTGATAGCAAGGCCACTCTCCACTCCGGCGGCCATGCCTATACGATCTATCGCCTCCCCGCCCTCTCGGCTTGCGGATTCGACCTGAGCCGCCTGCCCTTCAGCCTCAAGATTCTGCTTGAGAATTTGCTGCGCCGCGAAGACGGCGTGAACGTGACCGCTGCCGACATCGAATTCCTGGCCAAATGGGACGCCAAGGCCGAGCCCAGCCGCGAGATCGCCTACATGCCTGCGCGTGTGCTGATGCAGGACTTTACCGGCGTGCCCGCGGTGGTCGACCTGGCCGCGATGCGCGACGCCATCAAGACGCTGGGCGGCGATCCGGAGCGGGTGAATCCGCTGGCGCCGGCCGAGTTGGTGATCGACCATTCCGTCCAGGTAGATGAATTCGGAACAGCCGGAGCCTTCGACGCAAACACGCTGCTCGAGTTCCAGCGAAACCGTGAGCGGTACGCCTTCTTGAAGTGGGGACAGACGGCATTTCGCAACTTCTCGGCCGTGCCGCCGGGAATGGGGATCTGCCACCAGGTGAATCTGGAATACCTGGCCCGCGTGGTGTTTACGACGTGGACCGAGAGCGGGTCAGTGGCTTACCCGGACACGCTCGTCGGAACCGATTCCCACACCACCATGATCAACGGGCTAGGCGTGCTGGGATGGGGAGTTGGCGGCATCGAGGCCGAAGCGGCGATGCTGGGCCAGCCTGTGAGTATGCTTGTGCCGCAGGTGGTGGGTTTCAAGCTGACCGGCAAGCTGCGCGAGGGCGCTACGGCCACCGATCTGGTGCTGACGGTGACCCAGGCGCTGCGCAAGTTGGGCGTGGTGGGCAAGTTTGTGGAGTTCTACGGACCAGGAGTGGCCGAGCTTTCGCTGGCCGACCGGGCTACTATCGCCAATATGGCTCCCGAGTACGGAGCCACCTGCGGCCTCTTCCCGGTTGACGCCGAAACGCTGCGCTACCTCCGCCTGACCGGCCGCCGCGAAGAGCAGATTGCGCTGGTCGAGGCCTACTACAAGGAACAGGGCCTCTTCCACACCGCCAACACGCCGGAGGCCGAGTATACGCAGACTTTGGAGCTGGACCTGGGAGCGGTGGAGCCCAGCGTGGCCGGCCCCAAGCGTCCGCAGGACCGCGTGCTGCTGAAGGACGCCGCGGCCAGCTTTGCGCAGCAGCTCCCGGGCCTGCTTGCGCCGACCGCCAAACCGCTGGGATCGCGGACTGCGGCCGCATGGCAGCGCGGCGCAGTCACCGACACCGGCGTTGCGGAGAAGGTCCCGCTACACCTGACCACAACGGTCAAGGAGAGGTTTGGAGTCGATCCAGACACATACCTCGACCACGGGTCGGTGGTGATTGCGGCTATTACGAGTTGCACGAATACATCGAACCCGTCGGTGATGGTGGCGGCAGGGATACTGGCCAAGAAGGCAGTTGAAAAAGGGCTCACCGTACCGCCGTGGGTGAAGACCTCGCTTGCGCCGGGGTCGCGCGTGGTCACCGACTACTACACCAAAGCGGGGCTGCTGCCCTACCTCGAAAAGCTGCGCTTCAACGTGGTGGGCTACGGCTGCACCACCTGCATCGGCAACTCCGGCCCGCTGCCCACCGATGTTTCAAAGAGCATCGACGAGCATGGGCTGGTGGCGGTGAGCGTGCTGAGCGGCAATCGCAACTTCGAGGGCCGCGTGAATGTGGATGTGCGGGCCAACTACCTGATGAGCCCGCCGCTGGTTGTGGCCTATGCGCTGGCCGGCAAGATCGGCCACAACTTCGATACGGATTCACTTGGCCCGGACCAGAACGGCCAGCCGGTTTATCTCAAGGACATCTGGCCTACGCAGGCGGAGGTGGCCGAGGCCATTGAAAAGGGATTGTCCAGCGAGAGCTTCCGCAAGGAGTACGCTACGGTGTCAGACGGGGACGCCAACTGGCAGGGTCTCAGCTTCCCTACCGGTGACGTTTACCAGTGGGAGCCGGACTCGACGTATATCCGCAAGGCGCCGTACTTCGACGGCATTACGAAGACGCCGGCGGCGGTAACGGACATTCTGGGTGCTCGTGTGCTCGCAGTGTTGGGCGACTCGGTGACCACCGACCACATTTCTCCGGCGGGGTCCATCAAGGCCAACGGCCCGGCGGGCAAGTACCTGGCGGAGCACGGAGTGATGCCGGCGGATTTCAATAGCTACGGATCGCGGCGCGGCAATCACGAAGTGATGGTGCGCGGCACCTTTGCCAATGTGCGGCTGCGCAACAAGCTGGCTCCCGGCACAGAGGGAGGCGTCACGCGGCTGCTGCCCGAGGGTGAGCCCATGTCCATCTTCGACGCGAGCGTGAAGTATGCCGAGCGGGGTGTGCCCTTGGTGATCCTGGCCGGCAAGGAGTATGGCTCCGGCTCTTCGCGCGACTGGGCGGCCAAGGGGCCCAAGCTGCTGGGCGTGCGAGCGGTGATTGCGGAGAGCTTCGAGCGCATTCACCGGTCGAATCTCGTTGGGATGGGGATTCTGCCGTTGCAATTTGAGGCGGGGCAGAATGTCGAATCGCTCGGTCTGACGGGCGAGGAGGTCTACGACTTCCCTGCCCTCACGGCTCTGCTCGCTGGTCGCTTGGCGAACGGGCGCACACTCACGGTGCAGGCAAAGGCGGCCGATGGGACGTTGAAGCAATTTGCCGCCACGATCCGCATCGACACGCCGCAGGAGATTGAGTACTTTGAGCACGGCGGCATTTTGCAGTATGTGTTGCGGCAGCTTGCGGCGAAGTAGCTTCAGCTTCGGGCCGGGACCAAACGGGGTGGAAGAGAACTCCACCCCGTTAGCGGTCTTCAGTCCGAGAAACAGGTCTATACTCATCCCATGCGGAACGAATTCACAGCAGTTATTGAGCGTGACGGGGAATGGTTTGTCGCCTGGTCTCCTGAGATACCCGGCGCAAACGGGCAGGGGCGCAGCTTGGAAGAGTGCCGTGAAAGCCTGGGCGCGGCCATCCAACTGATTCTGGAAGACCGCCGCGAGGACGGACTTCGCGGCGCTCCCTCAGATGCTCTCCGCGAGACGGTAACCATTCAGTGAAGCGGGAGTCCCTGCTGCGGCATTTGCGCTTGCATGGCTGTTATCTGAAGCGCGAAGGCGGCTCGCACTCTCTGTGGTGTAATCCGGCAACTGGGCAAACGGAAGCGGTTCCTCGCCACACCGAGGTTGCCGATTTACTGGCGCGAAAAATATGCCGAGGCTTGTCGGTTCCCGATATTGGAAGGAACTGATCCAGAATAAATAGGACGTACCGCAGTATCCCTCCGGATCGACCAAGAACATCAAAAACGCCACTCCCAGCCGGGAGTGGCGTTTTTGATGTGTCGCTGATGCGCCTTACTTGCCGACGGCAGACGCCTTGGCAGCTCTTGGAGCAGGACGCTTCCGCTTGGCAGCGGGAGCAGCGAGAGCAGCGGGAGCCGAATCCTGCTGCTCCTCCTCTTCGCGGGGAGTAAAGAAGCGAACGCCTTCGAGGTTGCGCTCACCCATCACGTGCAGACGCAGGAAGTTGGTGGAACCTGACTTGGTGCGTGTGCCGGCGACGATGGCGATGACCTCGCGGGGCTTGACGTAGCCGCTCTGCTCGAGGAGGTTCTCGGCGCACTCGACCAGGGCTTCCGTCGTGTTTACCTTGGGGCAGCGGATCGGCGTGGTGCCCCACAGCAAGTTGAGGCGATTGATGGTGACCTCGACCGGGCTGAGCGCGAAGATCGGCGCCGATGGATGGTACTTCGAGAGCTGGCGGGCCGTATATCCCGACTCCGTGAACAGCGCGATGCCCCGCAGATCCAGGTCGTCGGCGGCGTGGGCCGTTGCTTCGCAAATCGTCTCGGCGATGGAGAGGTGGGCCAGCCGCTCTCTGGGTTCGGAGAAGTTGTTCTGCTTGATGTGACGTTCGGCGTCGGCCACAATCCGCGCCATCATGGCGACCGTCTCGACCGGGTACTTGCCGACAGCGGACTCGCCTGACAACATCACAGCGTCCGTGCCGTCGTATACCGCATTGGCTACGTCGGAGACCTCGGCGCGGGTCGGCCGCGGGTTTTCGATCATCGACTCCAGCATCTGCGTCGCGGTGATCACCGGCTTGCGGTATTCGGCGGCTCGCCGGATGATGTGCTTCTGAATCGAGGGAACCCGTTCCGGCGGCACTTCGACGCCCAAATCGCCGCGCGCCACCATGATGGCGTCTGCCGCCTGCAAGATGCCGTCCAACTGCTCGATAGCCTGGGGTTTTTCGAGCTTGGCAACGATCCATGTTTCACCGCCGTAGGCCGCCACCCGGTTGCGCACCAGGCGCACATCCTCGGCAGTGCGGACGAAGGAGACAGCGATGGCATCCACGCCGTTCTTGAGCGCGAACTCAAGGTCCTCCGAGTCTTTTTCGGTCAGCGAAGGAACCCGCACCGCAATGCCCGGCAGGTTGATGCCCTTGTTTTCGCCCAACATGCCGCCGTTAATAATCTCGCAAACGACGTCTTCGCCGAGCACCTCGTGAACGCGCAGTTCGATAAGGCCGTCGGAGAGCAGGATGCGCGAGCCTTGCTCGACGTTTTCAGCCAGGGTCTTGAAGGTAGTGCCCACCAGAGATGCCGTGCCAGGCACCTCGCGCGGGGTAATTGTGAGCCGCCCGCCGGCTTTGAGCAATACCGCCTGGTGATCTTTCAGCTTGGATGTGCGGATCTTGGGGCCCTGCAAGTCGCCCAGGATGCACAGCGGCTTGCGCAACTCACGGCTCACCTTGCGGATCATCTGGATCAGCGCCAGCTTCTCCTCGTGCGTGCCATGGGAAAAGTTCAGGCGGACCACATCGACGCCGGCGCGGACCAGGTCCCGAAAGACGGGCTCGGTGTTGGATGCGGGTCCAAGAGTGGCGACGATCTTCGCGCGGCGCTGGATCGGGGACTCGGAAAGGCTCATTTCAGCAAAAGACATGGGAATGCTCCAAAAAAAGGGTTCATTTGGGTAGAAGGGTTGACCCGTGGGCGATCCGCTTCATTGTACATGGGGGGTAGGAACGGAGGCCCCCTTTTCCATCATGCAACGCGTAGGGTGCAATGGTCGGTGAGAACTGTCACAGACTAGGAGGCTCTGAATCGGATTGGCCGGAACCGGGAAGCTGACCTTGGCGTTCCCGATAAAGCGCGCCATTCAGCTCCGCGCCGATCAGGACGCTAAATGCGGTGATATAGAGCCAGACCAGGGTAGCGATCCCTGCCCCGAATGAGCCGTAGAACATGGAATAGTCGGCAATGCGTGTGACATACCAGCCGAAGGCCAGGGTGGCCGGGAACCACAGAAAAGTTCCTGCGACGGCGCCGGGCGCAACCCACAGCCAGTGTTCCTTGCGCCGGGTGCCAAAGTGATAGAGAACGCTTAGAACGGCGACACTGGTGACCGTTGAGATGGACCACCGGACCATGCGCCAGAAGAAGAGCACCACGTGGCGTAACTCATGGTCGGCATTGTCGATCATCCAGACCTCGATTTGGTGCCCGAAGACGACAACAAGAGTGGCCAGGGACAGAGGAACCAGGGCGATCGGCAGAAGCAGCAGAGCCCTGAATCTGCGCCCCCAGAAGCTCCACTCGTTGAACGGCAGCCGGTAGGCGCGGCGAAAACCCTCCATCAGCGATAGCATCATGCCGAGGCCCGCAAAGACGCTGAGGGTGGTGGCGGAGAGGATCACCTGGCCGGAGTGAATGTGGCGGACGAGGACGTAGGACCGGAGCAGGTCCAATGTATCCGCGGGCAAAAGCTGCTCGAAGGTAGCCCGGAGCGCGCCCACGAGTGTGTTGCCCGCCGGAACCTGCGCGACCAGCGTGGTCATCACCAGCAAGGCGGGAAACATCATAAGCATGCCCGAGTAGGCCACCGCCTTTGCCGTGTTGATCACGTCATGGGCAAGGGACTGGCCAATTGCATTCCGGAGCTTGGCAAAAAACATGGTCATGTGCGTCACTGGCAAGAGTAGAGCATTACCGGGGCTTCCGGCGAGAGGTCTTTACCGGCGGCGCGGGTCAGCTTCCAAGCAGCAGGCGATTTGGGAGGCGGCAGAAGCACCATACTAGAGCGTTCCTTCCACGTCGCCATTCGCAAATCGCTTGACTGTTTCGACATATTCGCGTGGCCGGGTCAAAAAGCTCAGATGCCCTGTGCCCTTCGGCAGGGTCATGGTCTGCGACCTCGGGTAAAGACTGCCCAGAAAAGCGATCTCGCGCCTAGTGAATCCACGGTCGTCTTCAGCGGCAATGATTTGCACCGGCATCGACTTGACCCACGGGCGGCCGGAATCGACGGGATTGTCCTTGAAAAAAGCGGCGAACTTGGCTATGAGGGAACACTGGTGTTTCAGCCGCGCCCCAGCCTCCGGTTGACTCAATTCCTCCCGATAAAACTGGAGCCAGAAGTCCGCCGCTTCCGACGGACCGAGCAAACGCAGCATCTGGGAGCTGACCATGCGCAGGAGCCAGGCTTCGGGAAGCCGAGACATCAGCGTCGCAGCGGCGGGCAGCAGTGCCGCGCGCGCACCCAGGTAAAACCCCGTGCTGGAAAGCACCAATCCTGCTACGCGTTGCGGATGGCGAACAGCGAAGGACTGTACAACCATCCCGCCGAGTGAATGTCCGAGGAAGATTGCCTGCTCCACGCCCAGCGAATCGAGAATCGCCGCGATACCGCCAATGACCTCTTCGGCAGTCGAGGCGCTCGCAGAAATGCCGACTGAAACGACGTGGAAACTGGATTCCAGGGCCGCGTTGATCGAAAACATTGACTCGGCCGAACTGCCGCCGCCGCCCACAATAAAGATCGTGCGTTCGCCCATGCCCCCACTCATGTACTCCCACCGGCCCGTCCCCAACATCAGGATGCATAAGGGGTGGGTCTGGCGAAACTCGAGCAAGGTCTGCGCCAACTGAAGCGATGCATCCATATCTTCCTCCGGCAGCAATCGTCAGCGTCTTCAGCTTAGTTCATTTCAGTGGCGAACTCAGGTTAACTTATCACTTTGGCGACGGACCAGGCCTGCCGAAAATCAATCCAATTGCCAGGGTCAAGCAAATCTACACTACTCACAGAATTTCTGACAACCTCAGGTGAAACGATTTATCCTGACCGGGCTATGAAAATCGCTCTCCTTCGACATCTCTGGATACTCATGCCCGTGCTGTTGCTGACCGGTCTGGCGTGGCTCCCGGGCGCGGCCCAAACTCGCCCCATTCCCAACCCGCAATTGGCGTCGAAGGAGATCAATTCCCGCGTCGAGGCGCTCCTGAGAAAGATGACGCTTGAGGAGAAGGTTGGGCAACTGGCGCAGTACTCGGTGGGAAATGCCACCGGGCCAGGCGGCTCAAATCTGAAATACGACGACCTGGCTGCCAAGGGTTCAGTTGGATCGATGCTGAATGTAGTGAGCGCCGAGACATCCAATCGTTACCAGCACATCGCCGTCGAGAAATCGCGGCTGCACATTCCCATCCTGTTCGGCCAGGACGTGATCCACGGTCACCGCACCACCTTCCCTGTTCCCTTGGCGCTGGCGGCAAGCTGGGATCCAGGGACGGCGGAAACGGCGGCGCGCTTTGGCGCTGTGGAAGCCCGCGCCGACGGCATCAGGTGGGTCTTCTCGCCCATGGTCGATATCGCCCGCGACCCGCGCTGGGGACGCATCGTCGAATCGGCCGGCGAAGACCCCTACCTGGGTTCGGCGATGGCCCGCGCATGGGTAAAGGGGTACCAGCAGGACGATCTCTCCAAGCCCGACTCCGTCGCGGTCAGCGTCAAGCACTTTGCCGCCTACGGCGCTGCCATCGCCGGCCGCGATTACAACGCCGTGGATATCAGCGAGATCCTGCTGCGCCAGGTTTACCTGGAGCCTTATCGCGCCGCGGTAGAAGCCGGCGCGGCTACGCTGATGAGTTCCTTCAACTCCATCAACGGAGTTCCTGCCACCGCCAATCCCTTTATCATGACCCAGATTCTGCGCAAGGAGTGGGGATTTGACGGCTTTGTCGTCTCCGACTGGGCCGCCATCTCCGAGCTGCGCGACCACTCCATCGGCGACGACGCTACCGTGGCCCGCAAGGCTCTGGAAGCCGGCGTGGACATGGATATGGAAGGCAACCTCTACGGAAATGTCATAGCCCCCCAGGTGCGCGAAGGCAAGATTCCCGAGAGTGTGGTGGATGAGGCCGTGCGCCGCATCCTGCGCGTCAAGTTTGCGCTTGGACTGTTCGAAGATCCCTACACCGAGGTTGGTCCGGCGTACGAGCCCACTCAAGAGCGCCGCGCCGCAGCCCGCAAGGTGGCCGAAGAGACATTTGTTTTGCTCAAGAACGACCCCGTTGAGGGCGTGGGAACGCTGCTGCCGCTAACCGCGAAGGCCAGGAAAGTGGCGCTGATCGGCCCCATGGCCGACAACCAGCGCGAGATGCTGGGCGCGTGGAGTGTGACTGGCGATCCAAAATTCGCCGTCACGCTCAAGACCGCCCTAGCCGAGCGCCTTGGCGACCGGCTGCTCTATGCCGAGGGCTGCGGTCTCCTCTCTGGCGAGGACGCGAACGTGCTCAAGAGAGTCTACGATCCGGCCGCCGGCGATCAGTTGCCCATCCCGGATGACGCCAAGACCATCGCCGAAGCAGTGGAGACAGCCAGGAAGGCCGATGTGGCGATTCTGGCCCTGGGCGAGCCTACCGACTGGATGGAGGGCGAGGCCGGAAGCCGTACGCAACTGGGCTTTACCGGAGCACAGCAGCAACTTCTCGAAGCCGTGGTGGCCACCGGCAAGCCTGTGATTCTGGTGCTGCTGGCGGGCCGTCCGCTGGAGCTGAAGTGGGCCGCCGCGCACGTCCCCGCGATCCTTGAGGCGTGGAGCCCCGGAATCGAGGCCGGACACGCCGTGTCCGATGTGCTGTTTGGCGACACGAACCCGTCGGGCAAGCTGCCGGCCAGCTTTCCCAGAGCTGTTGGCCAGGAGCCCCTCTATTACGCCCAGCTTCCCACTGGGCGTCCGGCACATGGCGATTTGAGCCACATGCCACGGAATTCAGAGGAGAAGTTTCTGTCGCGCTATGTGGACGAGGAGAATTCGGCGCTCTTCCCCTTCGGCTGGGGACTCAGCTACACGCGCTTCAGCTATTCCCAGCCAACCGTCAGTCGAGCGGAGATTCCTGCGAAGGAAGTGGTTGCGTCCGGACACACGGCAGTGACCACCATCGGCGTCGACGTAAAGAACACGGGGAGCGTGGCCGGAACCGAGGTGGTTCAGCTCTATATTCGCAACACGGCAGCCAGCGTCTCACAGCCTGTCCGCGAACTGAAGGGCTTTGCCCGCGTCACCCTGGCCCCAGGCGAGCAGAAGCACGTCGAGTTCCCCCTGGGCTTCGACGAGCTGAACTTCTATAACGCCGAGATCAAGCGCACGGTAGAGCCGACAACCTACAATATCTGGGTTGGCGGCAGCTCGCTAGCCTCGGCAGAAACAAGCCTGACGCTGGTGGAGTAAGTCCAGGGGCAGCTTCGCCAAACTTCAAATGACCGGTCTCTGGATTTACAATACCACAAGAAAGTTGTAGTATTGTGTATATGGCACAGTCCCACCGAGAGGCGTCTGTACGGCTCTTCGAGCTGGCCCAGCAGCAACAAGGCTACTTCACCACGAAGCAGGCCAAGGCCGCCGGGTTCGCCGAAAATACCCACCCGTACCATGTGCGGGCCGGCAACTGGATTCGTGAACATCGCGGGATCTACCGGCTCTCTCTGTTTCCGGCGACGGATCGGCCCGACCTTGCGCTTTGGTCGCTCTGGTCAAGCAATCGGAAAGAGGAGGTCGAAGGCGTTTACAGCCATCAGACGGCCATCAGCCTTTTCAACCTGTCGGACCTGAATCCGGCCAAGCTCCACATGACCGTTCCCAGGAGTTTCCGGCGCAATAGCGAGATCCCCAGCATTCTGGTGCTCCACTGTGCCGATGTGCCCGCGAGCGATGTGCTGACCGGCCCCGGCTACAAATACACCCGCCCGTTCCGAACGATCCTCGATCTGATCGAGTCCGGCGAGGTTGAGCGAAACTTCATTCGGCAGGCGCTAACGCAAGCTGTTGACCGAGGCATGATCACCCGCCAGCAGATTCGGAACGCGCAACTGACTGCACCGGCACGCAAGATCATCGAAGCGATGTTGCGGCAGGCTGCATAATGGCAACGATCAAGACGTATGTGACAGCGGGCGCCTTTCGAGTGGCTCTCGAAGAGCGCCTCAGGCGGAGATCGCAGACGGATCAAATCGACATCAACCGCCTCAGGCGCCAGGTGTCCTTCGACCGTTTGCTGGCGCGGCTCTTCCGGGAAGATTCAGTGCCCTGGGCATTGAAGGGCGGCTACGCGCTGGAACTTCGCTTCAAGACTGCGCGTTCCACCGTGGACATCGACCTGACTCTACAGCGAGTCGTGACAGCAGCAATGGAAGGTGTCGATGCCAACCGGACCGTGCGAGAGATGCTGCAAGCTGCGGCCGGCCAGCCTCTCGGGGATTGGTTTGAGTACACGATTGGGCCAGCCATGATGGACATAACGGCTGCGCCCTACGGCGGAGCGCGCTATCCGATCGAAGTTCGCATGAACGGAAGGATTTTCGCAGGATTTCACCTCGATGTTGGGATCGGCGATGTGGTGATGCAGCCCCTCGAAACCGTCCAAACCAACGACTGGCTTGCGTTCGCGGGAATTGAGCAGCCGCGAGTGCTGTTGATTGCCCGCGAACAGCAATTTGCCGAGAAAGTCCACGCATACACGCTGCCGCGCAATTCTCCAAACAGCCGGGTAAAGGATCTGGTGGATTTGGAGCTGCTGATCAGCCGTGAATTGGACCGGAAGAGGATTCTCGACGCACTGCATCTGACCTTTGAACGGCGTGAAACACATCCATTGCCGGCAGTCTTGGATGCTCCGCCTTCGGAATGGACGATCCCGTTCCAGGCCCTTGCGGCTGAATGTGGAATGCAGCCCGACCTGGCTGCCGCATTTGAAAGGGTGGCGATGTTCTACGAAGAAGTGCTTCGCGGGTAAGGCGAGTGGCCCATGCCCCCAAATAAGAATCTGGTGCCCTAGTGCTTGCCCTGAGAAACGTCGAAGGGTCCGGATTTTCGGACCTTGGATCAATTGAACCCCAACTGGCCGTTTCTTTGTTGGCGTGAATCTGCGAACACTGAGGCTTTGAGATCCCAGGTTCCAAGGGCGGGACCTAGGGCACCGAATCGGATGGGGAGAATTGAGAGAGGGGCCGCGCGCCCTTTAACATAGTCTGGATCGTTTCACCGGAGGGACCATGCGTTCGTCATCTTTAGCCGTGGTAGTCCTTTTGTTGGTGTGGCCCTTTGGCCTGTTGAGTCAGGAAGTCACGCCAAACACATACACCCCGCCTCTGACCCTGGAGCGGATGATGCTCGACGATCCAACCTTCAGCGGAGCGAACCTGTGGGCCCTGGCGGCGGACCCGGTAAACTTCCGCGCTACCGTTGAAAAGCAGGCTGCTTCGGGAAAGCTGCTCGCGCAGATTCTTCTTGGAGCAGCATACATTCCTCCAGAATGCACGTTTCTTCCCTTTAAAACAGCCCCTGCCGACTGCCCAAACGATCCCTTACCGAATAATGCTTTGGGCCTGACACCCTCATTTGACCTTGCCATTCACTGGCTTTCGCGCGCTTCAGAGCAAGGAAATGGGCAAGCCAGCGAAATCCTTGCTCAAGTCATCGAACGTACGATCCGATCTCCCATCCCTTCCCATTATCAAATGACGGACGTCGCTCACTACCATGCGCTCGCACGTTCTCAAGGATTCGACTTGCAGGACGTTGAAATCTCGTGCTATTCGCTCGATCCCACAGGCCCTGCCGGCCGCTTGATCATGGCGAGCACGCCGGTGGAATACCAATTCACGCCCCAACAGCTTGACTCCTTGCATGTCGCTGGCGCTTCAGGGACTTTATGGTGGGGATCGACGAGCATCCAGTCCGGATTGAGCGTTCTACTGCGGCACCCGGAGGGTCCGAAAGTGCATACCAGAGTCATCCTTGCTGGCCCACCCTCGCATGAGGTGCTCGTCCCACTGGGCGATCGCGTCGATGTGTTGTATTTGCAACAGGCAGACCGCATTGTTACGATTCCGCCTACTTACCCAACCCTGCGCAGAGTGGTCTCTTTTCGGCCGCCAACGGCCGATGAGGCCGCCCGAGCAATGCCCCAGGGCATCGATGGTAAATTTGCGGGCGGATGTGCAACCCGGACCTTCCCGCCGCAGAGCAGTTTGCCCAAGCCGTGATATGCAGAATCGCGTCGTGCGTGTCAGCCTTAAGATGCGGCTGGCCGGGTGCCGGGTGCCCCAGGTCCGGATTTTCGGACCTGGGATAACTCGATTCCTCGGCAATCTTAACTACCGCAGCAGCGCGGATGCGGCCCAGAGAATCGGGGCCTGGCCGTGGAAGTCGCCGGTTTTGCGGCGGCGCTGTAGGTAATAGTCGAGATCGGCCTTCTTGTTGGTGCCTTCGCAGACGCTGGTGGTATCGTCGTGCTGGTCGATGTATCCGGTGACGGCGATCCAGGCCTTGCGGGCGGCGGGGCCGTAGGTTGGCCCGTCGAGCCAGCCGTTCTTGACGCCGGTAATCATGGCGAAGGTGAACATGGCGGAGCTGGAAGTCTCGGGCCATGCCTCATCGTGGTCGATGAGCTGCCGCCACATCCCATCCTTGCCCTGGTACTTGAGCAGCGCGGCCATCATGGCCTGGTAACCCTTGAGGATGCGCGCACGCTGGGGATGGTCGGCGGGGAGAGTGCGCAGCATCTCGGCCATGCCGGCTGCGATCCATCCGTCGCCGCGCCCCCAGAAGAAGGGGACATCGGGCGCGTGAAAAAAGAGCCCGTTGGGCTGCTGGAGCTTATCGAGATAGGAGACCATTTCGAGGGCATCGCGGTCGAGGTACTTATGGTCGCCGGTGGCGCGATAGGCTTCGAGCTGAAGAATGGTCAGCATGTACATGTCGTCGATCCAATAGCGGGTTTCGGCGGAGAGGCCATCGGGCTGCGGGTTCTCCCATTGGCGGTCCGCCCAGTATTGGCCATACACGCGAAACTTTGCGTCCTTCGTCTGCATGCCGATTTCGAGGGGCACGATGCCAAAGATAGAGTCGTCGACGTGATGGCGGACGGGAATGCGAGTAGCCTCTGGGCCGCCTGGCATGAGGGGAACGAATTTGTCGATGAGACGCTGGCGAAGGGCATCGTCGTGAGTGAGCTGAGCGACGGTAAGCGCGCCGTACCAGGTGGCGCACTCGCCGTAAAAGATGGTCCCTGTGCCCTGATGCGGAGCGGTGACGAAATGCTCGGCGAGACGCTTGCCGACATCCTGCGGCGCGCTGCCGTCGGGCCAGTTGGCGAAGTAATCGGTCTGCGCGAAAACGGGTGTGGCGGCGGGAAGCAGGAGGGCAAGAGCGGCGATTCTCAAGATGGCGTTCATAAAGGGCGTCTCCAAATAGCTTAACTATTCTCCACCACTGGACCATTGATGGGGAAGATGGTCAGCGCGCGGGGGCGATGTGCTGGAAGAGGGAGTCGAAGCATCCGGGGATTTGGGAGTCCCACTCCGTCCAGTCATGGCCGCCGGGCTTGGTGTGAAACTCGTATGCGAAGTTACGCTCTCGGAGGCGCGCGGCAAAGCGGCGGTTGGGCCAGAGTAAAGGCTCTTCTTCTCCGGCGGTGAGATAGATGTAGGGAGTTACAGCGGGATTGGCGGACTGTACGAGGCGGAATGGATCGCTCATCATGCGGGTTTTGCTACCCACCGGCCCGAAGATATTGGATAGCCTCCACCATTCCCTCAGATGGAATCGCCGTTGACATACGTCGATGGAAGGGCTGAGGGCGCCTACGAAGCTGAATAGCTCTGGGCGGCTGAGAGCCAGCTTGGCAACTGCGAATCCGCCCATCGAAATCCCGATGATGGCCCGGTTTTCGCGGCCTTTGGCGGCGGGAAAGCGGGCTTCCACGTCGGAGATCAGATCGTTGACGAGGTAGTCTTCATACTTGTCCTCCGCCTTCAGCGCAGCATTCTGGTAATAGGAGAAAGCGCCTTCAACCATGACGAGGATCAGTCCCCGCGCTGCATATTGGGCAACATCGGAACGGTTCGACCAATCGCGGAAGCAACCATTGCCGCCATGCAGAAGATAGACCACGGGAAGCTTCTGGCTAGGGACGAGTTTTGCGGGCAGGAATACGCGGTAGGGCATCTGGCGCTGCAACGCTGCCGAGAAGAAGGTCACATCCTGTAAATTGACGCCCGGAACAAGGCGAGGCCGGTCTGGCTGAGGGTGCGGCGCATTGTGGCAGCCTGCCAGAGACAGGGCAACCATGCCCAATAGCAGCAAGGTCAGAAGCAGGATTTGAACTTTCTTCATGAAGGAACGATTTTAACTCGACGATCCGGGGGTCTCGGCAGGTAAACTGTCCTGCAAAAGGAGATCACCCCATGCAAACCCGGATTCAGGGCACGACCATGCCCGTGCTCGATGTACAGCTTGACCCTAACGAGTGTGTGTTTTCAGAGAGCGGCGAGCTCTCGTGGATGACCAGCTCGATACAAATGACGACGCACACGCAGATGGGCGGGGGCGGCGGGTTCTTCGGAGCGTTGAAACGGGTGGCTGGCGGCGGCAGCCTCTTCATGACCGAGTACCGGGCCTATCAGTATCCCGGCGAGGTTTCGTTTGCCACCAAGGTGCCGGGCCACATTGTGCCGATCCAGGTGGGTCAGGGAGCCGAGTTCATGATTCACCGGCACGGGTTTCTCTGCGCTACGCCCCAGGTAACCCTCGGCGTGGGCTTTCAGCAATCGCTGGGCGCGGGAATCTTTGGTGGAAACGGATTTCTGCTACAGAAGGTCGCCGGCCAGGGAACGGCGTGGCTTGAGCTTTCCGGCGAGCTGATCTTGAAGAATCTGGCTCCGGGCGAGGTGCTGCGCGTGCATCCGGGCCATGTGGGGGCGTTTCAGGCGTCGGTGGGCTTCAACATCACCACGGTTCCGGGGATCAAGAACGCGATCTTCGGCGGGGATGGGATATTCCTGGCGGTGCTGCAAGGTCCGGGAACGGTGTGGCTGCAAACGCTGCCGATTTCGCGCTTGGCGCACCAGATCGGCGAGTACCTGCCTCGCGGCGAGAGCCGTCAGGCTGGAAATACAGCCGGAGGGGCGCTCATCGGCGGAATCGTTGGATCGATGCTGGGCGGGGATCGGTAGTCTGGCGCGATTACGATAAGAGCGCACTTGGCGATGATTCCCGGCAAGCGCGCTGTATGGCGGCTTTCCCTGGTTCTGCGGTCGGGACCATGGAGAGCCGCCATTCTTCTTGTTCGAAGAGTCGTCCGATGCACCGGCGTATACTCATGATGTCTTCCGTAGACATTTTCAGAGGAATCTATGTCCATCGCTCTTCGTACTTTCATCCGGCTTCCACGGATCAGCCGGATTGCCGCCGTTCGGGTTTTCGCGGCCGCGTCCCTCATGGCTCAAAACGCAGCCGGTCCAATCCCGCCAGCTCAGCTTGCCGCTCCAGCAGCCTCTGCGCCGGCATCGCAGGCGTCTGCGCATCAGCCCGGCCAGGCTCACTGTGCGCCCAACGCCGACATCGGCATTCCGGTGAATGCGACCGTTCAGGCCAAAGTGACGGGACCGATGAACTCCGGACATCTGAAGGTGGGCAAGGAATTCTGGGTGACCGTACAGCAGGATATTGACTACCCTGGATGCAAGCTGAGCACAGGATCTGCCATCTACGGCCACGTCATGTCCGCAGTTTCACAAGGAGACGCAAGTCCCGCCGAGCTGTCGTTGGCGTTCGACCATGCCGATTGCGAGGATCACGGAAAGAAGCCGATGCCGATGTGGCTGATTGGCTTGATTGGGCCTTCGGAAGTGTATGCGAGAATGCATGATGACGTGGCGATGGGCGCGATCAGCAAAAAGCGGAGTGCCGACACCGCATCCAAAGCCCTAAGCTTTAACGACGCCAAACTCAATCCCGGGGGAGCCCCGAATACCGTGCATCCCGGAATTGTGCTTGGCATGCCGAAGCTTAAACTGGACGTTCAGGGAGGGCCGGGATGCAGCAGCGCCCGCATCTCCAGCACAGATCGCACCGCGGACCTGGAACTGGGATCACAACTGATCCTGGTGCCGCAGAGCGCGCGGTAGAGCCCGTCTCTCTGGTTGAGAGCCACAAGCTAACCTTTTAGATCGGCCAAGGAATTGCCGGCGCCCTAATCTCTGTCTTCAGGAAGCTTGCACATGACTCAGCCTCAAAGCGACACGCGCAATCTTCGCGGAGACATTGTCTTCGCGTTCATGCTATGCCTGGCTTGTTATCTGGTGTGGCTGGTGCGCGACGTGCTGATGCTGGTGTATGTGAGCGCCCTGTTTGCCGTGGTGCTCAGCCCCGTTGTGCGTTCCACTTCGCAGTTTCATATTGGCCGCTGGCAACCCTTCAAGGGCTCTGCAATTTTCTTTCTTCTCCTGGCTGTAGCCGCGGCGCTCATCGCCTTCGGCTTTCTGGCCCTGCCTCCGGTCATTCGCGACCTTCAGGAGTTTGGCAGGGAGATGCCAACGCGCTTGCCTAATCTGCTTGCAAAACTCAAAGCTATTCCTTTCGCCGACCGGTTGAATACCGACGAAATTAGTGCGAGGGCTCAGGATTTGGCCAGCCACGCTGCGACCTATCTGCTGTACTCGATTGGGGATTGGGCCGGCAAGGTCTTCAATGTCGCAATGGGCTTCATTCTTACCGTTTATTTCATTCTTGAAGGCGAACACACTTATCGCTGGTTCCTTTCCTTTTTCCCGCCCGATAAGCGTGATCGGCTCGACAAGACCTTGCGGCGCGCGGAGATCCGCATGGGTAAATGGCTGGTTGGGCAGGGCAGCCTGATGCTTATCCTTGGAGTTACCAGCACGGTGGTCTATCTCACCCTCAATGTCCGCTACGCTTATGCGCTTGGCGTACTGACGGGATTGCTCAACATCATCCCGGTGATGGGCGCCGCAATCTGCGTGGGGCTCGCATTGCTTGTGGCGGCCATCGATTCGTGGGGCCGCGTGCTGGGAGTCGCTATCTTCTATCTAATTTACTTGCAGGTTGAAAATTCATTTCTGACCCCGCGAATTATGAAGAACAGCGTAGGCCTGCCAGGCCTGGCCATCTTATTGGCGCTGCTGCTTGGTTCGGCCCTCGAGGGCATCCCCGGAGCCATGGTCTCGGTCCCGACGGCGGTGCTGGTTGCCGAATTAATGGACGAGTATCTCGTTGCCAAAGATGTGGCGTGATAATCTCCGGCATCTCGTGAGTCGAGTTATGTAACTGCCAGCCTGTCAGAAGAAAGAACACCAAGAATGGCACTGGAGCTTTTCGCCGAACCGGCTTTACTTTGCCGACCGCACGGCTGCGTCCACAGCGGCTTTCATCACGCCGCAATTGGCAAAGAAGTGAATGAGGTTGGCGGTGAGCGGTTCCCCGGTCTCAGAAGCGAGGCCCGAGGCGCCCAAAGTTTTGTTCGCCATTTTCAGCTCGCCGGTTCCCTGCGCGTCGAGGACGAGAGCGGTGAGCTTACGCGCCAGGTTGAGGTCGAAGCTCTCGGCGACGAAGACGAGTTTGCCGCGCGTGGTGATGACAACCGGACCTTCGCTGGTTGAGTAGACCTCTTCCTCGGACGTAGCCTGGGGCGATCCGGGCGGCACTGCCGCTGGAGCGGATTCGGCGTCGAGGTCGGTCTTAAGCCCGGAGTACTTGCGGCCCAGGCTGTTGGCGTAGAGCTGCGCAAAGGCCTGTGCGGAGGCGGCGTTCTTCCATGCTGAGAGGTAGAAGATGGCGATTGATTTTGTGCTGGCCTGCTCCTCAGGGGTTTTTGCGGACAGGCTCTGGCCAGCCCAGTAGATGCCCCCATCCCAGGCTGAGGTCAGGTCGCGAGCAGCGTCGTCGCCTCCAAAGAGCTCGGCGAGAATATGCAGGTCGAGCTGGCCGATCTGGCCGATGTCATAGGGCTTGTAGAGCTTGTCGACGAGCGGATGAATGTCGGGCAGAAGGGGCACGGCAGGGACGTGTTCCCGCTCGTATTCGCGGGGATTATCGATCTCCCAGGTCGACGTTGGCGGGCGGTCCAGGGTGCCCGTAAAAGCGGCGGCCTGCCCCTTGTCCATCCACACATCCTGCTCAAAGCTGACGCCCTCGCGATAAGGGAAGAGCAGCGACTCCGACAACAACAGCGGGGCGCGGGCAAGGACTGGCGAACTGCCTGTGGCGGACATCTGCTGCTTGACGAAGTCCATGACCTCGGGATCCTTGACGAGGCTCTTGCCCATGGGCTTGAGGATGTAATCCATCATGACGGCGGTGGCCTGGCCCTCGACGACGGCTTCGCGCGCAGTATCCATCTCGTCCTTGGCAAGGTGGCCGGTGTCGTCCGAGGAGTTCAGCGATACGTCCTCGGGCGTCTGGTCGCCCCATTTTTCCAGTTCGACGTGCTGGTCCTGAAGGGCATGGGTGAGCTCATGGGCGAGAACCGGCTTTTGCTCCTCGATGCTTATCCAGTCGAGCATGTTGACGGTCTTGGTCTTGGAGTCGTAGTAGGCCTCGATCTGCTCCTTGAGAAGCGCAAGAAGAAAGGGCTTGAGCGCGAAGTCGCGGTCGAGGAGGCCGAATTTCTTGAGGACGATCTCGCTCTTTTGGAGACGCTTCGCGCCTTCATCCTCGCTGAATTTCTGGTTCAGGTAACCTTCCACCTCGGCGCGCGTGGTCAGTTGGCGCTTGACAGTGCTTTTGATGGGCAGTCCCGTCTCCTGAGACGAGAACTTGAGCAGGTCGTCGACAAGCGCAAAAAGCTGCTTCGCCTGATCTGGAGTAATGTGGGTTTGCTCCGTGCCGGCGGCCTGGGATGGATTGGCCTGCGGGGTTGTCTGCTTCTGTTGCGCGGGGATCGCCGCCACGGCAAGGCAGATCGCTGCCCCCAGGGTCCATCTTCGCCAGGCTCTTCCCGCCGCTCGGTGCTGCTCGCTCATCAACGCTTCCTCCACTCCGGCGACGCGGAACTGTCGCTGAGAACCCCGGATAGCGGTTCCGGATATGGGCCGGGGTCGCCGCATCCTGTTCCAAGGCTATAATCAAGATGCAGTCTGGCGCGAGGTTTCCGGTTGGAAAACTGCTCGAGGCTGCGGAAAAGTTCCCCAATGACTGAAATCGATCTTGCCGCAACGCCCCTGGCCACTCCACTCGCAACGCTTTTGGCATCCGCGGCTGACCCGCATGAACTTATTGTCTATCGCGGAGTGCTTACGCCACGAGAGTTGGACGCGCCAGCCAGGGAAATAGCGGCGCTAACCGCGGGAGCCGCAGTTCAAGACTTGGGTTGGTTGAAGCGCACGGCAGTGCGTGGGGAAGACCGTTTTCGCTGGTTGAGCGGCATGGTTACCAATATGGTGAACGAGCTGGGGGCCAACGCCGGCGCCTGGAACCTGGTTCTGAATGCACAGGGGCGAATACAGGGCGACCTGACCGTTTGGCGCGAAGCGGACGATCTAGAACTTGAGATCGAGGCAGACCAGTTCGAGCGGTTGATGGCTCATCTGGAACGCTTCATCATCATGGACGACGTGGAACTGGTTGCGCTGAGTGGCGAGACGGCTCTCGGAGTGACCGGACCGGCTTGTGACGAGGTTCTCGGCAGACTAAGCCTGCCAACGCTTTCAGAGCCGCTGACCGCAACGCGTGTGGAGTGGAACGGTCTGGATATGAGAATTGCGCGCGGCTATGGAGTGCTGGCGCCGCACTATGAATTATGGATTCCAGAGGTAGGCATCAAGAAGCTGTGGAAGGCGTTGCGCACAGCAGGAGCGACCCCGGTAGGTTGCAAATCGGCCGAGGCGTTTCGCATTGCAGAAGGGATTCCAGCTTACGGTATTGACATTGCGGAACGAGACTTGCCCCAGGAGACCTCCCAGTTGCGGGCCCTGCACTTCAACAAGGGCTGCTACCTGGGACAGGAGATTGTGGAGCGTATCCGTTCGCGCGGGAGCGTTCACAGGCACCTGCGACAGCTTGAGCTGGTTGGTCCCGTACCGGCCGCAGGAACTGAGCTTACGATGGAAGGCGGAGTGGCGGCAGGCCAGATCGCCAGCGCGGCTGAACTGGCGCTGACCATAGGAACACGAGTTTTTGCGCTGGGGATGATTCGCGGAGAAGCAGAGTTGCGCAATCAACCTTTGGCATACGCATCTGGTACGGAAGCGGGGACCGCGCGGATATTGGCCGGTCCAGTCAGCCTGAGTTAGCAAAGTGAACAGTTGGCGGAGTTAGCGAGTTAGCAAATCGTCGAGACGGATCGGAAACCAGGAGCTATGAGCGAAACACCCAAGTTTACCGTAATCGATCGCCGCAAGTTCAAGGCGGACGAAGAGCAAGAGAGCCAGCAGCCATCAGCGCAGGAGCCCGAGCCTGCGGCAGAGCCGAACGCCAGGCCGGCCCACAACGCTGGACCGCAGCTGGTGACAAGCGAGAGCCGCCGCGATGAGGCACATGAGCCGGGGCCGGTGGCCGCCGCGGAGGGCAAAGCGGAGACGGAGCAGGAGTTGCCGCCTGCGCCAACCGCCGAAGAGAGCAAGCAGCAAAAGACCGCCTACGACGCTTCGGCACAGCGTCTGGAAGACCTGATCCGGGCGCAGAATCCGGCAATGGGCGCTCAACCGCCAATCGGGTTTGAGCAGTTGGTGCAGCAGATCTACGTCTCCGCCATGATCCAAATGGGAGCAGGAACGCAGGAAGGGCAGCGTCCGCGAGTGGATATACTGGGCGCGCGCACCACCATCGACCTGCTGGGCATTCTGGCAGAAAAGACGCGCGGAAACCTGAGCGCCGACGAGGATCGCATGTTGCAGACGGTTCTCTTTGAGGTCCGGATGGCATTTCTTGAGCTGACCAGCATGATCTCGCTACAGGCCATGCAGCCGCCGCAACCACCGCCGCCCGGCAAGCGATAGCTGCCCAGCAAGGATCAGAGATCATTTACGGCGAGAGCTTATGGATGGGCGGCTGACTTTTCTGGGGACGGGAACTTCGATGGGGGTTCCGACGCTGGGGTGCGACTGTTCGGTTTGTACTTCGGCCGACCCACACGACCGGCGGTTGCGGCCATCTGTGCTGGTGCGCTGGACCGAACCGGAAGACGGCGATGCCGCGAACGGCGCGCGAGAGCGTGTGGTGGTGATCGACACCGGGCCGGACTTCCGCGAGCAGGCGCTACGCAACGGCCTCAAGCGGGTGGACGCGGTGTTTTATACGCACGCCCATGCCGACCATATTATGGGGCTTGACGATCTGCGGCCACTGAGCTTTACAGCCTTCCGCGAGGGCGGGCCGATTCCGCTCTACGCATCACCTGAGACGACGGCCGTGCTCGAACACATCTTTGAATACACCTTTTCGCCACTGGCCACTTACCCGAATCGGGCGCGCGTTCGTTTGGAGCCGCTGGCCGATCGCAATCCGGTTCACGGGGTGGAATTCACGCGAGTTCCGGTCCGGCATGGGCAGATGGAGATCGCAGGGTTTCGCATGGGCCGCATTGCTTACCTGACTGACGTGAGCGACATACCGGAGGAGAGCTTTTCTCTGCTCGATGGTTTGGACCATCTGGTTCTCTCCGCCCTGCGCCACAAGCCCCACCCCAGCCACGCGACCGTTGAGCAGGCGCTCGGCTGGGCGCGGCGGATCGGCGCCAAACAAACCTGGCTCACCCACATTGCTCATGAACTCGGCCACGACGAGACCAATCGGATGCTTCCGGCGGGAGTTAGCCTGGCCTACGACGGCCTCAGCCTTGCCGTGAACCTATGAAGGATGCGACTGCCAGCATGATTCCCGTTTATCGCTCGATCCAGGAAGTCCCCGCCGGATTCGGCCCCTCAGTGGCCGTAATCGGGAACTTCGACGGCGTGCATCTGGGACATCGGGAGATTCTCTCCGCAGTGGGAGCGGAAGCGCGTGAGTTGGAAGCTCGCGGTCGCAGCGCCCGCGCGGTCGCCATTACGTTCGATCCTCATCCCGAACAGTTCTTGCGCCCTGCCCAGGCGCCGCGGCTGCTGACGCCGATGGACGAGCGGCTTCGCCTACTGGCGGCGACGGGCATCGATGCAGTGCTCGTGCTCAGTTTTGATGCGGCGCTGGCTGCCTTGAAGGCGCGAGAGTTTGTACGCGAGATTCTTGTCGATTCACTGGGAGTCCTTGCCTTGCACGAGGGCGGCAACTTCCGGTTTGGGCACAACGCCGAGGCTGGGGTCAAAGAGCTGGCGGCATTTGGCGGTGAGTTCGGGTTTGCCTTGCACGTTCATGATCCAGTGAGGGTGAAGGGACTGGAGGTGTCGAGTTCCGCAATTCGTGCGCTGGTGGCCTCGGGCGATATGCGCACGGCACGGTGGATGCTGGGACGGCCGTTTGAAGTTCGCTCGACTCAAGCAAGGGGACGCGGAATCGGGACGCGGCTGCTTGTGCCAACGATCAATCTGGCGGCCTATGAGGGCTTGCTGCCCGCGTTTGGAGTTTATGTCACCCAGCTTACAGTGAACGGGCGCTGCTTTCAGGCCGTCACCAACGTGGGCAACCGGCCTACGTTTGGCGAAGCATCGTTTGCTGTCGAGTCGTACATCCTGGACTTTGAGCCGATCGATCTGGATGAGCGGACGCCGGTTTATCTGGAGTTTATGCTGCGCCTGCGCGGCGAGATACAGTGGCCATCGCCCGAAGCATTGAAGGCGCAGATATTCAAGGATGTGGCCAATGCGAAGAGGTATTTCCGCTTGGCGCGGTAGGACTCGTTTTGTATCATCACAGGCATGAAGAACCGCTCCATGCCTGCCGATATCTTGCTGCCGCATCTCAATTATCAAAACGTAGCCGAGGCTGCTCCTTCCAAGCCGATCCAGGCGTCGCCCTTTAGCCCAGCCGACTCGAAAGGCAACTCGGCGGCCAGTTACCGGCGTTGGAGCCAAATCGTCTCTCAATGAGATGGCGTGCCGGGCGTCAGCCGTAGCGGCTCTTTCCGGCAACGGGACTGGAACCTGCGAGTCCCGCGACGCCAGCGTAAAATCACGTATAGCGTCTCCGAGGAGTCAACAACTTTGCCGGAAATCCCTTCGCTGATCCCTGTGCGAACGCCCCTGCGTCCCGCCCTCCTTCTGGCCGCCTTATTTGTCGCGATCACGTTCGTGGTCCATCTGGCCAGCTCGCTGTGGGGTGGCCATCTGGGCTACGGCTATTTTCGCGACGAATTGTATTTTCTTGTATGCGGCCATCATCTCGACTGGGGCTACGTGGACCAGCCACCGATGGTGGCTATCCAGGCCCGGCTGGCCGAGACTCTCTTTGGCATCTCACCCACAGGCATTCGCGTCTTCAGCTTTCTGGCCGGTGGCGTAGTTGTTGGCCTCACTGGCCTGCTCACATGGCACTTTGGCGGCAGCCGCGCGGCGCAGGTGCTGGCCATGACCGCCGTTCTTGCCGCTCCCGTCTTCCTCGGCACTGCGAGTTACATGTCCATGAACTCCTTCGAGCCCTGCTTCTGGATGGGCGCGCTTCTCGTCGTCCTCCGTCTGGCTGAAGGCAGCGCCGGCCCGCGCGCCTGGCTCCTCTTCGGACTTCTCACCGGCCTGGGAATCGAAAACAAGCACTCCACCGTCTTTTTTCTCATCGCGCTGCTGGTCGGCCTGTTGCTCAGCCCCCAGCGCCGCATTCTTTTCACCCGAGGTTGCGCCGCCGGTGTAGCGCTTCTTTTGCTCATCGCCTTCCCCAACTTCTTGTGGCAGTGGGCCTATCAGTTCCCTACGTATCAGTTTCTGAACACCGTGGCCCACTCCGACAAAAACCTCAAGCTGCCCCCTCTGGCGTTCGTTTACGAGCAAGTCAAGATTCTTCTCTTCTCCACCGCTCCACTCTGGGCCGGCGGGCTTCTCTGGCTCATCTTCGCCCGAATAGCGCGCCCCTGGCGCTTCGTCGGGTTCACCTATCTGTTCTTCCTGGCCATGATGATGCTCATGCACGCCAAGGATTACTACGTCGCCCCCATCTATCCCGTTCTGTTCGCCGCCGGACCTGTGGCTTTCGAGCAGCTCACCCGCCGCGCTTGGCCCACGATCACCTACGCGGCTGTTCTTGCATGCACCTTCGTCTTCGCCACCGGTCCCATCGTGCTTACCATTCTGCCTCCAGACCGATACGACGCCTACACCGCCCCCTTTGCCCCCAACAGTTCCAGATCTGAGAAATTCACCAGCCCCCTCCCGCAAATTCTCTCCGACCGATTCGGCTGGCCGCAGATGGTCGAAGGTTTCTCCGACCGCTACAACGCGCTCCCGCCAGATGTGCGCGCCCATACCGCCATCTTCTGCGGTAATTACGGTGAAGCCAGCGCCGTCAACATTCTCGGACCCAGTTACGGCCTCCCCACCGCCATCAGCGGACATCAAAACTACTTCTTCTGGGGATGGAACAACTACACCGGCGAATCCGTCCTCACCCTGGGCAACAACGCAGCCGACTACAAGGACACCTACGCAGAAGTCGTCGATCTGGGTCCCTTCGACGCACCCTGGACCATGGACTTCGAGCATCGTCACTACTTCTGGCTGCGCAACCGCAAAAGCACCTACGCCGCGGACTGGCCGGAGTTCAAGTACTGGTACTGACTCAGCTTGACCCGCGCCGGCGGGCTTTCCTGCGACTTATCCGGCGCGGAGACACCCTGATATAGAATGGTCGCAGAATTCTGACTCGCCTTGGCTCGCTCCCTGCGTCACCTGTAGGACTGCGCATTTCTCCGGCTGCAAATCCGTTGCTTCACCGGAGAAGCATGAGTGTGTGCCGACAAGCCCATCATTCCTGATCGTTCCTATCGAGACCGGTCCCATCGCGCCGACATCGACGGACTCCGCGCTCTGGCAATCCTCGGCGTAGTCCTCTATCACGCTGGCGTGCCCGGCATCACCGGCGGCTTCACTGGCGTAGACATTTTCTTCGTAATCTCCGGCTATCTCATCGGCGGCCATATCGACTCGGAAATCCGCGCCGGCGAGTTTAGTTATCTGCGCTTTTACCGCCGCCGCGCCAAGCGAATCCTGCCTGCTTTTTTCGCGGTGCTAGCGTTCATTCTGCTGGCAGCAACGGTTCTGATGTCGCCGCTGGAGGCAGCTCAAACCGCACGATCGGCATTCGCGGCCACGCTCTCGGCCTCCAACATTCTCTTCTGGATGACCGCCAATTACTTTGCCCCCAAAACCGATTTGAATCCCGTCCTCATGACCTGGTCGCTTGGCGTGGAAGAGCAGTTCTACGCCGTCATTCCATTGCTCATGGTGTTGCTGGCCCGCATCCGGCGCAACTGGCTGTTGCCCGCGATCCTCGCCACCTGCGCCCTCTCATTTTTCTTTGCCTGGTACGAACTCGGCCGTGCTCCGATGCTGGCGTTTTATCTGCTCCCCGCTCGCGCGTGGGAGTTGGGCGTTGGAGTAGCCCTTGCCGTAGTGGAGCTGAACAGCAAACCCAGAACGCTGCCAGCCCCGCTCATTCAGTCGCTAAGCTCGGCGGGTCTGGCCCTCTTGCTCGCGCCCGTCTTCCTGCTCACAACAGCCACCCCATTCCCCGGGCCAGCCGCCCTGCCCTCTATTGTTGGCACGGCCCTGATTCTGGCGGTCCCCACCAGTTGGATCAACCGGCGGCTGCTTTCCCTGCCGCCGCTTACGTTCGTCGGCAAGATCTCCTACTCCTGGTACCTTTGGCACTGGCCGCTACTGGCATTCCTGCGCATCATCTATGGGAGCGATCCGCCCCGGCTGGCCTTGCTGCTGACGATTACCGCTTCCCTGGCTCCGGCGGCGCTCTCCTACTACTTCATCGAGCAGCCCTTCCGGCGTTCCACTCGCCCGCCCGCTCCCCTGCTCTTGCGTTACGCTCTGGCCGGTATCGCAGCCACGGCCGCCTGTGGCGCAGTCTGGCTCACACACGGCCTCCCGCAGAGGTTTCCGGCGCTTACCCGCATGGAATCCGCCGAACAAGCCCTCAAAGCCGACCCCTGCCTGGTCGGCGAAAGCGACCAGCCTAATCTCACTCCGGCTTGCTTCGATCTTTCGGCAGCGCGGCCCTCGGTGGCCATCTGGGGAGACAGTCACGCGTCAGCCCTGGCGTCTGGACTTCGCGCTGCCGCAAATGCCCAGGGATACGGCTTCGTCGAGCTTGGCAAGAACTCCTGCCCTCCGCTCGCCGGCGCTACCCACTACATCCCTCTGGAGCCTCTCAGGGCCGCCGCGTGCGTCCGCTTCAACAACAAAGCCCTCGCTCTGCTCCAGGCCGACCGCCTCATCCCCATTGTGGTACTGGCTGCCTCGTGGGCCGCGCCATTCAATCGAACCTGGATAGATGGATGGTTGACGCCCGACAGCGCCCCGCAGTCCCCGGCCCCGTCGGTCGAAACGTCGCGCCGGATCTTCACCGAGTCCTTGATCGCCTCAATCCGCGCTCTTCAAGCCTCCGGCAAACAGGTCATCCTCCTCGAAGACACGCCCAACTTCGATTTCGATCCCATGTTGAGAGAACGCACAGTCCACATCCCCGCGCGCCGCGCGTTGGCGCTTTGGCTCAAAGCGCCGGACGCCTCCGATCCAGGATTCGCGCCTCCCATTGCCGAACCCAGCATCCAACTCGCCATCTCTCTGCTTGAGGCGACCGCAGCGCGTCTTCCCGGCGTCACACTGCTAGACCCGAAACCCGCCCTCTGCTCCAGCTCCACCCAATGTGCCTATCGCGATGGAGATAGCCTGCTCTTCATCGACAGCAGCCACCTATCGCCCAAAGGAGCAAGCCGCGCCCTCCGCGACTTGCGGCTCCCAAGGCCGCGACCATGAGCGAGCAACCCGTTCATTGATCGCAAGGGTGAACACTATTCCAGCCACGCGCCCTCAGGCCCTTCGACGCGCGACTTCCTCATAAACCGCCGCATACTCCCGCGCCGGCCCTGCCCACCCATAATCCCGCGCCATGCCGTTCCGCATCAGCTTCGTCCAACTCTGCTTATCCTCAAACGCCGCCAGCGCCCGGTCGATCGCCTCCAGCAGCCCTTCGGCCTTCAGCCCCGCGAACTTGAACCCCGTCCCGGTTCCCTTCTCTGGATTCCACTCCTCGATCGTGTCGTCCAGCCCGCCGGTCGCCCGCACCACCGGCACGGTCCCGTATTTGAGCGAATAAATCTGGTTCAACCCGCAGGGCTCATACCGCGAGGGCATCAGGAAGATATCCGACCCGGCCTCCACTTTGTGGGCCAGCGCGTCGTCGTATTTGATCTTCACCGCCACCTGCCAGGAATGCCTGAAGGCCCATTCGCGGAAGAACTTCTCGTAAATCGGCTCGCCGGTCCCCAACGCCACTACGACAACATTCCTTTGCGTCAGCCGGTCGGCAATCTTGGCAACAAGGTCGAAGCCCTTCTGGATCGCAAACCGCGAAACAATCCCGATCACCGGCGTCCCTGCCGCCACTTTCTCCAATCCAAACGCATCCAGCAGATCGGCTCGGCACTGCTGCTTGCCCGCCAAATCCTCCGGCGAAAAATGCGCTGCAATCTTGCCGTCGGTCGCCGGGTTCCACTGCGCATAGTCCACGCCGTTCAGAATCCCGCGCAAATCCGCCGCCCGTCCCAGCAGCACGCCCTCCAGGTTCTCTCCAAACTCCGCCGTCTGAATCTCCTCCGCATATTTGCGGCTCACCGTGGTCAGGATGTCGGAATAAACCATCCCGCCCTTGAGAAAGTTGAAGTTATCGAACTGTTCCACCAGATCCATGGTGAAGATCTTCCACGGGAACAGCAGCCGCTCCGTGGTCACAGGCGGGAACCACCCCTGGTAGCCGGCATTGTGAATCGTCAGCACCACCCCCGCTGCGTTCAGCATCGGGTCGGTGCTGTAAACCGTCCGCAGGTAGACAGGAATCAGAGCCGCCTGCCAGTCGTGAACATGAAAGACCTGCGGCACGCCCAGCAGCTTGGTTGCCTCCAGCACCGCTCGGCAAAACAGCCCAAACCGCTCCCAGTTGTCGGGATAATCGCCCGCCTTGGTTCCGTAGAGCCCCGCGCGGTCGAAAAGCTCCGGGCAATCCACAAAGTAATACTGAACGCCGCCTCGCAGGCCGCCATCTACAATCCCGACAAACCGGTTGGAGTCCTCGAATGGAATCGTGATCGACCGCGCCGCGTACTTCCACTCGCCTGCAATGTGCGCTTTCACCCCCGCATAGAGCGGCAGGTACACCGTAACCTGGTGCCGGAGCTTGACAAGCTCCGGCGGCAGCGCACCCACCACGTCGGCCAACCCCCCAGTCTTCGCAAACGGAACGCACTCCGAAGCGGCAAACACAATGTGCATCGAATCGATCTCCCTGTCCGACGTCTCGGTCAGCGCAAAAAAGCATCCCTGCGCCGGCCTGAAAGCCCAGCCAAACGCCAAGTCTACTACGCTCATCGCGGCGGACGATAATCCGCGCTATCGGTTTTCGACGGCTTCGCTCCGCGCACGTGATCTTGGGACATAGCTCTCTATTCGCCGCGGCGCCCACCAGCCGGAAGAAATGCATCCCCAAACAAAAATAAGGCGATGGAACGTCCATCTTTCTGGATGTTCCACCGCCTCACGGTTCGTCTTGCGCCGTTTTAGAAGGTGTACTTCAACGAGAACTGCGCGATGCGCGGCCCCCCGGCTCCTGTGATGGTTCCAAAGGCAGCATTGGTGGCCGTGACGTTCGGGTTGGAGAGTTCGGTGTGGTTAAGCAGATCGAAGTATTCTGCTCTGAATTCCAAGCTCGTCTCGCGGTACACGGGAAATGAGCGAATGACGGCGCCATCCCAGTTGGTGTAGCCAGGGCCGCGGAGCGAACCCTTGACCAAATTGCCGAAGCCGGTGCCGGGGCCGGTATTGACCGGAACCGAAAAAGCGGCATTATTCAGCCAGGCGACGCAGGACTTACCCGCCGTCGTGCAATTCCCATTGCCCGAGCCGGCTGCCCTGAGGTAGGCCGGCTTGGTGAAGTCCTCTTGCGCGCGATCCTGGGTGAGGCCCGTCGCAGAGTTATCTGTTCCCGTGTAGGCGGTTAGTGAATCTCCAGAGTGGTGTTGGATCAACCCGCTGGTGCGCCAGCCGTTGGCGGCGTATTTGAGCACGCTATTTCCCTTGGTCAATCTAGGAAGGGCGTACACATAAGAACCCGAGATGGCCTGGGGATGATCGATGTCCGAATGGCCGCGGTCGAGCGCCTTGATATCCGGAACGATCGCCGCAGCTGGTACGTTGGTTGCTCCCGAGGGATAGAGCGGATATACATACGATTCGCCCGCATTTAGATCCTCGGTGTTTGAGACCCTCGTAGCTTGCGGCATGTCGTCCAGCGCCTTCGACCAAGTGTAGTTGAAGAGCAGCGACAGGCCATGGGACATCTTCTTTTCCAGCGAGGCCTGCAATGAGTTGAACTTTGCCGATCCGATCATGGCGGCTTCGATGATTTGGGAATAGCCCTCGGCGCAGCCTGTTGTGGTTAAGCAGGGCCCGACGGTTGGAGCAGTGTTATACACCCTTCTGGTATTCACGTTCGAAGTGCCGCCAGGGAATGTCAACTTACCACCTACCATGGAGCCTGTGTTAACGCCTGGATTGATTTCGAGATTTACAAACTGATGGCGCGAACCAGAGCCGACATATGCGATCCGTGCGGCCCAGCTTGCAGCGAGCTGACGCTCGATGGTCAGGTTATAGTCGTAGGTGACTGGCACCCGGAAATTGCCGGAAGGATCATACTCCGCTAGCTCAATCTGGTTCGGGAAGGTTTGTGTGGACTTGAACGGCAGATTGAATGGGAAAGGATTAGCATATGCCCCCGCTGCCGAGCAGTATCCGGTGTATGCGCTGCCGATTGGGCTGCAATACGGATTGCTGAACGGCCCTCCGGGACTACCGGCGGTGCCCAGCGGGGTGGTGAGTGCAATGGAGATAGTATTCGGCACAAAGCTAGCCTGACTGAGGTTGAAGAAGCCCGGCATCCGATCCTGATAGAAGATACCTGCGCCGCCACGCACCACCGACTTGCTGTCGCCAAACACGTCATAGGCAAAGCCGCCGCGGGGCATGAACTGCGCGTACTTGTTGTTCAGGCCGTACTGAGGAATCCCCGGGTCTCCGGTGAGCATCAAGCCGGCGGGCAGAGTGCTGAACTGCGCAGTGCTCTTGCCGGCTGCATAATTGGAGGGATTGAATTCCTGTTCCGCTCCATTCCTGTTCGCCCAGGGAGCGAAATCTTCCCAGCGCACGCCGTAGTCCACGGTCAGCCGGTGATTGATCTTCCAGCTGTCCTGGGCATAGATACCGGGGAAGTGGTTGCGGTCGTTTACCTGCTCGTAGTTTCCCTGGCCAAACGAAGACATGAAGCCCATCTGGAAATTCGCCATTGCATTGACATTTCCCAGAGGGACTGAGGAGCCCGCCTTGGCGAAGGCGAAACTGCCGTACGACGTGAATACGTTGGTCACGTCGAATTTGCTTATCTCAACATGACCGCCGAATGCAAGGTTGTGTTTTCCTATTACCCAGTGCAGGTCGTCGTTGAAGGTGTAGTTATTGCGCTCCCAGCCTGCAAATGCCGACGACGATGCTCCGAAATAGCCAGTAATAGAGGCTGCCAGATAGGGTCCGGTGATCGGCTGCCAGATATTCTGCACTCCAAAGCCCGTGATGTCCTGACTTCCCGGCGGGCCGCCGCGGAGAGAGATTTCACGCTGATAGTTAACAATAAGGCTGTTGAGCAGGTTGCTCGTGAAGGTGTGCGTCTCTGAAAGCAGAGCGTTCTGGTAGCGCGTGTTGAAGTACGACTGGTAGCTGAGAAGATTGGTGGGAACATAATCTGCTACCTGGTTATAGAAGTTATAGTAGTAGCGGCCAAAGAAGTTGTCTTTGGATCCGAAGTTATGGTCTACACGAGAAACATATTCGTTGAAGAACTGAGTGGTGGGCTTGAAGTAGCTGACTAATCCTCCAATCACTCCGGCGGCTTCGGTTCCCGTATATGTCGGAAAGACCTTTTCGTAGGCTACAGAAGCGGGATCGAAGGCGGAGGCGGGGATTACATTATTTGGATATTCCACGCCCGTGAACGGATTATAAATCTGCTGGCTTGCGATGCTGCAGTAGTTGTTTCCGGGGTTGGTTCCAGTTCCTGCCGCCGTAAAAGTGCCGGTGCAGAGGTTGCCAAAATTGGCGCCGGTTGAACCTGAAGCGAGTCCTTCTTCCGCCAGGGTTGGCAAAATCGACGAAGAGGCGTTCGAATTCTGGTGCTGGAGCGTGTGCTGATAGCCGAAGAAGAACTGCGTCTTCGTCCCGGTGGAGAAATGCGGGATAAGGACCGGCCCGCCAATGGTGCCGCCGAACTGGTGCCGGTGCAGGTTGTCGGCCACGGTGGCGAAGTACGGCCGGGCGTCGAAGTAGCCGTTGCGCAGGAACTCGAATGCGTCGCCATGGAACCGGCTACCGCCCGACCTGGTCACGATGTTGACCATGGCTCCGGCGCTTTGACCAAATTCGGCGTTGTAATTACTGGTTTGAACGCTGAACTCCTGCAATGCGTCTGGGAACGGAAATGGATCGTTGGTGTTGGTCATTTCATCAACGTTGTTGCCGCCGTCCAGCAGATAATTCGACTGAGCGGGCAGCGTTCCGTTCGAGCTGGTAATTACGGCGGCGGGAAATGTCTTGCCATTGCCCTGGTTGGTTCCGTTGCCTTCATTGGTGGCGTCGACGACCCCGGCAACCAGCGTGATCAGCGAGGCCGCATTCCTGCCGTTCAACGGCAGATCCACTACGCGCGATTCGTCGATTACCTGAGACAGCGTCCCCGTCGTGGTATCGACCTGGGGCGCATCCCCGATCACGCTCACGGTCTGCGTTTGAGAACCGACCGTCATCTTGACATTGACCGTGATGGACTGGTCGGCCTCCAGCACGATACCGGTCTGCTTGTAGTTCTCAAAGTTCTTTGCGGAAACCGATATCGAATAATTCGAAGGCAGGAGCGCGGGAAAAACGAACCCGCCGTCGGCTCCCGATTCCACCTTTGTAATAGCGCCACTTTGGGTTTGCGTCGCCGTTACCATTGCGGACGGTATCACCGCTCCGCTCCCGTCCGTTACGGTTCCGACAATCTTTGCGTATCCTTGTGCGTGAAGGCGTGCCGTGGCGCACGCAATGAACAAGAAAACAATCATTGCGAACCAGGCAGGACGACCCCAACTGCGAATTGATGTACCCATCGGCCTCATAAACGTGACACTCCTTATACGGTAAGGAACGCTATTCCTCACGGTAATGAACAAGCTTTTTCCTGCAATTCCTTACGGAGTGGAACGATATTCCCGAGAATTTAACTGTGTCAAGAGTTTTTTGAACTTTTTTACGATCTGAACTTCCTTCCCGCAATTCTTTCTCTAACTAGAAATAAGACGTTTATATTAAATACTTTACAATTTGAAAAGCGAACACTGCCCGGCCCGCCATTTTCTTATCGGAACGGAATATTGACCGAAAGACGGAGAACATGAGCCCCCGGTTCATGGTGAACCTCAGCCTGCCTCGGATGCCTGGTTTACCGATAGCCCGAGGCGGGAATGTGCATCCGTAATGCTCTGCACAGAGCCCAGACCGCCTCGCGAACTTCCGTTGTCATTCGGTTCTAGAGCGAGTGATTCGGAAACTGGTCGACTATCGGACTAAATCGCTCGGCTTCGCGCTCTCGCCGCTGTGTTTGCCGGCCGCGCGCTCCACTAGAGCCGGGAGGGTTCCGCGCGGGAAAGCGGTAGATTGCCGCACAACCAGCCGTGTGGGAATCTGCCATTCCGTCCTGCTGGCCTTGGGGTTGTCCCGCTCGATGCCGGCGCGCAGAGCCTCCACCGCCGCCGCGGCCAGGTCTTTGCAGGACATCTGCACCGTGGTGAGAGGCGGCAGCATAAACTGGGCCAGGTGAATATCGTCGAACCCCACCACCGAGATATCCTGCGGTACGTTGTGGGTGGTCCTGTAGAGCGCGTGAAGAACGCCGATAGCCGTCATATCGTTGGAGCATAGGACAGCCGTTGGCAACTCGTTCAACGCCGTCAGGTGCTCCATCGCCCCCATGCCGCCCTCCATGGTGTGATTGCCCTCGACGATGTGTTCCGCGGGAACAACGAGTCCCAGTTCAGCCATGGACTTGAGAAATGAGTCACGCCTGGCCACGGCGGAACGCAGGCGCAGCGGGCCGGTAATGAACGCGATCTTTCGATGGCCGAGCGCGGCCAGATGCTGCACGGCCTGGCGAATTCCCTCGCCATAATTCACCTTGAGCACGCGGATATTGGGCAGGTCCGGGCCGGCATCCACAAAGACCAGCGGAAACTCGCGTTCCACCAGCTTCTGCACCAGTTCCTCTTCGATGCCGAAGGTCATCACGGCCACGCCGTCTACATTGCGCTGCAACATGCGGCGAATGAGCGACTCTGTGCGGGCCGGCTCGTAGTTGGTTGAACCGATCAGCACCTCGTAGCCTTGCGCGACGGCCAGGTTTTCAAACTCCTGCACCAACTCCGGAAAGAACGGATTGGTGATCTCAGAGACGATGAGGCCCAGCATGCGGCTGCGGCCCGAGACCAGTGCGCGCGCCTGGATGTTGGGCAGGTAACCTACCTCGTCGATGGCACGCCATACCCGCCGGGCCAACTCGGGGTCGACGCTGGGAATGCGGTTGACCGCGCGTGAGACGGTTGCGATAGAAACGCCCGCGCGCGTGGCAACGTCGCGGATGCTGACGGCCGCGGGCCGCCGCCTGTTCGAAGGTTGGTTCCTGGGAGTATTCACGGGTAATAGAATTGTACGCTTTCTCGATGTTTCTCAGTCACCAAGATTCCTGAAAAAATCGCGATTAGCCTCACAAGTCCACCATTCTAAGACAATTCCGCAACGGCCGGCCAGCATGCAGACCTATCGTGCAGGGGACAAAACGGCGGCTTTTGGAAAGCGTTTCCCACACAGTAAACCTTGACCGGGAGCGAAAGCCCTTAAGTAATCCGATTTACGGATGCGTCTGGCTGCCGGCGGCGATCTCCATCCCGTGATCGAGCAAAGCGAGAATGGAACTGAGGCTTTGTTCGGCGCCTCGCAGGCTTCCGGGCAGGTTGACTATAAGCATGCTTCCTCTCAGGCCGGCGACTCCCCGCGAAAGCCATGCAAAGGGATTCTGACTGGCGCCATGGAAGCGCATTGCCTCCGCCAGCCCGGGAGCTTCGCGATCGATCACCCGGCGCGTGGCCTCCGGTGTGCGATCGCGTGGGCCAAGTCCGGTGCCACCCACTGTGAGCACCAGAGCCGCGCCCTGGCTGCTCAATTTCTCCAGCGTCGCGACAATCTTTTCTTCGTCGTCAGGCAACAACCTGCTTCGGATCTCCGCCTCCGGCCAGTCCTGTCTCAGCCGCGCAACCACTGCCGGCCCCGCAGTATCCTCGAGCAGCCCCTGGGAACACCGGTCGGAGATTGTCAGAACAACGAGAAGCATGGGTTTGATTGTAGAACCCTCCCGTGCCCGGTCGACGCCGATTCCGGTCAAGGAGTAGCTCCAGCCCGGATCGGCGCCCGGAAGTCGATCCATGGCTGTATTCAATTGCACAGTTGGCCGGCTCGTACCGTGAGAGACTTGCTCCGTCCTCGCATTTGGAATCACAATAGCCGAAGACGAATTACGCAGGAATATCAGGGGTGAACCGTGCCTGGCACCATATTGACTGTGTCTTTGATCCTGGCGCCTCTTGGCGCGCCGCCGGCGTGGCTCCATAGCGGGAACTGGGGCTATCACCCAACCGGAGGGATCGGATTTATCCGAGCTTTTGATGTCCTGCTATTTGTAGGCAGGTCTTAACCTATGTGCGCCTCGCCTGCATCACCTCCCGCAGCGGCCAAGTCAAGGCTCCTGAATTTTGCCTACGCCGCGGTCCTTCTTCTCGTGTTGCTCATGTCGAGCGGTAACTTATTTGCATACTCCGTTCTGACTCACGAAGAGATTGTCGACCTGCTATGGATTTCGGAGATTCGACCGCTCCTGCTCCAACGCCATCCGGGAATGACTGAAGATCAGATCAAGACAGCGCATGCCTATGCGTACGGCGGTTCAGTCATTCAGGACCTGGGTTACTACCCGTTTGGCAACAAGGACTTCAGCAACTTGGTGCACTATGTGCGCAGCGGGGACTTTGTCGTCGAGTTACTGCGCGAAAGCCAGGATGTCAACGAGTACGCCTTTGCATTGGGCGCGCTGTCTCACTATACGGCTGATATCAACGGTCACCCGGCCGTCAACCAGGCTGTCGCCATCCACTATCCAAAGCTGAGGGCCAAGTTTGGCAGATCGGTTCGCTATGCCGACGACACAACCGCGCATTTGAAGACCGAGTTCGGATTCGATACCTTGCAGGTAGCGAAGAATCGTTATGCTCCGGAACAGTATCACGATTTCATAGGATTCCAGGTCTCGGAGCCGCTGCTCGATAGGGTCTTTCCAGTCACCTATGGCTTGCAGTTGAAAGACGTTCTTACGCACGAAGACTTGGCTGTGGGCTCGTACCGCTTTTCTGTCAGCCGGTTGATTCCGGAGATGACCCAGGTCGCACTACAGACGCACAAGAAGGACCTGATGCGCGAGACGCCGAACTTTGCCAGGGAAAAGTTCCTTTATCGTCTATCTCGTTCCGATTATGAGAGAAACTGGGGAAAGACTTACACAAAACCGGGCCTGGGCACGCGCGTTCTGGCGGTCCTGCTTCGATTTATCCCCAAGGTCGGCCCGTTCAAGGGACTGGCTTTCAATAACCCAACCCCTCAAACGGAAGATTTGTATATCAAAAGCATCGACACTACAGTTGATCGTTATCGCGACTTTCTCGAAGAAGTGCGCGCTGGCAAGCTCGCTCTGCCCAACTGCGATCTCGATAGCGGCAATGCAGCCAAGGCTGGGGAATACTCGCTTACCGACGAAACCTACGAGAAGCTGCTTGCCAAACTTTCCGCGCATAACTTCGATCAAACATCGGCGCAACTGCGCGATAACATTATCGAGTTCTATGCTGACCCATCTCTGCCCATCGAAACCAAGAAGTATCCGGATCGCTGGCAAGCGGTTCTGACCAATCTGGGCCAGCTAAAGTCTGCGGCGCCTTCGCCGGCCGCGCCAGGCAACCCCGCGCCTTGATCTCACACATGTCCATCCGGAAACCATAACCAGCGTGCCTGGCAGCTCGCGTCGTGGATCTTCCGGATGGACTCGTTGCAAGGTCAAACTGCAACTACTCCCTCACCAAGGCCGGGGATCTCGCTTGACTTCTATTTCTTCTCGTCTGTCTTGTGGCCGCGTCCATCCCGCGCTTCATTTCCCTTGAACTGCTCCGGGGTTCTGCGCTGCGCCGCGGGCTTTTCGCCTACCTTTGGCATTGGGCCGTTATAGCCGTGCTGTGGATCGTACGTGTTGTCGACTTTGCCGTGAAAGTCGTTGGAGCCATGAAACCAGGGACCAACGCCGATGAAGACGCCGCCGTTGAACCATTCCGAACCGTAGTAGCCGTCGGGAACGCAGTTATACGGGGCGTAGTCATAGTAGCCGTAGGGGCAATCGGGAGCAACCCCGATATTGACGCTGATCTGAGCCTGTAATTGGGGTGCGGTTGCCGCAAATAACATTCCTGCAACAGCAGCAGATAACACAACGAACTTGATTCCGCGCATGATTCTCCTCATCAAGTCGGGGCCATCATCTAGCTACCCCAACGTTATCCACTCTATCGATGAGAAGAATCCAGGTCTGAGCAATATGAAGCACACGCGAAACACTCGGTGCGGCAACCGCGGCCGCTACCCGTCTTGACAACATCCAATCTTCCAATTGCCGAATGAACGCGAGATTATCTTCCTGCGTGGCAGTTGGCTTGTGTATTCACCCGCCCGCGGCGGCCGGTCCGTCGCGGCCTTTTGCTAGGCGAGGTCTACCTTCAGCGTAATGCCCACATCGGAGATCTTTTCCGCGGGCATCTCGACTCTCAATCCGGCCTCGTCCTGCTTCCACTTGAGTTCGCCTTTGTATCCGAGCAATTCCACCTTGCGAATCTTACCCGGATTTTGTGGACTGGCGAGGCCGAGTGCGTTAATCACAGCCGCCTTGTCCGGCCAGCCCATTACGAAGGCATAGACCGCGCCGTTCTTGGCTGTGAAGCGGATATCTTCAGCAGTGAGGTCCTTCTTTTTGTCCTCATTGAAGTTGCCGGTTTCAATCTTGACCTGAGTCGATGGGCCTTCCCCATAAATCTTCCATGGACGCGAGCTATAAATGCCTTCGCTGTTCACCGCCATCCACGCTGTGATGCCTTCCAATACAGTCATCTCCTCGAAGTCCAGTTCGCCTGAGTTAGGCAATGGGAAGTTGAGCAGCAGGTTGCCATTCTTGCTGACGATGTCGGTGAGCAGATCGATCACCTTCTTGGCAGTCTTGTACTTCTGGCCCCGCTTGTAATGCCATTGGCCGATGCAGGTATCGGTCTGCCACGGGTTCGGCGCAATGAGGTCGGAGACGCCGCGCTCATGATCCAGCAGGCACGTGCCAATCGCGCAATCCGTTGCCTCCTTGCTGGTATAAATCGCCTCGGTCTGGCCGCCGTGCAACTGCGCGCTCACGTTGTACAGGTGCGCAACCATCTTCAGTCCGTACTCCTCGAAGGGCAGCAGGCCGTCGCTGTAAAGAAAGTCTGGTTGATACTTGTCGATCAGGTCGGTCATGCGGTCAAGATAGTGGCTGCGCCAAGACTCTGGAATGCCGTCTTCGTTCCAGTCCAGCTTGTCGGCAAACCGTGCGCAATCTGCATCGTGATACAAGTCAGCGTACTGCGGATCGGCGCCATCATACGAAACACCGGCCAGCGGCCCGGTCTTATCTGCGCCGTGACTCACGCCCCACCACTTATAACTGATCCAAAGATGCTCACTTACCCCGAAGCGCAATCCCTGCTTCCGCGCCGCATCCCGCCACAGGCCTACAACATCCTTCTTCGGGCCCATGTTTACCGCATTCCAGCGCGTATACTTTGAATCCCAAAGATCGAAGTTATCGTGGTGAACGCCCATGCTGACGAAGTACTTTGCGCCGGCCTTCTTGTACAGGCTTATCAGGTGTTCCGGGTCCCACTTGGCGGCCTTCCAGTCATTCACCAAATCCTTGTAGCCGACTTTGGAAGGATGGCCGTAGGTTTCCACATGGTACCGGTACTGGTCCGATCCTTGCATGTACATATTCCGGGCGTACCAGTCTCCCTGTTCGATCGCCGACTGCGGACCCCAGTGAGCCCATATTCCGAACTTCGCATCGCGAAACCAGTCCGGAATTTGATAGCCCTGAAGAGACTGCCTGGTGGGCAGGAAGCTGCCGCCTTGACCAGCTAGCCCTGCCTGCGCTCTTGCGAACTTAGAAAGAGCGAGGGCGGAACATGCTCCGCCCATCCATTGAAGTAACTCGCGCCTGTTCAGTGCCATTACGGTCTCATTCCTTTCAAGGCGCGGTTCGCAGTGCAGAGCGCCTGGTTCGGGCTGCCTGTTACTGAAAACTCCGTACGGTCTAACTCAAATCCGCGACCAGCATCGCCTGGCGCAGCCGTTGTTCCGCCCCGGCATTCCAGTACCCGCAGTCGAGTTCGAAGAAGACAGAGGTGTAAGGGATCGTCATTTCAGTTTTGAGAATCAAGATGCGAAAGACCTGGGCGGATTGGTCCAGCTTTTGAATGATCTGATCGTGCGGAATGTAGTTTACATGCAAGCCATATAGCGCGACGTCAAGTTGTTTCCTGTAGTCCGCAATGCCTGGCGCATCAATCTCCTCAACAAAGCCAAGCTCCTTATCCGCATAAACATTTGCCCGAATGTGATCGCACGCGGTAATCGCGTCGATAGCTCTTTTCACCACGTGAATCTGATCCTCGCCGGTGACGATCGTCTCGATTCCTGGCTTCGATTGAGCCGGATAGGCTGAATCGGCAACCACAACCCAGTTGCGATGCCCGAACAGCGGCAGAAGGTCGCGAAGCTGTCGCTCCCAATCGGGTTCGTTCGCAGTGATCAAGCCGTGCATCGTCACTTTCCTCCTGGCAACTCTATGCCAACTCCTCATCCGCGCAAACGGCAACCTTGCCGCACTTGCCGGAGGCCATCAGCGCATAGGCTTCGCTGGCACGTTCCAGCGGAAACCTGTGGGTAATGATATCGGCCGGATGAAGGTTCCAACGAACCAGACGCTCCACCAATTCTTCCATCAGCCACGTCGAAGTCACCCACGATCCGTACACTGTCTTCTGATCGTGAATCATGTCAGGCGAGGGATTGATTTCGACCGTTCCGCCTTCGCCGAGAAACACGATCTTTCCCCACTTGCGCGTGGCGCGCACCGCCGTTGCCCGCGCCACAGCGTTTGCCGAGCAGTCCACAGCGCGCTCGACGCCAAAGCCGCCGGTCAGTTCCCTCACCTGCGCAACATTATCCGGCCCCGAGGCTAACACCGTATCGCAAAGTCGCATGTCGGTGGCGATCTTCATGCGCTCCGGAACCACGTCGATGCCGATGATCTTGCTGGCGCCGAGTTTGCGGCTGAGCGCTCCCGTCGCCAAGCCCACAGGTCCCAGGCCAGTGATCAGCACCGCGTGGTTGCCGTCGATTCCGATCTTCTCCAGGCCCTCGTAGACAGTACCAAACCCACAAGCGACCTGTGCGCCATCGGCATAAGAAAGCTCATCGGGAAGAGCAATCAGATCCTTCTCCTCTGCAATCATGTACTCCGCCATGCCGCCATCGCGCTGCCACCCATAGGCTCGCCGGTACTTCTCACTCGTGCATGAAATCATGTAGCCGCGCCTGCAATCGTTGCAAACTCCGCAGCCCGAGATGTGATACACAATCACGCGATCGCTAACATTGAAGCGCCGGCAGCCCTCGCCTGCGGCAACAATCTGACCACTTGGCTCGTGGCCGGCGATAACTCCCTGATAGCCTTCGGGCCCCTTGCCAAGGTGTTCATGATAGATGCAGCGAATATCGGAGCCGCAAATCGTCGAAGCCTTCACGCGCAACAACACCTCTCCGTGTCCCGGAGCCGGCACCGGCACAGTGCGCAGCTCAACAGTCGAGTCTCCAGGCAGGAACGCAGCGGTCATCGTCTCTTTCATCTAACATTTCTCCATCGGCTCAACTGATCGAATGGCGCTCGTGCGCTTCCGCTATGCCGGAGTTATCGTACCATCGATATCCCACAGGTCTTCCCAGGTCTGCCCATCTTTCCACAAGAAGACTTGTCCTTTGATCAACCGGCAATTTCGGTCGATGCCGGCGATCTGCTGCATCTCATCCGCGGTCAGAGGATCGCCCACAACTCCCGCAAGATTGGCTTGGTAGTGATTGATTGAAAACGGAATCGGCGTCTGCCCGCGCTGCACTGCCCACTTGATGCACACCACCGCCGGGTGAATCCCGTGCGCCTGCGCAACCTTCACAATCACCGGATCTTCAGTGGGCGCGGTGTCTTCTGGCGTGCGGTCGCGCTCCGGCCGTCCTGGCGAGCCAATGGGGCAATAGCCGATGGGCTCGATGCCGTTCTCGACTACAAACTTGAAAAGCTCGGGCTGCTGGAAGTGCGGATGCAGCTCCATCTCATTCACAGCGGGCTTGATGCGGGCGTCGCGCAGCACCAGTTTCAGCTTGGGGATGGTCATATTGGAAGTGCCGATGTGCCGCACCAGTCCCATGTCCACCAGCTCTTCCATCTTGCGCCAAGTCTTCATGTAACCTTCGTGGATGTACGGCTTTGCGTCAGCGCTCCGAGAGGTCACATCGCAGCCCGGGGGATGAAAGTTCGGAAAAGGCCAGTGCACCAGATACATATCCAGGTATTCAAGGCGAAGGTCGGCGAGTGACTTGCGGCACGAGGCCATCACGTCGTTGTGCTTGTCGTTCCACAGCTTCGAGGTGACCCATAGTTCCTCGCGCTTCACTCCTCCGCGAAGAATTTCTTCAAAAGAGGTGCCCACGGCGCCTTCATTTCCGTAGACAGAGGCGCAATCGAAGTGCCTGTAGCCGGCCGCGGCCGCGCCATTGACCGCCTCGGCAACCTGGCTCGGCGTCACATGATCGGACCCAAAGGTGCCAAGGCCCACCGCCGGCATCTTGGCGCCAGTGAACAGCCTTCTTTGTGGAATTGCAGCTGGATCGACAGGAGCTAAAAAGCTTCCGCATGCCGTGCTCATTCTTGCTCCTTGCCTACAAATAGTTAACGCTAACTTCAACCGAAGAATACGCTTGCCTCTCCGCTGTGTCAACCTCGATTTTCGCTGAAATCGGAGAAGTTTAACGCTTTAGGAAGTTGCCGCAGTACTCGTTCAGGCGCGCGAACCGCCCGGCGCCTTCGCGAGCGACGCCCAGATAAACCCAAGCAGGAAGGCGGAATCCTCAACTGGCGACGAATCGCTCGATCCCAGCAGCCTTCGCTGAATGGTGCCTCTGGTCATGTCGGCAATAATCCACGCAACTTTTTCAGCGGGCACCGGCCTTATCTCGCCTCGCGCGGAAGCCGCTTCAATCGCCGACGCCAACCGGTGTACCGGTTCGCGCAGCCAATCGCGATATTGACTGCGCGTAAGAGCCAGATTGCCATGATCGGAGTCCATGATCCGGAAGAATTCCTTCCTTGCCTCCGCGTTCTCCAGCCTTGCCAGCGTGAAGGCGCCGATCTTGTCTCGAAGAGTCGCGGCCGCGTCGATCCGCTCCAGCGTGCTCTTCTTGAGAGCTTTCATATCATGGTCGAGAACTGCCTTGTAGACCTCCGTCTTGGATCGAAAATAGAGATAGATGGTTCCCTTTGCGATTCCCGCTTCTTTGGCAATCTCATCCATAATCCCGAGTGCAAACCCTCTGCGCGCAAAGACCGATCGCGCGGCATCCAAAATCTCCGCGCGGCGAAACTCTGAAACGACTTGCTGTTTGCTTTTCATAGAGCCTGGCCCTCGCGATTCCCTCGCGCGAGCAGCGAAGAGTCTCGACTGACTGAATAGTATATTAAACTGACTCTATGGTCAGCAGCGCGAAGCCGAATCCCGGGGGCGCATCCAGCGAATGGAAACCCTCAGTGAACCCGTGGATGGTCGCAGCCTCCGTAATGCTCGCCACCTTCATGGTGGTGCTTGACTCTTCGGTTGCCAACGTCGCGCTGCCGCATATCGCCGGGAACCTGTCGGCTTCGACGGACGAGTCGACCTGGGTTCTCACCAGTTATCTCGTCTCAAACGCCATCATGCTGCCGGCCTCGGGATGGATTGCGCGGCGCATCGGCCGCAAGCGGCTGTTGATACTGTCGATTCTGCTGTTTACCGCTGCCTCTCTGCTCTGCGGAATAGCGATAAACATGCCGATGCTGATTCTTGCCAGGGTGCTGCAAGGCGTCGGCGGCGGCGGCATGCAGCCTCTTGCTCAGGCCATCCTGCTTGAGAGCTTTCCGCCTCACCAGCACGGATCTGCCATGGCCGTCTATGGCGTGGGAGTTGTCGTCGCTCCAGTGATTGGCCCGACTCTTGGTGGATGGATCACCGACAGCTACTCCTGGCGCTGGATCTTCTACATCAATCTTCCCATCGGTTTGCTCGCCCTGTTCATGGTGAACCTGTTCGTCGAAGATCCGCCCTACCTTCGCCATGCCATTCGACAAGCCATCGATTATCTCGGCTTCGGCTTGATGGCCCTCTGGCTGGGGACGTTGCAGTTAGTTCTGGACAAAGGCCAGGAGGCGGATTGGTTCGCAGCCCCATGGATATGCTGGACGGCTGCAATCTCTGTGCTGGCGCTCATCGGCTTCATCGTCCGCGAGCTGACGAATAGCGAACCGATCGTGCAGCTGCGTGTACTCCTCGACCGCAACTTTGCTGTCGGAACGCTGATTACTTGCATTTACGGATTCGTTCTTTATGGTGCAACAGCCATGCTGCCGTTGTTTCTGCAAACCATGCTGGGGTATTCGGCAATGCAAAGCGGTCTCTCGGTGAGTCCGCGCGGCATTGGCGCAATGGTTTCCATGATGGCTGTGGGTGTGCTGGTGCGGTATATCGACGGCCGTGCCCTGATGGCCTTCGGGTTTGCACTGCTCGGAGTCTCGACCTGGACGCTGGGCCAGATCAATCTCGAAATCGGCATGGCCTCGGTTGTTCTGCCCAACCTGTTCAACGGATTCGCCATGGGCTTCATCTTCGTCCCCCTGACCACCATGACCCTGAGCAGGCTGCGCAAACAGCAGATCGGCAATGCGGCTGGCATCTACAACCTGATGCGGAACATCGGAGGCAGCATCGGCATCGCCAGCATTGTGACCCTGCTTGTGCGCGGCGCCCAGGTTCATCAAAGTTATCTGACGGCCAACCTCACCGCGGGAAGTCCCGCCACGATGCAGTTGCTTCAAGGCTTGGGAGCCAGATTCTTTCGTGAAGGAGCCAACGCGTGCGCCGGTCGTGAAGAGGCTCTGGGGGCACTTTATCGCAGCGTCCAGCAGCAGGCGGCCGTCCTTGCTTATGCCGATAACTTCCGCTTGCTGGGATATCTCTCGCTCGCCTGCATTCCGCTGGTCGTCCTCTTCCAGCGCGTGCGCAAGCATTGAGAAACTATGCCGCGCGCACCAACAAACAGGTGATGTTATCGTGGCCGCCGGCCTTGTTTGCGGCGCGTACCAGGCGTGTGCACACGTCGTCGAGTGCGCCATCGGCCGCTAGATGGGATTCAATCGAGCCGTCGGAGAGCTCGCGCGTCAGTCCGTCGGAGCAGAGCAGAAAGAGGTCGCCCGGCTCGGCTTCCAGCTCAAAGATATCGGGCGTGATGCGGCTCTGCGTGCCCAGCGCCCTGGTAATAACGTTCCTGAGCGGGGAGCGCTGGGCGTCCGCGCGAGTCATCCGGCCCAGCCGCACCTGCTCCTCCACAAGCGAGTGGTCCAGGGTAATCTGCTCCACGTGGCGGTTCCGCAGCCGGTAACACCGGCTGTCGCCGATATTGAGCACCCACACATGGCGCTCCTCCACCAGCAGACCCACCAGAGTTGTACCCATGCCGTTGAGCTTCTGGTTGCGCTGCGACCTGGTGAAGATTGCCTCGTTCGTGACGCGAACGGCCTCCTCGGCCGCTTGCTGCATCGGCGTTGCCTCCGTTCGGCTCGTCAGCAGGCGCAGCATCTCGTCCACCGCCAATGAGCTGGCGATCTCCCCGGCCGCGGCGCCGCCCATCCCGTCACAGACAAGATAGACCCCGTGCTCGACAGAAAAACCGAATGCATCTTCGTTGGAGGGACGCTTGCGGCCGCGATCGGTAGCCGCCGCAGCCGCGTAGTGGACGACAGCCGTAGCCAAGGAATAGTCTCCCATCGTTCAGTCTACACGGATAGGGGAAGCCATGCGCCACCCAGCCATTAAATCAGACAAGCTACGCCCACCTGCCCCTTTTCACCGCGAGGCGATCTCTCGGGACGCCCTATACGGAACTAAACTCGTCAGTACGCAACATTTGGAGAAAAGACTATGAAACGGCGGCGTTGGATCAGGATGCTTAGTGGCGTAGCTGCGTTGGTGGTTCTCGTGGGGATAGCTCCCTGGGCCTTTATGTTTTGGTGGGTCAACACGCACAACGCGGAGCCGCTGTCAGTGAAACTTGCGCTCACGCGCGGCGAGTACACCTCGCCCTACTTCATAACCGACCTGGATGGTGCTTATCAGATTGAATTAGATTGGGCTGGTGGTGGATTCCCGGACCGTCAAACCATGATAGACCTGGATTGGAAAATTGTGGATGAAAGCGGAACTGTAATCCGAGAGGGCGCCTATAACGATGCAACCGGCGGCGCCAACGATATCCTGCTTGGCTCGTACAGCCCGAAACTCGGGCAACGCCAGAGGATCGTCGTGAACATCCACCAGGACGCAGGAGGCAACTCCCCCAATCCTAGATTGGAAATTGGGCAGCCTGAGGTCGGTCTTGACCTGGCCGAAGGGTTCACCCCCTTGGCAATCGAGTGGACTGGCGCTGTAGCTGGCGTGGGCGTAATCGTGCTGATCGTCATGCTGATCATTTGGTATCGAGGACGCGCTAAGATCGACCCATCGCATCTGGATTGATCATCCAGCAGCTCAATCTGCACAGAAACCCGCGTCAGCGCCCCGCCTGGTTCCCGACTCCGTCCACCAGCGCCGCTGGAGCGGGCAGTTCGAAGATCTGGATGGCCCCGGCGTTGATCACAGCCACGCGCCGCCCTGAGGGCGAGATGGCCACATTGCCGCCGGCATCGAGCGCCGGGCTGGCCTGCGACTCAAGCGCCACATGGCCGTCGGCCGCGTCGAAAACCCTGACCAGTTGCCCTTTCACATCCTCGCGGTAAAGAGGCGAGTAGGAGTTGATGGCGTGGCTGACCGCGAGGGTCTCCCACGCCAGCCTCGATCCATCGGGCGACCTGACCACCAGCGGCCACGCCTCCGTAGCCTGAGTGGAATCCCCCCAAAGACGGCGGCCGCCGGTGTCCACCGCGACCAGATTGCGGGCGCCCCCGGCGGCGCACGTAGTCACCAGGACCTCGCGCTGCGAGACAAAGTCGAAGACCGGCGAACACATCGAGTCCACGCGACCCAGAACCTTGCTTCCACCCGTAAAAAAGTTCAGGTTCAGCAGCCACAACTGGCCATTCCCGCGCAAGCCTTCGAGGTAGCCGTCCTCGTTGATGGGCAGATGAATGGCCGCGCGCGTGCGGCTCACCAGCATCACCTGGCCAGAGTCCCTGCGCAGGATGCGCACCACCAGATCGGTTTGAGGTGGATCGGATTCCTTTGGAGGCTTCTGTCCGTCCACAACGATGCTGGCCTCGGCGGTCACCGGGGTCCCCGGCGACGGGTCCTGGTCGCCGGGGTGGTTCACCGGGGTCCCCGGCGACGGGTCTTGGTCGCCAGGGTGATTAGTCTGGCTGGCGGCCTCGCCCGCTTTGGGTGCAGCCGGCTCGCGAGAGTTGGTCACCAGAAACTGCTGCATTGGATCCATCTCCAGCCAGAGCAGCGGTCCTGGAAAATGCAGGAACGGCTTTAACGCCAGCGTAGCATCGCCTTGCTGCAAACCGTCCCGGTCGCGCAGCAGAAAGTGCCCATCCTTGAGCATCCACAGGTAACGCGCGCGGTCGTGAAACGTCCATAGAGCCTCGGCCTGAACCGCCCCAGCGGGCAGCACAAGCACCACGGCGCGGATCTGATGCTCGTCGCTCTCCGCGCCGTTCCCTGCCTCGCGGTGCATGAGTCCCGGCACGCGGAAAGTGAACAGCAGCCGGTTTTCGTCCAAAAAGTCCAGCGAGGCCATGCTGAAACGCTCGCCCAGGTAAATGGAGGGCGGCGCAGAGAAACCCAGCGGCTCAACGGGAATGGAAAGCGTGGGCGGCAAGGAGGGCTTGTCAGGAAGTCGGCCGCTGAGCGGACGCTCCTTCGGCTCTCGAGGCTGTCCCTCGCCAGACGGGACGGCAAAAGCCGGCTCCGGCGCAAACGGGACGCTGTCCTGTGCCTGCAACGCCAGCCCGGCTGACATCGAAAAGCCGGCAACCGCCAGCAATAGCCTTGCCCGCAACCCAATCCTCGTCCCAAAAAGCCGTTTCGCCATCGACAAGTATTCTCGCCTATGAGACCGGTTTTGGGCAGTGACGGGACTCATCAAAGGGCCGATCACCTTGATCCATTAGCGCAATGCTGACTCCCGGGAGAATTCTTCAGTCCCGTTTCAAGTAGTGGGCCAAACCTTCAACCCAGCGGACCTGCTCAGGTGTGTCAGGCACCTGTAGGCCACGCGCTTTGGTGATGCGAGTGAAGGCGTCAGCCGGCGAGAATCCTTCCGCAGATAACAACGACGCCAGCAACAACGATGCGCGCCCAATCGAAGCTCTACAGTGGACAGCCACGCTTCTTCCTGCGTGAAGCTCCTGTCCCAATTCTGCGAGAAACGCCGCGAATGCTGCGTATGAGACAGGCACTTCTCGATCGGCAACAGGATATGAGCGATAAATCATTCCCACTTGTTCGCAATAGGCCGCCTCTTGCGTAAGACCCAACTCAGGGACCTCTTCCGCGGTGAGCATCGATACCAGCACGTCCACTCCATCGCGCCGCATCGCTTGAAGCTCATCTTCCAACCAATCGCCTCCACGCGGGCGCGGAACGATTGCCAGACGGAGTCGATTTCCGGTCTGTATCCAAAACGGATTCATAATGAAAGCTTATACGGATCGGGCATTCCCTTGCGTCTGCCGGTCGACTTGACACATTACCGCCTCCCGACCCATGTGCGACAGTAAAAGAGGGATGGACCTCAACGCAACAACAAGCCCACGCATAAGGTTTTTCGGCTACAGCGCGTGCGCGCTGGCCGGGTGCCTGTGGGGCACGGGCTTCTACTTCGGCAGGCTGGCGCTCAACGAGATGAGCGTGGAGCACATGGTGCTCTACCGCTTTCTGTTTGCCTCGCTGGGCATGGCGCCGGTCGTGCTCATCCATCACAGGCGGTTTCGCCTCACCGGCAGCGAACTGCGGCTGCTGCTGCTTTCCGCAGCCTTCGGCATCCCCATCCAGTTTCTTCTCCAGTTCCACGGCCTGGCCCGCACCACCGTGAGCCACGCATCGCTGATGGTGGGCGCCATGCCCGTGATGCTGGCCGCCGCAGCCGCGTTTTTCGCGCCCAAAGGATCCACCGCGGAACGCCTTGACTGGATCGGCTGGCTCGCCCTCTGCGGCTCTACGGTGGGCGCTGCGCTGGTTGTGCTCGGCGGCCGCCGCGGCCCTGCCGCACATGGCCAGCCTTCGCTGGTCGGCGATCTCCTCGTCGTCGCCTCGCTCATCGTAGCTCTCGCCTGGATTCTGCTCAGCAAGCGTCTGATGCAAACTCACAGCCCGCCAGTAGTCACTGCCTACACCATCCTCTCCGGAACGGCGATGCTGGCCGTCGTGGTCCTCGGCCCGTGGCTTCTGAATCCGCTGACCCACCTGCGGCTCCAGCCGCCCCCCTTGGCCAACGTCAGCCCCACCGCCTGGACAGCGCTAGCTATCAGCGGCCTGCTTTGCACGGCCACCACCACCCTGCTCTGGAACTGGGGCATCCACCACGTCCCCGCCTCGCGCGCCGGCGTCTTCTTGAACATCGAGCCGGCGATCGGCTCCTTGCTGGGAGTTCAGTTGCTCGGCGAACACCTGGGCCCCTACGCCTGGGCGGGCGGCGCGCTGATTCTAGGCGCGGCCATCACCCTCACCACGCGCGGCCATGAGCAGGACCCCGCTATCATTTTGGAATAGACGCAGTAAATTGCTCTAACATCACTTGCATGGCGGAAGGCATGGCTCCATCCCCGTGTACGGAAAACCCGATCGCCCCGCGCAGCAAGCGGCGAGCCTTCCTTGAGCTGGCCATCGTCTACGGACTGATCATGGTCGTCATCTGGACGCCCCGCCCCTGGCAAAGACATCTCTGGTGGATCGCCGCCGCCGCCATCGTAATCATCACCTGCCTCTCGTTCAACGGCCTGAAGGCGATGGGCCTGACCACAGACAACTTTCTTCGTTCCCTTTGGGTGGTTGGCGCGGCGTTACTAGTTGCCGCAGTCGCTGTTATTGTGGCCGACCGGCTCCATACGCTGCATCTGCCCAGGCCCCCAGCGACAGGTCTTAGTCGCTGGGTTAGTTTGCCAAGCGAGTCCATTCTGTTCATCAAGACCTATTGGGCCTATGCGCTCTGGGCCGGCGTCCAGCAGTTCCTGTTGGTGGGTTTCTTTTTGCCGCGCTTCCTGCGGCTCTTGCCGGGCACGAACTCCGCTGCGATCCTGGCGGCTGGGCTGTTCGCTCTTGCCCATCTGCCTAACCCCATTCTCACGCCGATCACGTTAATGTGGGGCCTTGTCGCGTGCCGGCTCTTTCTCCGCTACCGCAACCTCTATCCGCTGGCGATGGCCCACGCCATCGTGGGCATCACCATCGCCGTCTCCATTCCCGGACCGGTAGTTCACAACATGCGTGTGGGCCTCGGCTACCTGACCTATGGGCACACGCACAAACCGGCTGCCTCACCGCAACCATAGAGACCAGATCGCGTCCACCGTTGCGTGTGTGATGGCGGATGCTCCGACCCGGCGCTCCTGCCTCCAAGCCCGCCCATAGAAGACGCCCGCCACCGCGGCCAGCAACACATAGCGCCAGTTGAACAGCACTGCCCGCTTGTTGAAGTGAGACAGGCCAAACAGAATTGCCGTCACAAACAGCGCGGGCATCCGGCCGATACGACGTTCCAGAAGATTCTGCAACCATCCGCGAAAGAAGAGCTCTTCCGGCACGGCAATGAAGAAAAAAGTGAAGCCCCATGCGCCCGCTATCGACCCCAATCCCGGCCACGCCCGGTGTACATGCAGGAACCCAAGACTCAGCCCAAGCGCCAGCGCGATCGGCGTATAAAAGCCCAGTTCCCGCAATCCAACCGCTGCATCCCGCAGGCGCAAACGCAGATCGAAACCGACCCCAGCCAGTTGCCTGACAAAAATAAAGCCATGGATTCCCGCATCCAGCAGCAGCATCTTGTTGAAGATTGCCAGGTGGGCCGGCCACGCGCCTTCAAACCAGCGCAGATCGACTGCCAGCCCCAGCGCCGCCAGAACCACAAAATCCCGCCAGTTGCCTCGCTGGCCGCCGGGCCCCGAGTCGGCGCCCCTGGCCCCATCCAGCAGGCCCGCAATCGCCATGGGAAGCACCGCGTACAGCGCAAGCCAGCCCCACCGGAACACGCCTGCACCGCACGCCACCAGCGCATAAGGAAGACACAGAGCAGCCGGCGACAGAAGTCGTGCCCACAAGGGAAGCCTGCGCACACCCCTCATTACGTCCGTAGTAAAGAAAGCCGCGCCCAGGAGCGGAATGAGCGTGAGCAACGCTGCGATCAAGTTCGCCGGGGTAATCATAAGGCTCAAATCCATTGTCCGCCTCCGTACCTGGCTGGCTTCACTCCACTCTTGCCGCGAGAGTGCATTCTGCGCAAGAGACGCCGCGCCAAACAATAGTCATAAGATTCAAGCAGATTGCCCGAAACTCCTGCCTGACATTACCGATATCTACTTTAGCGATTGATGGAGACTCGTGTGACCCTTGTGACCTGGAACCACGCCTGCGCGGTTGGCGTTCGCGCCATGGACGATCAGCACGGCATTCTGATGGATGCAATGAACGAAGTTCGCCTGGCAATGGTGCGGGGCAGCGGCCGCGAACAGGTAAGCGAACTGCTTGACCGGCTGATCGAGTTCACGCGCATGCACTTCTGGAGCGAAGAGCAGCTGATGGAGCAGACCGGCTTTCCCGGCCTGGCCGAGCACCGTGCCGAGCACCACAGCATGTTGGCCCAGATCCTGCAGTCGGCCCACCGCGTGCAATACGGCGAGGGAGTCGAAATGCGCCCCCTGCTCCGCTTTCTGCACGACTGGTTCATCGAGCACATCGAGGGCCTGGACCGCGAGTACGGCCCCTGGTTGAACGAGCACGGCGTCTACTGACTCTCGCCGCCTAACCAACGACTGCCCACTGTTCACTGTCCACTGTCCACTGTCGCCCGCCCTCCATGCACTACCATGGTGCCATGCACGTTCTCTCAGCAGCCGAGATGCAGGCCTGCGACCGCGCCACCGCCGAGCGATTCGGGGTGCCGTCGCTGCAGCTGATGCGCAATGCCGCGGCTGCCGTGGCAGCATTTGCACAAGACCAGTTTCCGCGAGCGCGGCGGGTAACGGTGCTCTGCGGCCGAGGCAATAATGGCGGCGACGGCATGATGGCCGCGCGCCTGCTGGCCGACGCCGGCCTGGACGTTACCACGCTGCTGCTGGGAGCGCCCAATAAACTCACTGGCGATGCTGCGGAAGCATGGCTTGAGTTGGCCAGCCCTCCTCACGGCCTCATTCACATCGTCTCAGCGGCGGAGGACCTGGCCCGCCACAACCGCGCCCTTGACGCCGATCTAATTCTCGACGCGGTGGTGGGAACTGGGTTCAAGCCGCCTCTCAAAGGTCTCGCCCTGGCGGCGCTGGAGTGGATCGAGGCCATCCGCGCGCCCATCTTGGCTGTTGACTTGCCCTCCGGCTGGGCCGCGGACGAAACCAGCGCCAACGTGGCAGGCCCGGTCTTTCCCGCTGATGCGGCAATCACCTTCACTGCGCCCAAACCGGCACATGTTTTTGGCCAGTTGACACGGCGCTGGGACCAGCCCATCGTGGTGGCGTCCATCGGCTCGCCGGAAGCTGCCATCGTTTCCGCGCTAGACCCGAAATCCCCCCGATTGCAGTGGGCCGGTTCGGCGCTTTCCCTTACTCATGCGCAGCGTGCCGCGGCAGCCAACAAGGGCAACTTCGGCCATGTGCTCGTAGTCGGCGGAACGCTCGGATCGGCTGGGGGCCGCTCGGGCGCGCCGGCCATGGCGGCTCTCGGGGCCTTGCGGGCTGGCGCAGGCCTGGTCACGGCGGCGGTTCCAGCCTCAGCGCTGCCGTTGGTGGCTGCGGTTGCGCCGGAGTTGATGACCCTTCCCCTCGTTGCGACCCCGGCAGGACAGATCTCGGCGGAAAGCCTTGCTCCTGAGGTGTTGGCGAATCTCCTGGCCGGCAAGACGGTGCTGGCCATCGGTCCTGGCCTGGGGCAAAGCCCGGACACGGTTAAGTTCACCACCGGCCTGCTCTCCGCCACCAAGATCCCCGCGGTCATCGACGCCGACGCGCTCAATATTCTGGCGGCCAAGCCGGTACTGCTGGCCAAGTTGGCCAAGGGCAGCACCCTCGTCCTTACGCCGCACCCCGGCGAGATGGCGCGGCTGGCTGGAACCACCGTGCCCGATGTGCAGGCCAACCGCCTGGAGATTGCGCGCAGCTTTGCCCAACGCGTGGGCGTCACGGTGGTGCTCAAGGGCGCGCGCACGCTCATCGCCCATCCCGATGGCAGCGTGGCCGTCAACACAACAGGCAATCCCGCCATGGCCAAAGGCGGCAGCGGCGACCTGCTCACCGGCCTGGTGGCCGGCCTCCTGGCGCAGTACCCTGCCGAGGCCGGGCGAGCGGTTGAAGCCGCCGTTTATCTGCACGGCCTCGCCGCGGACCTGGCCGTGCGCGACTCCGACCAGCACACATTGCTTGCGACCGACAGCCTCGCGAAACTTCCCCAGGCTTTTCGCTCTCAGGCTTTTGACTTTCGCAAAGGTGGTCAGACCGGGTATGTTTGGTTACAGGGGCTGCCGGGGGAGTCGTCACCGGCCACGGCCTCGCGCGAGGCAGCCGAATGAGCAACGCCGCAGGCAAGATTAAGAAGAGCGAAGGCCGGGTTCACGAGTTCATCACCCACAGCGGCGCTGACACCATCGAGGTGGGCCGCAAGCTGGCTCGGTTGCTCGTGCCCCCGCAACTGCTGATCCTGCGCGGCGACCTGGGCACCGGCAAAACCACGCTCGTAAAAGGCATTGCCCAGGCCCTGGATGCAGCCGAAGCGGACGAGGTGACCAGCCCCACCTTCACCCTGATTCACGAGTATGACGGCGCACAGGACGGCAAGCCCGTGAAGCTATTTCACCTCGACGTATATCGCTTGGAAGGCGAGCGCCAGCTTGAAACGCTTGGCCTGGACGAATTGCTGACTCCCGACGCATTGGTGCTGGTCGAATGGGGTGAAAAATTCAAGAGCATCCGCAAGAAATCCACCGGTGAGATCGCGATAACCTCCTCCGGCGGCGATGCGCGCAAGATCACAGTGACGCTGAAGGAATAGCGGTGCAATTCCCCTTCATTCCCTCTTCAAACCTGCCAAGAAACCATGAATCGAATCTCATTCGACGAAGTACAAAAGACCCTCGCTAGTGTCCTTACAAAGCTGGGCTTCTCAGGCAGCCGTGCGCAAGCCTGTTCGAGACTATTCGCCGAGACAACCTGCGACGGCGTGTACACCCACGGCGTCAACCGCTTTCCCCGTTTCGTCGCCATGGTGCGCAACGGCAGCATCGATGTCGAGGGAGAGCCGCAACTACTCGCCGGCTTCGGCGCGCTGGAGCGTTGGGATGGACGCAGAGGTCCGGGCAATCTCAATGCCTATGCCAGCATGGAACGCGCAATGGCCCTTAGCCGCGAACACGGCGTGGGATGGGTGAGCCTCGCCAACACAAACCACTGGATGCGTGGCGGCTCCTACGGTTGGCAAGCTGCCGAGGCAGGGTTCATCGGCATCTGCTGGACCAATACCATGCCCAACCTCCCACCCTGGGGCGGCGTTGAGCCAACCATCGGGAACAATCCGCTTGTAATCGCCGTTCCGCGCGAGAAGGGTCATGTAGTGCTCGACATGGCCATGTCGCAGTTTTCTTATGGAGCGCTCGATAGCTACCGAACGCGTGGAGAGATGCTGCCGGTCGATGGAGGCTTCGACGCCGAGGGCAACCTCTCCCGCGATCCCGCCGCCATCGAGCAATCGCAGCGCCCGCTCCCAATCGGATACTGGAAAGGCTCCGGGCTTTCCATCGTGCTGGACATGATCGCCGCCATGACATCTCTGGGCAAAGCGACTTATCAGCTTTCGGCGAACCCGTTGCTTGAGGCCGGTATCTCGCAGGTCTTTCTGGCTATCAATCCCGCTGCTCTTGGAGACGGACCCGTACTCTCGCAAATCGCCGACGATATTGTCGCTTCTGTGCATAACTCCCGGCCGGCGGAGAAGGGTAAGAGTATCCGCTACCCCGGAGAGAATACCTTGCTCACCCGCGCGGAGAACCGCAATCTCGGCCTTCCCGTCGACCCGGCTGTTTGGGCGCAGATCCTCGCGATGTAACTCGATGTGCTCGATGGGGCGATGAGGTCTCCGGACCCTGCGATCGAAGGAATCCGTAATGATGAACGCACGCAAAGAACCCTGACGGAAGTTGAGATGGCAAATGGAAATTGACGAAATTCTCGAGGAATTTGCATGGTTCGACGGAAAGTTCAAACGCGAAGCCGTCGATGCGGCAGTTGCCCGCAGAGATGAGATTATTCCCGAGCTTCTCCTCGTGCTTGAAGAGATCGCGGACCCGGAGATGGCGGCCGGTCTCGACGCTGATGGCGGTTACATGGCGCACCTGTATGCCATGTATCTGCTGGCTCAGTTTCGCGAGACTCGCGCCTACCCGCTTATGGTCAGGATTGGATTGCTTCCAAGCGATCTTCTTGAGTCGCTGTTTGGGGACTGCATCACCGAAAGTTTCGGTGCCGTGCTCGCCTCGGTGTGTGGCGGCGCTCTGGAAGGAATTCAATCCCTCATTGAGAACCCGGATGCCGATGAATGGGTCAGAGGCGCGGGGCTGGGCGGGTTAACAACTCTCGTTGCCGCTGGTGTAAAAAGCCGCGAAGAGATAATCGATTATTTTGGGCTCCTGTTTCATGGAAAGTTGACAGACAAGAATGAGATCGTCTGGACCGATCTCGTTAATTATAGTGTGGACGTTTATGCGCCGGAGCTACTCGGCGATATCGAACGGGCCTATGAGGAAGGCCTTATCGACACCACGATGATCGATCTTGACGATGTCAGGAAAGATCTCGCCCAAGGCGAGGAATGGGCGCTTGCCAGGCTTGCAACCAATCCCCATCGGCGTCTGGTTGACGACACCGTGAAGGAGATGGAAGGCTGGGCAAGCTTTAAAGAAGATCAGCCTCGCCGCCCGCAAGCCTTGGCGGCCGTCAACCCATGGCGAGAAGATATAGATACCGGATACAGACGCACCGGGCCGAAGATTGGCAGGAACGATCCATGCCCTTGCGCAAGCGGCAAGAAATACAAAAAGTGCTGCGGGCAATAGAGTTTGCGGCACTTGTCGCCCACAATAACAGCAAGAAACAATGAAGAACTGTAGTTATAGGTATCCCGTTCTGAGAGCGATTAGGCTGCGCACAACATAGTTATAGGTATCCCGCTTAAAGATCAGGCTGCGTACAACATGGGGTACTCGGCTCATAGACAGAGCTAGTGCGACCACCAGGCCATTCCATCCGGCTCGCGGCCGACGTCGATCTTGCCAACCATCTCCAGGCGGGCGAGATCGACAACGGCTACATAATGATCGCGCGGACAGGCAACGAAGACGCGGGCGCCGCTTGCTTCCACCTGAATCCCGGATGCGCCGTGCTGTTCGATGGGAATGCGCTTGACGACCTTGCGGGTTCGGGCGTCGATCGCCACAAGATCCTTGCCGGCGTGCATGGTTACCAGCACCAGGCCGCCGTTGGGCGTGAACTTGAGGCGATTGGCGCCGGGCACATCGGCATCAAGCGTCGCTTCCACTTTTTCTGCTGCCAGATCGATCACGGATATTGTGCCGTCCTGGTTACCAACCCAGGCCTCGCGGCCATCGGGCGAGATAGCAAAACCTTCAGCAGCCTGCCCCACGGGAATCAGCGTGTGCTTCCAGCCGGGGGCGGTATATGAGGGTGGAGGCGCCGGAGCTCCGGCCACCATTTGCGGCTTTACCTCGATGCTGTCGAAAACGCTCATTGTCCCAGACCCTGCATTCGACGCGACAACCTTGCTTCCGTCCGGGGAGACCCAAACCAGGTGAGTCTTGTCCTGGCCAGTTCCGAGCACCGACGTAATGCGACCGGTTGCAGGGTCAAGCGTCCCCAGCGCCTTGGAACCTTCCGCGGTGAACCAGAGCGTCTTGCCGTGAAGGGCGAGACCGTGAGCTCCGGCCAGCGGCTTCAGGTCAATAGGCGGCAGGGCTTTGCGGTCCACAAGGTCGACAACAGCAAGCGTGTGCAGCGTGGCTTCTCCGTAATTGGAAACGTAAGCCGTGCGTCCATCGGGGCCGACCACAACCTCATGGGGATCTTCGCCGATGGGAACACGTGCCACAACCTGAAGCGAACTTCCATCGACAATCGCAAGCGCATGAGACTGCTTGGTGACGACAAGCAGAGCGCCCTGCGAGGCGGTTTGCGCCAGGGCTGAGACGCTTCCCGCGCAGAGTATCGCTGTACTTAGAAATGTGCTGAGCAAGCTCTTCATGCGGTCTCCTATAAGTCGACTAACTCACTATAAAAAGATTGACGTGAACTTGATTCGCTCTCAAAATGCTGGCCTCTAGAACCCCATGATGTTATAGCCGCAATCGACGTACATGATCTCTCCCGTAATGGCTGTGGAGAGGTCGCTGGCCAGGAACAGCGCCGCGCCGCCCACCTCCAGCTGATCCACGTTGCGGTGGAGAGGCGCGCGATCGGAGTGCGACTTGAGCATCTCGCCGAGGTCGCCCACGCCCCGAGCAGCCAGTGTCTTGATGGGCCCGGCGGAGATGGCGTTCACGCGAATGTTCTTGGACCCGAGGTTCCAGGCCAGATAGCGGACTGTAGACTCCAGTCCCGCCTTGGCCACCGCCATCACGTTGTAGTTCGGTACTACTTTTTCCGCAGCGTAGAAGCTGAGCGTCATAATGCTGCCGCCCTCGGTCATCAGTGGAGCGGCGGCGCGGCTAACGGCAATAAGCGAATAGACGCTCACGTCGAGGGCCACGCGGAAACCGTCGCGGCTGGTGTTGATGAACTCTCCCCGCAGATCTGCGGCGGGAGCGTAGGCAACGGCGTGCACCAGGATGTCGAGCTTTCCGTACTTCTGCTGGAGAGCGGTGAAGAGCGTCTCAATCTCGCCGTCGCTGGAGACATCGCATTGAAAGCCGCTGGCGCCCGGAAGCTCGTCGATGAGGCTTTGAGCTTCCAGCTTCATCCGCTCGTTCTGATAACAAATGGCCAGGGTCGCGCCGGCCTCGTGCAGTCTTTGGGCTATTCCCCAGGCGATGGAACGCTTGTTGGCCAGCCCGAAGACAACGGCCGTCTTACCCGCCAGATTGATCATGCTTGCTTTCTTCCTCCAGGGTCCGTGAACAGGATTGAAATGGATTGCTTGAGGGGATGTGGGACCCGCCAATCTATAGAATATCAGCCGCCCAGGTCGACCAGTTCGACTGTTCCGACCTGGCGATCGAGAAAGCGGGAGCCAAGCCGCTCAAACTTCTCAACGGAATCGGTAGCGAAGCAACGCAGGCCAGGGCTCGTGTCAGTTTGTGTGCCCAATTCCCTTCCCTCTGCTGCAACCGAGAGCGCATCCCGGCCACCGGTTGAGATCCGCACTCCAAATTGGCGCGCGGCAGCGTCGGCAACGGCTTCGGCGGAGTCGATCACCCGCATCCCGCCCGGCACTTCGACGGCAATCACGCGCTCCAGCAGCGGCCGCAAAAGCGGGTAATGGGTGCAGCCGAGGACCAGCGTATCGGGGTTGAGACCCTGGGCGGCTGCATCGGCTGTCAGCTCGTCGAGATAGATCCGAATGACTTCGGCAGTCACTGGATGTTCGGTCCACCCCTCCTCAACCAGCGGCACCAGCAGCGGGCAGGCTTTCTCCAGAACGCGCATCCCTTGCGCGCGGCACGCGGCGGAATACGCGTGGCTCTGTACCGTGGCATCGGTGGCGATCACCAGCACGTCGCCCGTGCGCGAAGCTGCCCGCGCTGCTTCGGCGCCCGGCTCAATCACGCCCAGCACCGGAACCGGCACCGCACCCTGGATAGCGTCCAGGGCCAGTGCGCTGGCGGTGTTGCAGGCGATCACCAGGAACTCCGCGCCCTGTTCGCGCACAAGGAACTGTGCGCTCTGGGCGGCGTATCGTGCGATGGTGCGGCGGGACTTGGAGCCGTATGGCAGCCGTGCCGTATCGCCGAGAAAAGCGAATCGGGCTTGAGGCAGCCGCGCCAACAGCGCCCGAAGCACCGTCAGCCCGCCGAATCCGGAATCGAATACGCCAATAGTGGGGGTCATAATTGTTAGACCGCAGGTTTAGTGGGCGGGAAGAATAAAGTGGTTAGACTCGAGGACAACCGGCACAATTCCATGAAGACGCTTCTGTCATAAGGATTGCGTGTTCCGTTTCTCACGAAAATCGAATTGAGTGCGCTATCGACAAGGCCATAAACCGTTAACATTTGCGGAACTGACGGCATCCGGTCACGCCAGAAAGCATTGGAAAGCTCACGGAGAACGCCTTCCGGTGTGCCGTTGTGAATGTAGGCATCGGTTCCGTTCAGGTCGCTGGCCGATCTTTGGATTCGATAGGGCTCCGACTCCCAAACGAACCAGGCGTGGCGGCTGGGGTGCAGATTGGCCCAGGTAATTGTCATGCCCAATTCCAGGGGCATGTTGAACCTTGGCACGGCCGTTGGCGCAACGCTCAGTTCGACCCTTGAGAGATCGTGGATGGAATAGCGGCAACTCTGGATAAGCTTGAAGATTCTGTTCAGCCTGCGATCCCCGCCCGGGATTTCGGAGGCTAGGTGAGGAACCATATCCAGTTGGCAAAGCCCGACAATATAAGCGACATATAGGCTGGAGAATTCTTGGTCGTAAGGGACGTTCAGAAAAACGCCATTCGGATCAGGCAGCGGAGGCACGCTTGCGCCTCTTTTCCGGTTCGATCAAGTTCGCCGGCGCTTCTTCCCGACCGGAAAGCGTAGCTTTGAACTGGTCCACAAGTGCCTGTAACGCTTTCTCGCTTGCTTTGGAGATGGGGAAGTGTTTGGCCCATTCCTCAGGAGTGGGCCGGGGGGCCGTGATGTGAATGGGCTTGCGCATGTCTACTTCTTCATCATACTGCGAATTCTGTGGAATGGAAACAACCTGTAAGGTGTCGCGATTAAGGCTGCGGCGCCGCCTCATCGGCCAGGTAAATGCGTGTCAGGTCGGCGTGCCCTGCCAGTGTCGCGCGCGGCTTGCCATCCACCAAGAAGCGCACCTGGGTGACGCGAGGCAGGTTGGCGTGCAAGGTGCCGCAAATGGAGAGTACGGTCAGCGTCTCGGTCTCAAGTCCCGATGGGTGGCTCGCGGCAAAGGCGCCGGTCAGGTTGACCACTGCGAGCTCGGGTCCCGTTTGCAGCGGGTTCCTGGCCTGAGACCCAGCCGTCGAGGAACTGGACTCGACCGCTTTCGCATTTTCGAAATTAGGTCTGCCCGCAGCGGGTGCGCTGGAACTGCTTGCCGTCTCCGAGTCAGGGTTCGAAACCGGCAACAGGAAGACCTGGGCAACCGAACTGGCGCCGCCCGGCACCGGATGGGCCGCATCGGAAGCGGCATAGAGATCCAGCAGCTTTCCCAGCACGACGCGTGCGCGCGTACCTGGGTCCAGGGGCAGTGGCAGGGATTGAACCTGAGCCAAAAGGGAGTTGTCTGCGTCGTTGGCCACCATCAGAGTGGCCTGCACCGTGGGCGCAACCTCGGGAGCCTGCGTCGGCGCCGAGTCCTGTCCGACCAGCAGCCGCTGGTGGGCGCGCTCGCGCAACTGCCAAAGAACCACACTCATGACCACCGAAGCCAGGAGCAAGACAGAGAACAGGATGGTTTGATAACGGGGAATCACGGCTGACCAGCCTCCGATCGCCAGTCGAGTAATGCGGCGGCCAGCGCCCCGGCCACGCGTGCCTGATAATCCGGATCGCCCAGCCCTGCACTCACCTTCTTGTCCGGTCCGCGCTCGGGCGCAATCTCGACAGCAACAGCGGGGCACGTCATGCTGTCGACAGCCAGCAAAGCGGTGCGCCCCAGAGTGACGGTCATACCGGCTTGAAGGAGGGCTGAATTGATTGTCCCGGCAAGGCCCAGGCTGCGCGTAACCCAGGCTCCCTGTGCCGTCTTCCAGGCGGCGAAGTGCATGGGTTGTGCGGGAGCCATTGAAGAAACAAAAAGATGGATTCCATTGCCGCTCTCTGTGGCGTGCAGGCTCAGGCAGGCCTGCGCGTTGGCATGATTGGCCACCTCTGCCCGCCGGTTCAAGTCCACCGTTGCGTCGGATTCGCGCGTGGCGACCACCGAGATGCCGCGCGCCTGCAAAAGCGAACGCAGCCTCACTCCGAGCGCCAGAGTGTAGGCCTTTTCGGCTTGCCCATCGAGGCGTCCGCCCAGGTCGTCGCCGCCGTGAGCCGCATCCAGCACAACCACAAATCGGGCAGGAGCCGGCGCGGGAGCCGCCGGAGCCGTTGGCGCTTGAGCGGCGGCTGACACTCCAACCATTGCAGAGGCTGCAAGACATACCGCGAAAAACGAGCGAATTTCGAGCCTTGCCGGCAAAAAACGTACCTCAGAGGATGAAAGTCTCAGTCATTGCGACTCGCTGAGACTCATAGTTGGCGGAAGTCTTCATTCGTTGCATTGTTTCCTAGAGCGACCACTCCCGATGTTTCTGAATTGCGGAGTACATCGCGTCGGGAGCAAGGTCCAGTTCGCCAGGCCACGTCACAGCGCCGTATTCCAGCGTGACCTGCGCGAACAGGGACGGGTCCGCAAGCGCGGCGAATACCCCGGCCTTCGGCGATTGCACCATATGCGACATATCGACCGTCCCCGTAAGACCATCGGCAAACGCCACCCGCAACCGGAAGCCCGGAAGAGCTTCGACTTCGGTTACACGCCAAGGCGACCGCGGAGCGATCTCCGCAGTTAGGACAGTGGCAGGATTTTCGCTGGCGCTTGATTCTGTACGCATAGTTCCCAATCCCTCCTGAGCTCATCGCGATGTTGCTGCGCCCACTCCAGAACGAGCGCCATTGCGCGGGTAGGCAATTCTCCGCGAATAACCTCGAAGGTCTGAATGTCTATCAGTGCCTCGAATTCAGCATACAACGCATGAAAGTGAGGTGGAACATGGTCACCGAAGTACATTTGAATCAAGATCCCGTAAAACCTGCTGATCGTCGGCATTGGCTCCCCCGGGTTCCCGCGCGATGCACTGAAATCGGCTACTTGGGCCTTCTCTGTCTACTCCAGCGCATAGATTGTCAAACCGCTCAGTAGCTTGGGAAAGAAGTCGGTGGACTTCTGCGGCATCACGTCGCCGGCAAACGCTACTTCCTTCAGTTGCTCCATCGAGACGGGGTTCGTGAGGAAGGTTACATCCGCTTCGCCGCGGCGAACCTGGTCCATCGCTTCGCCGGCGTCGCGCAGATAGCGAATGTTGCTCTGCTCGCGCACCTTCTCAGCGTCCAGGCCCAGCAACCGGTCCAGCAGGATCGAGTGCAAATGACTCAAGTCGAGCTGGCGCTGGCGCTCTGGAAGGCTGGCCAGCTCGGCTGCGACGGCCTCCGGCCTGGAACGCAATAGCAACGCCCCCGCCTTGGTAGCGGCAATAAAGGCTGTGCCTTCCTGGCGCCCAAGCAACTCCATATAGCTGGAAGCGTCGGCCGTATCCAACGGCTCGACCGTAAAAAACTGCTGCGCCGCAATGGCAAATGCGACCGGATCGAAGCCCGGCAAACTGTGAACCACGCGGTGGGTAGGCAGGATCACCAGCCCGTCGGAGTCCATATTCACAAAGCTCATCATCACAGCGGCCTCGGGATAAGCCGGCTGGGGCAACTGATTCACGCCGTACTCGGCCTTGGCCGACGCGCCGGCAGCCTTCTCCGCATGTTCCCTGGAATAGTTCAGCGCGGTCTCATAACGGTGGTGCCCGTCCGCGATAATCAGCTTCTTGTCGGCCATGGCCGCCGTCAGCAACCGGATCGCCGCCGGGTCGCTGATTCTCCACAGCCGGTGCAGCACCCCGTACTCGTCGGTGACCTCGGCTTCGGCCGGGCCGTTGCCGTCGTACAAAATCTTCTCCACGCTCCCGGCCGGGTCGGAGTAGAGCATGAATATCTGCCCAAAATGCGCATGAGTGGCCTTCAACAGATTCAGCCGGTCGCTCTTGGGCTTGGAGAGCGTCTGCTCATGTCGAAACACCACTTTTTCGGAGTAGTCGTGCACTTTGCCGAGAGCGATGAATCCGCGCCGCTCCTTGACGATCTCTGTGCCGGGAACCTTGAAACGTTGCGCATAGGCGAAAATGCAGGGATCCTTCTCCTGAATAAGAATGCCCTGCTCGCGCCAGGCCTGAAAGTCGCGCGCCGCGCGCGTATAAACGTTTTCACCGCGATCGGCGTCGAACAACTCCGGCTTGCCCAGAATGATGCGCACCAGATTGTAAGGGCTGCGCTCGTAATAGGCCTGCTGCATGGCAGGAGAGATCTTGTCGTAGGGCTGGGTGACAACGTCATCCAGGCGAACGGCGGAGGGATTGTAGCGCCAGGCGCGAAATGGATAAATGCGGGCCATGCTGTATGTCTTGCTCCGTAATCGAACAGTTGAATTTGCGCTCGAAAGCCCCAAACTGCTCACCGGGGGCCGCTTTCGCGCTTAGGCTCGATTGTATCCCAGTTGCAAACGCCGGTATTGATTTTCGGATGACTGCTTCCACGGTTGTCTCTTGACAATGCAATGACATACGTTGACGCGGCTGTGACGCCAGTCGAGCTCCAATCGTGCTAATATCGCCTTCATTCCGTGGTGGCGCGGCATGACGATGCTTCCTATCCTGCGAACCTCACCAAACCGGCACGACCGTTTGCGTCTGGTCCGCTGGCTGAGCATGTGCGGGTTGGCGGCGGCTTTCTGCCTGGCGCGTGCCCATGCCCAGGACGACCAGCTCGACAAGGTTCATGTGACCCCGCCCTCCACTTCCGCACCGGCCACAGGAGAACCAACCGGTGCTGAGGCGCCTGCCGCCACCGGGCCTGACGCCTTGAAGATCCACCCCGGCGCCCGCATCCGGCTCAATGTGGACATGGTACTTGTGCCGGTTACGGTCACAGACCCCATGAACCGCCTCGTCACCGGCCTGGAGCAGGACGACTTCCAGATCTTCGAGAACAACGGCCGGCAGGCGATCGCCACCTTCGCCAGCGAAGACGCTCCGGTCTCGATCGGCATCATCTTCGACCTCTCCGGGTCCATGAGCTCGAAGCTGATCCGCGCCCGGGAATCGATCTTGCAGTTCATCAAGACCGCCAACCCGCAGGACGAGTTTTTCGTCATCGGATTCAACGACCGGCCCGAGTTGATCGAGGATTTCACCAATTCGGTCGAGGACATTCAGGCCCGGCTGGCTACCGTGCGCAGCGGCCATCGCACCGCCCTGCTCGACGCAATTTACTACGGCCTGACCAAGATGAAGGACGCTCGCCACGAGCGCAAGGCTCTACTGGTAGTCTCCGACGGAGGCGATAACCGCTCCCGTTACACAGAGGGAGAACTGCGCGCGCAGGTCCGCGAGGCTGATGTCGAGATATACTCAATCGGCGTATTCGACCCCTACGCCTCAACGCCGGAGGAACGCACCGGGCCTCAACTCCTGAACGATTTGAGTGAGGAGACCGGCGGACGCCTCTTTCGCGTGGACGACATCGCTGAGATGGGCGACATCGCCGAAAAGATTTCCACAGAATTGCGGAACCAATATGTCATCGGCTTCAGGCCCAAGGATCTGACCCGCGACGGCAAGTGGCGTAAAGTGAAGGTGAAGGTCAATCCTCCCGCGGGGTTGCCTCCACTTACGGTCCATGCTCGCACCGGCTACTATGCGCCTTTGCAATAACACGGTTCGATTGGTACTTTTTGCCGGAGCGGTTCTGGCGCTTCCTGCGCAACAATCGCCCGCGCAGGCTCCCCCAGCGCCGGCTCAGGCGCCGTCTTTGACCGTGGACCGCGACCCGGTGCGCTCCCCGGATGCCGAACCGCCAGCAACTCCCGCCGCCCCTCTGCGCAAGCAAGGCGAGGGGTTCATCCTGCACACCGACGTCGAAGAAGTCGTGCTGAACTGCACGGTACTCGAGGGCAACCGCCTGGTTCCCGACCTGAAAAGAGATAGCTTTGGGGTCTTCGAGGACGGCGTCAAACAGACCCTCATCAGCTTCCAGCACACTGACCTTCCCGTCTCCATCGCCCTCGTGGTGGACAACTCCGGCTCCATGTCCCGCAAGCGCCCATCGGTAAACAAGAGCGCCCTCGATCTCATCCAGGCCTCCAATCCCCAGGACGAAGCATTCGTAGTCAACTTCTCCGACGAGGCGTTCATCGACCAGGAGTTCACTTCAGACGTGAATAAACTGCGCGACGGGCTGGGCCACATTGAATCCAGAGGCGGTACTGCGCTCTACGATGCCGTGGTGGCCTCCGCCGACAAGCTGGCGGCCGACGCCAGGCGCCCCAAGCAGGTTCTCGTCCTCATCACCGACGGCGAAGACAACGCCTCGACCCTCGACCTGGAGCAGACCATCCGCCGCGTCCAGCAGCTCTCCGGCCCGGTCATTTACTCCATCGGCCTGCTCTTTGGCGACGAGATGACCCGTGCCGAGGTTCGCCACGCGCGCAGGGCTCTGGAGATGCTCTCGACAGAAACCGGCGGCATGGCCTTCTTCCCCAAGAGCATCGAGCAGGTTGACCAGATCGCCGCTGAAGTCGCCCGCGACATTCGCAACCAGTACACGCTGGGCTACCACTCCACCAAGCCCACGACGGAGCCCGGCTTCCGCCGGGTGGTTGTTACTGCGGAGGACAAGGGCGTGGGCAAGCTCAACGTCCGCACCCGCACCGGCTACTTCCCCGTAGTGCGAGCCGCCAAGCAGCCTGCGGCGGAGAAGAAGTAAGCTAGGCTTTCTGTCGAAGAAGATTTTGAAGTCGCGGAGCAAGGTCATTTTTCGCTATCCCGCAAATGCTGTCATCCTGAGCGGAGCCGAAGGACCTGCGGTTGCTCTTCAAAAGTCCGCCTCGCAAAGCTGCGATAAGCTGGAAGTTAGGAGCTGAAGCGCGAAAGATGACCACTTCCCCATACAGATACTCGACCCTTGCCGTTCATGCCGGGCAGCACCCCGATCCGCAGACAGGCGCCGTCAATGTGCCCGTTTACCTCTCATCGACCTTTGAACTGACCGGCATCGGCACCGACCGGGGCTGGGACTACTCGCGCGCCGGCAACCCCACCCGCGACCGGCTGGAGGAAGCTCTCGCCGCGCTCGAAGGCGGGCACAGCGCCCATGCATTCACCAGCGGCATGGCGGCCATCTCCGCGCTCTTTGCCATGTTGCGAGCGGGCGACCACCTCATCTGCTCCAAAGACGTGTATGCCGGCACGGTGCGCCTGCTCGACCAGATCGTATCTGGCTACGGCATTGCGGTCCAGTACGTGGATACCAGCAACCTCAAGGCAGTGGAAGCAGCCATCCGCCCCGCCACCAAGCTGATTCACCTGGAGACCCCCAGCAATCCTCTGATGGTTCTAACCGACATCGCGGCGGTTAGCGCAATTGCCCATGCCCACGGCATCGAAGTGAGCGTGGACAATACCTTCCTGTCGCCGGTGCTGCAAAGCCCCCTGGCGCTCGGTGCGGATATCGTGATGCATTCGACGACCAAGTACCTCAACGGCCACTCCGACGGCCTCGGCGGGGCGCTGATCGGCTCGAAGCCCGAGCACAAGGACCGGTTTTTGCTGGTGCAGAAAGCTGCCGGCGGCGTCATGTCGCCCTTCGAATGCTTCCTGGTGCTGCGCGGCATCAAGACGCTGCCCCTGCGTGTAAAGCAGCACGAGGAGAACGGCCGCGCCATCGCCGAGTTTCTCTCCACCCATCCCAAAGTGAGCAAGCTCGCCTATCCCGGCCTGAAGAGCCATCCACAGTACGATCTGGCCGTGAAGCAGCAGAAGGGCTTCGGTTCCATGATGAGCTTCGAGGTGGAATCGCAGGCAGCAGCAGGACGATTCCTGGCGGCAATCAAGATCTTCCTCAGCGCCGAGTCCCTCGGCGGGGTCGAGTCGCTGGCCTCCCACTCGGCCACCACCACCCATGCGTCCGTGACCGAGGAGCAGCGCGCGTCGATGGGCATCACCCAGGGGCGCATACGGCTTTCGATCGGCATCGAAGACAAGGAAGACCTGATCGCCGACCTCGACCAGGCGCTGGCGGCGGTTTAGTGAACCTCCATGTCTGAACCCAAGCTTCTGCTCGCCATAGACACCTGCGGACCCGCCGGCTCCGTTGCCCTCGGTCGCATGGACGGTGACGCAGTAGAAATCCTCGGCCAGATCGAGCTCGAAGGGCGCAGCTATTCGGCCACGCTCGTAGCGGCCGTTGGCGAATTGCTCGCGCAGGCAGGAACGAAACTGAGTCTGCTCCATGCAATGGTGGCCGTCAACGGGCCGGGCAGCTTTACTGGGGTGCGCGTGGGCCTGAGCGCCATCAAGGGATTGGCCGAGGCCGCACGGATTCCAGTCGTAGCTGTTTCGCGGCTGGAGGTTCTGGCGGCAAAGGCCGGCGCGCCCTCGGCGGCCCTCGACGCGCATCGCCAGGAGGCGTTCCTGCGACTGGGCTGCTCAGGCACGCAAGCGAGAGAATTGCTGGCCGGAGCCCACGAGTTTGCCGCCATCGTCCCAGTGGGCGCTCAGGTTGCTGTCTGCGACGATGCCGCCGCCGCGCTGCTGGCCGCGGCCTCGCCAACAACGGAGCTGGTCCGCGTGCTCGCGCCGACCGCAGCCGATGCTCTCAAACTCTGCGCGCCGCGTGTTGCGGCAAAAGAATTTGTCGATCTCGCTTTGCTCGACGGCCACTACCTCCGCCGCTCCGATGCAGAGATCTTCGGCGAACCGGCAGCAAGGCCCCAGCCCGCATGAGCCAAGCTACTGGAGGATTGCTGATTCGCCGCATGACGCACGCGGACCTGGACGAGGTGATCGGGATTGCGGAAAGCCTTCAACATGCGCCTCAATGGCCGCGATCAGCTTACGAGACTGCGCTGAACCCCGAAGCCGCCCCGCCCCGCGTTGCCCTCGTGGCCCAAGCCCCTGAGACCGGCGACGTTCTCGGCTTCGCTGTGGCCAGTCTGCTCCCGCCCCAGGCCGAATTGGAATCGATTGCAGTCGCCGCCGAGCACCAGCGCCGCGGCGTAGCCCGCCGGCTCTTCGCTGCAATGGCCGCAGGACTCAAAACAGCGCAGGTTACCGAAGTCTTGCTCGAGGTGCGTGCCTCAAATGCATCCGCCCTCGCCTTCTACCGCGCGGCAGGCTTCGCCGAAACCGGACGGCGTCCCCGCTACTATGCTGATCCCATTGAAGATGCAGTCCTCCTGGGGCTTCGGCTGTCGTGAGCGCCCCCTGTGCTTCAACGGCGCCAGATTAAAGTTCCCCCCACACCGCAGTGTTATGAGCCCAAAAATCCACAGCTTCTAATGACTTTCCCTCATTTTTTCTCTTGCAGATTGCGCAAGAGCAGCGATATATGTAAATGTTCAGTTACAACAGGAGGTGCTTGATGGATGAAATACAGTTTCCGACGCTGAGTGCGGAGATCGATCGCCTGCATGCCGAACATAGTCGCTACGCTCAGCGGCTGGAAGAGTTGATCCAGAAGCCCTATCTTTCCGAAGATGAACAGCTTGAAGAAGTACGCTTGAAGAAGCTGAAACTTCACGCCAAAGACCTGATCTTCGCCCTGGAGCGCCGGTCGCTAGCTCTCGCTTAGAGCACTGACCTAGGCCCGTTCATCCAGGCGAATCGCCCGAGGCTGGGCCTCGTGCGCGAAAGTTTTGTGTGGCCTGATCGCGCCTCCCACTGGCTTCATCTTGGGTGGCTTGTGCCTGATATTGTGCTCGGCTGACACGCCGCACGATTGAGCGTGCCGAACGAGATCGCCGTATCGCGAGCCGAATAACCGTATAATCGTTTGGGACAATGGTTCGTGACGGTTACATCTACGGTTTGGGCTTGCTGGCAGTGGGGTTGGTGCTGGTCTGGGCGACGGGCAGTTGGGCGTGGAGCGTCGCGCCTGTGCTCTTGGCGGCGTTTTTTCTCTGGTTCTTCCGCGACCCGCAACGGGCGATTCCCGATAGTAAAGGGTTGATCGTGTCTCCCGGAGACGGGCTGGTTACCGAAACCTCCGTCCTCGCCACTCCTGACGGGCCGCGGCAGCGGATCAGCATCTTCCTCAGCGTCTTCGACGTGCATGTGAACCGTTCTCCGATCAGCGGCGTCCTCACCCAGGTGCGCTACCAAAAGGGCCAGTATCTCAACGCCATGAACCCCGCCTCGGCCGACCGCAACGAGCAGAACGTAGTCACCGTGCGTGGCCAGGGCATCGAGGTCACCTTCAAGCAGATCGCCGGCCTGCTTGCCCGCCGCATCGTCTTCAACTTCGCCGAAGGCAGCCAGGTGGAACGTGGCCAGCGCGTGGGGCTCATCAAGTTTGGCTCCCGAGTGGATGTGCTTCTGCCGGCAGAAGCTGCCCTGCGAGTCAAAGTGGGTCAGCGCGTCAAGGGTGGATCGAGCATACTGGCAGCCATGCCGGATGGAGAGACTCTGTGAACGACCGCGACCAGGCACTGGCCAAAGCCAAGGCGCAGGCCCGGCTGCGCCGCGGCATGTACCTTCTCCCTTCGCTCTTCACGGTTGGCAACATTGCAGCCGGCTTCTTCTCCATCACCGAGACCATCAAGGCCATTAGCGGCAACGCCCAAACCCATCTGGATTGGGCGGCCATCGCCATCGTCTTCGCCATTCCCTTCGACGCGCTCGATGGACGCATCGCCCGCATGACCAACACCACCAGCGAGTTCGGCAAGGAGCTGGATTCGCTCGCAGACGCCATCACCTTTGGCGTCGCGCCGAGCCTGCTGGCGCTCATCTGGGGATTCCATTTCCTTCCCGACTCCATCAATCCGCAGTTGCACCAGCATCTGCAACAGGCCGGCGCTTTCATCTGTTTTCTTTATCTCATCGGCGGGGTCTCACGGCTGGCGCGCTTCAACATCAGCCACGACGCCCAGCCTCGCAATCCGGGGCGGCCGGGTCGCAAATACTTCGTCGGGATGCCGATTCCTGCCGCGGCGGGCTTGCTGGCCTCCACCGTGCACCTCTGCTACGGCTACCCCGTGATGGAGTGGTGGATCGCGATTCCCTGGCTCATTCTGGTAGGGCTCAGCGGATTCCTCATGGTCAGCACCTGGCGCTTCTGGTCGGGCAAGGAGATCAACTTCTCCCGCAGCCATCCCTTCCAACTGCTCTTTGTGCTGGCGATTGTGTTTTTCGTCATCTTCCAGTACTCCCATTTCGTGTTCTTTGCCATTGGGATCACCTATATGTTCTCCGGCATCTGGGCGCGTGCGGCCTACTCATGGTCGCGCCGGCGCAGAAAGGGACCGGGAGCTCAAAGCCCCGAAGCACCCGCGGCAGAGCCGGATTCGGTCATACCCTCATAGCTTTTCAAAACAAAAAGGACGCCCGTGTACAAGATCGCGATTGCCGGAGCCTCTACCCTGTTGGGCCGGGAGCTGAAGGAAGCACTGGAGGAGTCGCCTCTGGCGACCGCCGAATTCATCCTGCTCGACGAGCCGACTGCGCAAGGCCAGTTGGACCAAATCGGCGACGAAATCACCTTTCTTAAGGCCATCGACGAGGATGCCTTTGAGCGCGTGGATTTCACTTTTTTCTGCGGCACTGAGGATCTCACCCGCAGGCACTGGCGTCAGGCGCTACGGTCTGGATCGACTGTCCTCGATCTCTCCGGCGCGCTCGACCAGGAGACCGGCGTACTGGTGCGTGCTCCCTGGCTTGGTTCCGCGGTGATCGCCCCCGACCTGTTTACCCCTGCTGTAGTGCCGGCCCACCCGGCGGCGCTCGCGCTGGCGCTGGTTCTGGAGCGCCTGCAATCGGCCGCGCCGGTAAGGTTTGCCGCCGCCACGCTGCTCCAGCCCGCCAGTGAATCAGGCCGCGCCGCCATGGACGAGCTGCACCAGCAGACCGTGAACCTGCTCAGCTTCCAGGGACTGCCTCGCGCAACGTTCGATGCGCAGGTGGCATACAACCTGCTCTCCGGCTTTGGAGAAGCCGCTACCGTCAGCCTGGGCGCCGTAGAAGCCAGGGTGCGCCGGCACTATGACGCGCTTGCTGGCGGCCGCTGGCCTGCGCTTGCATTGCAGGTCATTCAGGCCCCGGTCTTCCACGGGCAGACGTTTTCCATCGCCATCGAGTTGGAGCGCCCGGTCGATATCTCCGTGCTGGAAGAGGCTCTGAGCGGCGATCACGTCGATCTCGTCCTCGAAGACACGGATTCGCCATCCAACCTTGCCGCCACCGGCCAGAACGATGTGCTCGTCCGCATGCGCCCTGAACCGGGCATCTCGCGCAACCCGAACCAAACCTCCCGGCTCTGGCTTTGGGCTGCCTGCGACAACCTGCGCCTGAACGCTCGAAACGCAATCGAGTGCGCACTCGACCTGCGCCGCCTGCGACCCCAGGGGACGGTGCAGTAAGACTTCCCTGGACTTGTAAGACGCTGAGGTATCGACTTACTTTAATCATTATGGCTTACATTTATTCATGAATCTTACATGTGATACAATGTAAGCCATGGAACAAGTCTTCATTACCGTCAGCAGCAAAGGTCAGATGGTGATCCCGTCGGCGATTCGGGAGGCGATGGGGATCGAGCCGGGGACGCGTGTTGCGATCCGCCAGGAGGGGGCGCGAGTGATTCTGGAGCCGGAGACTTTGACGGCCAAGCTGCGCCTGATCGACCAGTTGTGCGGAATCACAGCGGGCGGACCTTCAGGAACCGATATGCTGCTCGAAGACCGCCGGCGCGAACGCGAAATGGAATTGGCCAAAGACGGCTTTTAGGGTAACGAAATGACCGTTTTTGTGCTCGATTCGTCGGCGGTGCTTCGCTTCATCGATAAAGAGGCGGGCGCCGAACGCGTCAGAGAGATCTTCCGGACCTGCGCTGGAGGCCGTGACGAGGTGAGCATCTCCGCCGTGCAGTGGGGAGAGGTTGCCGGAAGCCTGCGTAAGCGGTTTGGCGCGCTCGCGCAGAAGCGCATTCTGGAAAGCCTGGCGCTGCTTCAGCCAGGGATCGTTCCGGCTACCGCCGAACGCGCAGTGCGTGCGGCTGAACTCCGTATCGACCGCAAGCTGGCCTACGCCGACGCCTTCGCCCTCGATCTGGCAATGGACTCACCCGATCATGTGCTGATCACCGCCGACTTCGACTTCAAGGCTTTAGCCGGCCTGGCCCAAATCGAATTCCTCCCAGCAAAATGAACAAACCGGCCCAGCCGGCGTCCGGTACTACACCCGCCTTTTCAACTTTCCCCCATAAGAGTGGGCGCCTCAGAGCCGGGGTCCCCACGGACAGATCTCGGTCCGTGGAGTGGAGAGCCTGCACTGAGCTCGTCGAAGTGTTTCGCGCTTGAGACCTGGGAGTCCACGAATCCCATGGCTCCGCTGCTTTGCCGCTGGCACGCCGGTGCATACCAGCCACGGCGACGTTGCCATCGAGAACATTCACGAAGGCGACTCGGTGGTCTCGCGCAACGCGGTCACCGGCAAGCTGGAGCCGGAGCCGGTCACTGCGCTCACTCCGCTGCACCAGTCCAGCTTGCTTGAAGTACGCATCGAAGGCCAGCAAGCGCCCCTGCGGCCCAGCATCAATCATCCCTTCTGGGTCAAGCGCGGCAACGCGCTGGACGGTAGTTGGCTCAGAGCGGATAAGATGCATGTGGGCGATTTTGTACAATCGGTGCAGGGCGCCTGGCGCAGGGTCGTCGCCATCACCCCGCTCCCAGGCCAGGAAACCGTCTATAACTTCACCGTCGCCAAAGATCACGACTACTTCGTCGGTGAAACTGGGTTCCTTGTTCACAATGCCAACTGCGGTTGCGGCCCTCTTGATGATCTTCCCAGGTATTTGCAGTACTGGGAAGACCTGCAAGGGCGTGCTCCTGACCGATCCATTCCGTATGACCTCATCCATCGTTACGACGGAGATGGAAATATCATTGGGGCAACTTCGTACGATGGATTTGGCAATCGAGCAACTCAATATGAACTCCCCGACAACACAAGGCACGGTCCTGGATTCCATGACTATGACAATGGTGGGAGAAACGGCGGATTTGGAAAAGGGGAGAGATCTGATCACTGCGAATTTGGAGCAAGATGAGGGATCAAGTCATTTTGAACGATCGCGCATTAAGTCGATGCAGGATCTTATAAGGAGGCGACGTGGACGGGAAGATACGAATTGAAAACAGAGAGGTGCTAGAAGCCTTTCTCGACAAAGTGGAGGGATTCCATGACGCTCTCTTGCATGAGGCAGTGTTGTTGAATACCGGATACGTTGATGAGAAGGGGGCGATGCATGGCGATTTGGATCTTCCAAGCTTGCGTTTGAGAATTCAGTCTCAATTCGCCAATGTGGTTGGCGTCGATTTAGACCTGAAGGAGGTTTCGATTCTCAGCCTTGTTTTTGATCGAGATTTCCAAATGGAAGGCGAAATATTGAAAGAGGGTGTTGCTCTGTATCCTTGCGGGAAAAACGCGGCGAACAGGTCGCAGATTCGCGCCAAGGAGATAAGCTATCAGATGCTTGGCATCGAGTCTCGCGGGCCTGGGTACAGACTTTCAAATGGCGTCGAGGTCGATCTCATTTGCGACGAGGAGGAACCTCCGGATTACCCAGGGGCCGGGTAGACCGATGTCTTGAGTCCAAGATATCGGTTTACGCCCGTACTGGCAAGACAATCGTAGACTTTCGACAAAGACCACGACTACTTCGTCGGTCAAACCGGGTTCCTCGTTCACAATGCAAATTGCAAGTGCGATCTTGCGTTTCCAGGTGGGATAAGCTTCCCAGGGGTTTCAACTAATCCAGGATTGACAACTTGGGATCCGGGTTTTGCTGCTGAGATAGAAGAGGCAGTCGGACCAATCGGAAGCTATGTCGAAGGGGTCGCACATCCAATTGGAGCCTGTGCAGAGCAGCAGGCCGCCAACAATGCGGCGAAAGGTGGATTCAACTGGAGGAAAGGTACATTCGGACCCGTAACTCGCGGACCCAAAACAATTCCTCCGTGTCCAATTTGCCAGCGAATCTTTGGACTAGTTCCTTAATGAACGAGAGGAGTTACCCCGTGGATGATGCGAACGAAATCGATGACGCGACTCTGTATATCGAGGGTCTGGAGTGGTTCGCCTGCGATGAAGAGAATCGGATCGGACATTTTGACACTCTAGGGTTGCGTCATGTCCCTAGAACCGTGAAAGCGGATCGGCGTGCAGCCGAGCGACTCATTGCCTATTTTTTTGAGGAGGCCAAAGACCTTTGTGAGTTTTCACTTCGAGATAAGGTAGAAGAAGACTTCGGAGGATGGGAATCGAAGAAGATCACAAATAAGGCTGAATTCATCGAGCATTTCGGAAGAATTTCGCGCAAGGGGATATTCTCACACGATACTCAGCCGGTCTATAGAACCGAGGCAGCCGAGGCGGCCAAGCGACTAGGTGTATTTTCTCCGGCAACGCAGCATATCTACGATTTGGATGGATCGGCGAGCTACTACCTTGTGACGATACCGGATCGACCGCTGCATCTGCGCGACCTTCCCGTTGAAATCGCAGAGATGGTCGCGAGGGTTCGGTCGCCGCTCCCATTTGGGATCACGACGCACTTCAAGGAGTCCGAGACGATGCTCTGGTAGTCCGTCGCCAAAGACCACGATTACTTCGTCGGCGACCAAGGGTTGCTGGTGCACAATGCTGGGAGCAACTACATCGTTACACCAAACGGGGTTGTTATTCCAACTGACCCTGATGAGCTAATAAATAACCTGCAAAACCTTACCAATACGAGTACAAATCCCGCTACAAGTCAAAAGTTTGTTGGAACGGATAGCAACGGTCCCATACGCGTGCGAATTGAGCAAGCACATCCTGACGATCCTGCATATACTGGACCTGAGGATCCGTTGCATACTGTTGATCACTTGCATATCGATCGTCGTGCGAACGGCTCAACTGGGGGGTGGAAATCAGCTGAGAAAACTGCCTGTCCATGGCCATTCTGAGAGGAATTTTAGCAATGATTGAAGGAATCAATATTCGTTGGCCTGATGCGAGCATTCGCGGAGTTTTCTGCGATTATGACAACTTCAACGTGGAAGTTCAAGACAATGACGAACACGATCATGCTGCTAAGACGTTGCGCTGTCTTGGTTTCTTAGGGTTCCAAATGGTGGGGTTTTGGGACGAGATTATAATTCATGATGCAAGAGTTTACCCAAGTCATGACTTTATCGCTCAATGCGAGCATCGTGTAATGAATCAACTGCCAAGTGGTTCGATCGAGCGTTCGGCAACCGGTAATGTTCTACTTGAGATCGAACTAATTGACGGATGCAAATTGTGGGTATGTGCAAAACGTTTTGTTGTCGACGGCCTTGACGCAGGTTAGATTGCGTCACCAGCGATCCGGCGAATGTTAACGGCTCAGTCAGCTATGTTCTCGATCCCGTGGGCAACAGGTCGTCGCAAACTTCGTCGCTGGGCCCGCTTGGCTCCTGGTCGAACACCTTCGACGCGGACGACCAGCCGCAGGCCGAAACCTACGACGCTTACGGCGATGCGATCTGGACCGGCGGCAAAACCTACGCCTATAACTCGTGGCTGAAGCTGGTCTCGATGAATGGCGGCCAGGTCGCGCTGCGCTACGACGGCCTTGGGGAACTGGCCGCCAAGACCTCCGGCGGCGTCACCACGCAGTACCTGGTGGACGATCTTTCGCCGACCGGCTACCCGCAGGTGGTCGAGGAACTGGTTGGCGGCGCGGTCACGCGTACCTACACCTACGGATACGAGCGCATCAGCCAAAGCCAAACTCTGAAAAATGCTTGGACGCCGAGCTTCTACATCTACGATGGCCAGGGCACGGTGCGCATGCTGGCCAACCTCGCAGGCGTGGTCACCGATGCCTACGAGTACGACGCCTTCGGCAACCTGCTCGCCCAGACCGGCACAACGCCGAACGTCTATCTCTATCGCGGCGAGCGCTACGACGCCGACCTGAGCCTCTACTACCTGCGCGCGCGCTGGTATAACCCGGTCACCAACAGGTTCCTGTCGCGCGACCCCAAGCCGGGCCGCATCGCCATTGCCCGTGACATTCATACCGGCCTAGATCCGCTGCAAATTCGCAAACTTTTCCATCAATTTCTTCATCCCGTGACGGTTGAACATGACGGTAAGCTTGGCGTCTTCGCCGTCGCCCTCGCGCATCAAGATCACGCCTTCGCCATATTTGCTGTGCCGGACCCGCTGGCCTTTTTTCAGGCCTGTTGCGCCGCTGGGTGCAGGAATGTCCATGGCCGGGCGAGGTAAGGAGCCTGGCTTGCCAACGCTCAAACTTGCGCCCCCGGCCTTTCCGCCGAAGAAGCGGGCGATGTTGTCGATCGAGTTCGGCTCTTCCGCCGCCGCTTCCCCGCCGCTTCCTTTGAGATCGGATCCTTGGGTAGGCGCGGTGTTCTTTGCGCTGGAGGTCATCCACGAGGCGACAAAAGGCTTCGACGAAGAGCTTTTTGCGCTGGCTCCATACACTTTGGACCCATTGCCACTCGCGCTGGCCGAGGCGCGCGGAGACTCCTGGCTCTCGTCTTCGTAGTTGTAGTGCCGATCGCCAAAATCGCTTGACTGGTCCCGGCGGCCCGCACCGAATCTTGAGCCCCCGCCGTAGGTGTTTGGGTAGCCGGGAGTGGCCCAGGCCGTCGAGCGGCCGCCCAGATTCTCCACCAACTGGCTTGGCACCTCTTCGATGAACCGCGAGGGTATGCTCATCTCCGGCGCGTCGTTGCCGTAGCGCCGCCGATAATGCGCGCGGGTAAGGATGAGTGTGTTCATCGCGCGGGTCATGCCGACATAACAGAGGCGCCGCTCTTCTTCGAGCTCCTCCGGGTTATTCAAAGTGCGCGAGTGGGGAAAGAGGCCCTCCTCCAGGCCCGCAAGAAAGACCAGCGGAAATTCCAGGCCTTTGGCCGCGTGAAGCGTCATCAGCGTGACACGAGCCTCAGGGTCGAACTGGTCGGTGTCGGAGGCCAGGGCAGCATGGTCGAGGAACTCGGCCAGCGTCTCGCCGCGCGCTTCGGCATCGTGAGCGGCGTTGGCCAGTTCCTTGAGGTTCTCAATGCGGCTGAAAGCCTCCGGCGACCCTTCGGTCTCCAGAGCTTTGATGTAACCGGTGCGATCGATGAGGAAGCGGATCAGCTCGGGGAGCGTGGCGGCATCGCCAGGAGCCCTGAAGCCGCTTCCGCGGCCCTTTTCGTCTTCCGCGACTTCCTCCGCGTCCGATTCTAAATCGGGGCTGGGATGAGTCGCGTCCTTCGTTTGCTTCGGCATCGTCAAAAACGGGCGCTTGGGCGCGGCGGCGAAGGGTGAAAAGCTGCTGGCATCGAGCAGCGGGAGCTGGTCGGCGTCGCCACCAAAGTCGAAGCTGGTTGCGGACTCCGCGCTCGCCGAATCGGGACTGGCTGCATCGGCCGCGGAAGCCCCAAACCCGAATCCTGTATCGGCGTCTTCTTCCAGCGCAACGTCCGCAGAAAGCTTGCCCGCAAAGTCCGGGTCCATCATGGCCTGGGCATCGAGGATGAGCTGGCGGAACGATTCGAGGGCCATCAGCGCGCGGTTGGGGATGAGCCGATTGGCAATGGCGGCGCCAAGGGCGTCCCAGGTCGATGCGCCGGTCTCCAGAGCCAGCCTTTCAAGGGTCTCCAGCGTGGTCTTGCCGATGCCCCGAACCGGCGTGTTGATGACGCGTTGCAGGGCCATCGAGTCGTGCGGGTTGCGGATGAGCCGCAGGTAGCCAAGCAGGTCTTTGATCTCGGCCCGCTCGTAAAAGCTGAAGCCCCCGACCATGGTGTAGCGAATGTTATAGCGGCGCAAGGCTTCCTCAACCAGGCGGGACTGCGAGTTGGTACGGTAAAGCACCGCGCAGTGGTCCCCTCCGGGGTTTTCCCCATCGGAGGAGTTTGCTTGGCGAAGAAAGGCCTGTATGCGGTCGGCAATGAACAGCGCTTCGTTTTCGCCGTCGGGAGCCTCGTAGTAGCCGACCAGGCTTCCGCCCTGGCGGTCGGTCCACAGCTTCTTGCCCTTGCGGCGAATGTTGTTGGCGACTACGGCTCCGGCGGCCTCCAAAATGATCTGAGTCGACCGGTAGTTCTGCTCCAGGCGCACGATGCGGGCATTCGGAAAGTCCTTCTCGAACTCCAGAATGTTGCGGATGTCCGCGCCGCGCCATGAATAAATACTCTGGTCCTCGTCGCCCACAGCGCAAACGTTCTTTCGTTCGCCGGCCAGCAGCTTCATCAGCTCGTATTGCGGTCGGTTCGTATCCTGATACTCATCGACCAGCAGATAGTGGTAGCGGCGCTGGTAGCGCTCCCGAGCCTCTGTTGAAACCTTGAGCAGGCGGACAGCTTCAAGCAGCAGATCGTCGAAGTCCAGGGCGTTGTTTTTGCGCAATTCGGCGCGGTAACCCTGATAGATGTGGGCGATGCGCTCGCTGTTCGGATCTTTCGACGAGAGGTAATACTCCTGCGGATCGACCATGTGATTCTTGGCCCAGGAGATGCGGCCCAGCACGGTCCGCGGCGTAAGCTGCTTGGTGTCAAGCCCCATGCGGCGCATCACCTGCTTGACGATGGCCTGCTGGTCGCTCTCGTCGTAGATGGCAAAAGACCGAGTGAGACCCTCGCCGCCCACCTTCAGGTCTTCGATGTCGCGCCTCAACATGCGAACGCACAGCGAGTGGAATGTCGCGATGAGCGGCTTCGCCAGCGACGAGTGGTCGAGCAGGCGGTCAACGCGCTCACCCATCTCGCTGGCCGCCTTGTTCGTGAAGGTAACGGCAAGAATCGAGTCCGGAGCGATCCCTTTTTCGCGGATCAGCCAGGCGATGCGGCTGGTAATGACTCGCGTCTTTCCCGAGCCGGCTCCGGCCAGGATCAGCAGTGGTCCTTCAGTGGCCTCGACTGCGGCGCGCTGTTCGGGATTCAAATTGGAGAGCTGCGGCTGCACGGGGCAAGTCCAGGTGGGAAGGGTCCTTGATCTAGTGTACCGTTCGGGGCGGTTTCTTCGCTGGCACGTTATCCTGAAGACACCATGACACCTTCCAATCGTCCTGCCCGCCGCGTAGCCGTTTACTGCGGATCGGCGGATGGAAACAATCCTGCTTTTCGTGCCGATGCCGTTTCGCTGGGCGTAGCGATTGCCGCGGCCGGGCTGGGGCTGGTCTATGGCGGGGCCAACGTGGGGCTGATGGGCGCGGTGGCCGATGCGGCGCTGGCTGGCGGGGCTGAAGTCATTGGCGTGCTGCCCGAAGTGCTGGTGGAGCGGGAGATCGCTCACGGCGCGTTGACCACGCTCGAATTTGTGCCCACGATGCACGAGCGCAAGGCGCGGATGGTGGAGCTGGCCGATGCGTTTCTGGCGCTGCCCGGCGGCTACGGCACGCTGGAGGAGATGCTGGAGGCCGTGACCTGGGCGCAGTTACGCCTCCACGCCAAGCCCTGCATCCTGATCAACACAGCCGGCTACTGGGATGGGTTGCTGGCGTTTCTCGATACGGCCGTTGCAGCGGGCTTCCTGAAGCAGCAGAACCGGGAGTTGCTGCGGGTGGCTGCGACTGCGCAAGAGGCGGTTCGGATGGTGGTTGAGGGTTGATTGGGGTTCACGCATGAGTCACTCCACCTTCCCCCCGGTATTCCGTAAAGAAGATCCTTTTTTCAACGAGTTACCATATGGGCGGCGCTGCAAAATCCTCATAGCAAAGGAGTTCGCCGCAGAATCCTGACAGCAAACGAGTTAGGGTGCTTTTCTGAGGCGCTTGGACCGCTTTTGCAACCCATCCTGGTTTTCATTGGAGAAGGCCTTTCCCTTTCGCGACGGCCTGTGCGCAGCTTCCAGACCTGTGCCTGGACTGGGAATGCTCCCCAACCTTGGCGGGTGGACCTGGTCTCCTACGTCGTTTTATCAAGTTGAGGGTGCCCCCGGTCCCTCGCACTTGGGGACCGGGGAGGAGGAGTCGAACTGCCGGTAGCGCATCCACTCGGGCAATTGCCAACCTCTCTCGCGGGCTGTCCATTCCGATTCGATCTCTACA
>Ga0181522_10000042_pt1 | contig 98547 bp, 92 predicted proteins | sample PEATcosm2014_Bin_27_FD_121103 | JGI IMG/M metagenome (GOLD analysis project Ga0181522, IMG submission 121103) | Peatland microbial communities from MTU Mesocosm Facility, Houghton, MI, USA - PEATcosm2014_Bin05_10_metaG | ecosystem: Environmental > Terrestrial > Soil > Wetlands > Peat | place...
ATGGCGTGCGCGATGTCGCCGCGGTCGAGATAGGCGAGGCCGCGCAACGCGTAGGCGACGCCGGCCGGTTTGCCGCTCAGCCGGCCGGAACCGATCATGGCGGTGCAGGCGGCGATGCGCTGCTCGGCGAGGTCCTCGGTTTGCGTCGAGCAGGTGCGCACGTCGCCGAAATTGACGCGCGCGTACGAAGCGCCGGGCAGCGCCAGCGCGACGGCAATTGCCGCGGCCGATACCGCTCCCAGCAGTCTCACTTGCCTGGTGCCATGCATATGCATTTGCCCATCACGTTAACCATAGTTGGGCATCAAAAGGTGCGTGGAACCAAGGGCTTGCTGTGGTCCGCAACGGTTAATGTGCGAATATGGTTAACGCCTAAAATTTTAATAAAATTTAACCGAGCCGCTGGTCTGATGTCTCAGCGGCAGTGGGCTGCGGCAGCCGATCGGCCATTTCCGCCCCGGCATCGGGTGAGAGCCGCGCGAAAATGAACACGGACATGGCTGAAATTGCCGCCACGGCCAGGAAGGCCGGCGGAAAGTCGCTCGCGTCAAGTGTCGGGCTGCCCTTGAAGCGGACCGTGAGTTCGACGGCGAGGGCTCCCAGCGCCACGCCGGTTGAGACCGCCAATTGCTGGGCGACGCTCACCAGCGCAGTCGCGCGGCTGACCCGGCGGTGGTCGACCTCGGCATAGGCAATGGTGTTGATGCTTGTGAATTGCAGCGAGCGGAAAAATCCACCGACCAGCAGCAGTCCCATCATGACCGCGACCGGCGTGGCTTGCGTGAAAGCAGCACAGACCGCGAGGAAGGCCGCGCTGACGATCGCATTGGTCACGAGAATGGTGCGGAATCCGAAGCGGCGCAGGATCCGCGAGGTCGCCCATTTCATGCCCATGGCGCCGAGTGCGGTGGCGAAGGTGATGGTGCCGGACTGAAACGGCGACATGCCGAAGCCGACCTGCAGCATCAACGGCAACAAAAACGGCAAGGCACCCAACCCAAGCCGGAAGATGAATCCGCCGGTGACGCTTGCGAAGAACGTCGGCAACCGGAACAACGTCAAGTCGAGCGCGGGATTGGCGATGTGACGCGCGTGCACCAGATAGGCCGCGATGAAGCAGACGCCGCCGACGATCAGTCCCGCCACCACGGTCCACGGCAGAAAGTTCAGTCCCAGCACCGAGAAGCCGAAAGCAACGCCGGCGATGCCGAGGCCGGCGAGCGCCATGCCGACGATATCGAATGGCTCATGGTGCTCGACGCGCAGGTCTTCGATGTAGCGGGTAGCGAGCGCGATACCGAGAAGGCCGATCGGCACGTTGATGATGAAAATCCAGTGCCAGGTTGCGTAGGTGGTGATGAAGCCGCCAACCGGCGGTCCGAGCACCGGGCCGATCAGCGCGGGCGTCGTCACCCAGGCCATGGCGCCAACCAGCTCGCGCTTGCTGATGGTGCGCACCAGCACCATGCGTCCGACCGGGGTCATCATGGCGCCGCCCATGCCCTGCACGATGCGGGCGATGACGAAATCGGTCAGCGAATGCGACAGCGCGCAGCCGATCGACCCCAGCACGAACACCGCGATGGCCGCGCGGAACACCGTGCGGGCGCCGAAGCGGTCGGCGGTCCAGCCGCTGGCCGGAATGAAGACCGCGAGCGAGAGCAGGTAGGATGTGACGGCAAGCTTGAGCGCCAGCGGATTGGTGCCGATATCGGTCGCGATCGCCGGCAGCGAGGTGGCGATCACCGTCGAATCCATGTTTTCCATGAACAAGGCGACCGCTATGATCAGCGGGACGATGCGGTCAGGGCGCATGGGAATTTAATGAATGGTGGGGCGGTTTCCGGTGCAAGCAAAGGTCTTGGACAGCAAAGCGGTGGCGGAACGAAGGCCGATTCTGCAAGCACATAACAGCCATCCGCGATTGCGCCTGCCGGGGCGTTAAGCGCTATCCACTTGATCGGGTGATACCGCAGGAATCGCCCTAGGAATCGGCACTTTGTCGTGCTAACGACCCACGCCAACCCAAAAGCGGGCCGTGACGTCGGGCGAGGGACCTCCTCGCACAGGCATTTTATAAGCCTTCGGCCCCCGGTCTTGTTTTCCTTTTCGGGTGCGACGGAGTTGGCGATGGCTGGAAAAAACAACGGAAGCCCGCGTGAAGGGCTTACTTTCGACGACGTATTGATTCGGCCCGGCCTGTCCGAGGTGCTGCCCTCCGACGTCGATATCCGCTCGCGCATCACCCGCTCGATTTCGCTCAATATCCCGATCATCGCCTCCGCCATGGACACGGTCACTGAGGCGCAGATGGCGATTGCCATGGCGCAGGCCGGCGGCATCGGCGTCATCCACCGCAATCTGGAGCCCGACATACAGGCGGCGCAGGTGCGCCAGGTGAAGAAATTCGAGTCCGGCATGGTGGTGAACCCGCTCACCATCGAGCCGACAGCGACCTTGCAGCAGGCGCTCGACCTGATGAAGGAGAACCGCATTTCCGGCGTGCCGGTGGTCGAGCGCAGCCGCAATGGCGGCCCGGGCAAGCTGGTCGGCATCCTCACCAACCGCGATGTGCGCTTCGCCACTGATCCGGGCCAGCGCGTCGCTGAGTTGATGACCAAAGACAAGCTGATCACCGTGCGCGAGGGCGTCAGCCAGGACGAAGCCAAGCGCCTGCTGCATCAGCATCGCATCGAGAAGCTTTTGGTGGTGGACAGCCAATACCGCTGCGTCGGCCTGATCACCGTCAAGGACATGGAAAAGGCGGTCACCAATCCGAATGCCTGCAAGGACGAGCAGGGCCGCTTGCGCGTCGCCGCCGCGACGACGGTCGGCGACAAGGGCTTCGCGCGCACCGAAGCGCTGATCGCGGCCGGCGTCGATCTCGTCGTGGTCGACACCGCGCACGGCCATTCGCGCTACGTGCTCGATGCCGTGATGCGCATCAAGAAGCTGTCGAACGCGGTGCAGGTGGTGGCCGGTAACGTCGCCACCTCGGAAGGCGCCAAGGCGCTGATCGATTGCGGCGCCGACGCCATCAAGGTCGGCATCGGTCCCGGATCGATCTGCACCACGCGCATCGTCGCCGGCGTCGGTGTGCCGCAGTTGACCGCCATCATGGACGCGGTCGAAGCGGCGAAAGCCTCGAACACGCCGGTGATCGCCGACGGCGGCATCAAATATTCCGGCGATCTCGCCAAGGCGCTGGCCGCCGGCGCCGACGTCGCGATGGTCGGCTCGCTGCTGGCCGGCACCGACGAGACGCCCGGCGAGGTGTTTCTCTATCAAGGCCGTTCGTACAAGAGCTATCGCGGCATGGGTTCGGTCGGCGCGATGGCGCGCGGTTCGGCCGATCGCTATTTCCAGCAGGACATCAAGGACGCGCTTAAGCTGGTGCCGGAAGGCGTCGAGGGTCAGGTCGGCTACAAGGGTCCGGTCGCCAATGTTCTGCATCAGCTCGCCGGCGGTCTGCGCGCCGCCATGGGCTATGTCGGCGCCAAGGACCTGAACAAATTCCACAGCAAGGCGGAATTCATCCGTATCTCGGGCGCAGGCCTTCGTGAAAGCCACGTGCACGATGTGACCATCACGCGCGAAAGCCCGAATTACCCGAGCAGCGTATAAAGTATTTTTCTTTCGTTGCCGTTAGTCGTGTAGGAGTTCGCCATGTCCTTCCAGGCCATTCTGCTGCCGCTGTTCGTCGAGGTGTTGCTCACCTTCGGCCTGATGTTTGGCATGATGTATTGGCGTACCACGTCGCTGCTGCGCGGCGAGACTCGGCTCAAGGACGTCGCGATGCGCGAGCCGAACTGGCCGGTGCGCGCCAATCAATTCGCCTACGCATTTTCCAATCAGTTCGAGCTGCCGGTTCTGTTCTATGTGCTTACGATCCTGTCGATCATTACCCGTCATGCCGACCTGGTGTTTGTGGTGCTGGCGTGGATTTTCGTGATCTTGCGCCTGCTCCAGGCGTTCGTGCACGTGACCGGCAACAACGTTCGCTTCCGTGGCGCCTATTACGGTGTCGGCGCGCTGGTGCTGGTCGCGATGTGGATCATCTTCATGGCCCGCATCGTGCTCGGTTTGCCATGAGATTCACACAATGACGCCGGCAGCCCGGCTGGCGGCCGCCATCGAAGTCCTCGCCAATTTGGAGAGCGAGCGCCGCCCGGCCGGCGATGCGCTCAAGAGCTGGGGCCTGGCGCATCGCTTCGCGGGTTCCGGTGACCGCGCCGCCATCGCTGGGCTGGTGTACGACGCGCTGCGCCGACGCGCGTCGAGCGCATTCATCATGGGTTCGGACAGCCCGCGCGCGGTTTTGCTGGGCATGCTCAAGCGCGAGCGCGGCTACGACAGCGAGGCGATCGCCAAGCTTGCGGATGGCGCGAAGTACGCCCCAGAAGCTTTGAGCGGCGACGAACGCAAGCGTCTCGACGCCGCCGATATGACCGGCGCGGCCCCGCACGTCGCCGGCGATTATCCGGAATGGCTCGACCCGCATTTCACGCGCGTGTTCGGCGATGCGCGGGCGGAGGAGGGCGCGGCGCTGTCGTCGCGCGCGCCGCTCGATTTGCGCGTCAACACATTGAAGGCGAAGCGTGAAAAAGTTGCCGGAATGTTGTCCGATCTCAAGCCGGAACAAGCGCGCTGGTCGCCCTGGGGCCTACGCGTGCGCCTCGCCGCCGATGCCAAGAGCCCGGCGATCCACGTCGAGCCGGCGTTCATCAAAGGCATGGTCGAACTGCAGGACGAAGGCTCGCAATTGGCCGCGCTGTTTTCTGGCGCCAGGGCCGGCGAACAGGTGATCGACCTGTGTGCCGGCGCCGGCGGCAAGACGCTCGCGCTTGCCGCCATGATGCAGAACAAGGGCCAGGTCTTCGCCACCGACGATGACAAGCGGCGGTTGGCGCCGATTCATGACCGATTGGCGCGTTCCGGCGCACGCAATGTGCAGGTGCGCACTCCAAAATCGGTGGGCGGCGAGCTCGACGACCTCGCCGGGCGCTGCGACTTGGTGCTGATCGATGCGCCCTGCACCGGCACAGGGGCCTGGCGGCGCAATCCGGACGCCAAATGGCGCATGCGGTCGGGGGCGCTGGAGCAGCGCCAGAAGGAGCAGACCGAAATCCTCGATCGCGCCGTGCCGCTGCTCAAAGCGGGCGGGCGCATCGCTTACGTGACCTGTTCGGTGTTGGACGAGGAAAACGGCGTTCAGGTGCGTGCCTTCCTCGCGCGCCACCCTGAATTTTCGGTCCAGCCGCCGGCCGAAGTCGCCGGCGCGCTGGGCGAAAGCGCCTTTATGTTCACCAAGGCGGCGCGGCTGTCGGAGTTTGGGCTGCTGATGACGCCGCGCACGACCGAGACCGATGGTTTCTTTGTCAGCATCCTGACGCGCAACTAGCGCCGGCCGGTCGTATTAACGGTTCCGATACGCGAATACCCCGATTGCGCCTTATTCCCGGCCAAGAATCTCCGCGTTGATTTCGTGACTGTGGGCCTCGACGCCCTTGATTCCGAGGTTCCCCCCACATGCTGGTTGCCCAGCGCGATCCGTTTCACCCCGGAGCGAATGACGTCCCGATGCCCCGGGGCGCCGGCGCGACCAAGCTCGCGCGCGTGCTGACCGCCTTGCAGATTGCGGGCACCTTGCTGGCGGTTCCGGTCGGCCTCGGCAGCGCCTATTCGATGTATCGCGCCAATTTTTCCGCCGAGGCGACCTGCCAGAGCTTGCGCGCCAACATCGTCGCGATGCTCGACCGGAGCGTCGACGCCAATGCGCGGCACATGCTGGTGCGCCGCGACGTCGAGGCGTTCGAGGCAAGCTGCGGCGGAGTCGATCCGGACGCGACGGCGGCCTTCAAAACGCTGCTGGCGGCCGACAAGAATTCATCGCCTGCGGTCGCTCCGATTGCAACGGCGGCAGCACCGCCGCCCGAAGCCAAGCCGCAGTCCGCCATACGCAAGATCGACATGCATCCGGCGGTCGCGGTGAAGCAGCCGGCGGTGAGCCCGCCCGTGACCGAGACCAAGCCGACGCAGCGCGATTTGGCGGCGTCCGATGCGGTCTGGCTGGGCGCGGTCCGTCAGGCGTTGGTCAAGCATGAGGCCAATCCGACGTTGGCGAGCGCCGCTGCGCCGGCGGCAATTGCGAACCCGCCGCCCACCGCTGTCCACGTGGCTGCGCCACCGGTCGCGCCGGCGTCGCTGGAAAAGCGTTCGCTTGGAGAATTGCGTGGCCCGGTACCGGCAAGCACGCCGCCGATTTCGCTTGCAGCGCCCGACCCGGCCGCGGCGCCGGTTTTGCCGCCGGCGATCCCGGTCGTCAGCCCGCCGGCGCCACAAGCCGACGCCGATCACCCGGTGCCGCCGTCAGCGATCCCTCAATCCGCATCGCCGGATAGAGCGGACGAGCAGGGCCGCTCGCGCGTCCGCCGTTGGATCGCGAAAATCCCGCTCGTCAACACGGTGGTTGAAAACGCTTGGTAACGGCGGCCGGAAATTATTCCGGCTGCAAGTCCGCGACCGCCGCCACATCCGCTTCGGCCTGCCAGCGGCCGCTCTTGCCCGGCTTGCGCTCGGCCTGCGCTAGACGCTTGAGAAACTCGGTGCGCGGAATGTCGCGAAAGCCCATGTCGTGGCAGGTCGGCGTCATCACCTTGCCGTCGTTGAAGGCAAAGCCCCAGTGGGCGAGATGCCAGTTGAGCACGGTGAAGCCGATCTTCGAGGTGTTCGGCTCGCGCGAGAACTGCGACTCGGTCACGAAGACGCCGCCGATCACGACGCCATAGCCGCCACCGACCAGCTCGTTCGTCTCGTTCCAGACCTCGAAGGAATGCGCGTAACCGGCGTCGAACAGCGCCGCGTAGGCGTGCATCACCCGGGACGTGATCCAGGTAATCGGCAGGCGGCCTTCGCGATGGCCGGCGCAGGCCTTGATGACGCTGTCGAAGTCGCGGTCGAAGCTGACGGTGTATTGCCCCTGCCGCATCTGCCGCCGCAGCCGCTTGGGTGTGTGCATATCCTTGAAAAACAAAACCGAGCGTTGCGGCGGCGACCACCATTTCAGCGGCGCGATATGCGCGAGCGGATAAAGGCCGCGCCGGTAGCCGGCCAAAATCGTCGGCAGCGCGAAGTCGTGCACGACGCCGGCGAGACCCGGCGGGTTATCAAGCGCGCGCTCGGGGTCGGGCAGAGCGTAATCGGGCGCCATGAATTCGGCGAAGCACATCCGGGCCAGCGCCGGCAGCCCGCGCAGCCGCGCCGGTGCCAGCGACCAGGCGAGCCCGAAGGTCAGGCGCGCGGCCTTGTCGACGAGGCTCTCACGAAACAGCGTTGCGCGACGGCCGGGGCCGGCGGCAGCGGGGAGCGTCATGTGGTCGGCGGGGTAGGCCAAACTCGGGTCCCAAACGTGTGGAAATGGCGAAAATCCCTACCCGTATCTCTCACAAGCGGGCTAATGGAGGGTTATCTGAATGTGTCGATATCTGGCTTAGTTAACCGGAGCCTGACGCCGCCTTGACCTCGCCCAAGCTCAATCCCACAAAGCCGCCTCGAACGGGGCTGATTCCGGCACCGCTCGCGGCAACGCCGCCCAAGGACGACAAAACTTTGCATGACAAAGTCCTGATCGTCGATTTCGGCTCGCAGGTCACCCAGCTGATCGCGCGCCGGGTGCGCGAGGAAAAGGTCTATTGCGAGATCGTGCCGTTCCAGAAGGCGGAAGAAGCCTTCCGCACGATGAAGCCCAAGGCCGTGATCCTGTCGGGCGGGCCGGCTTCGGTGCTCGACAAGGATGCGCCTTTAGCACCCAAAGCTATTTATGAGGCCGGTGTTCCAGTGCTCGGCATTTGTTACGGCGAGCAGGCGATGGCGGCGCAGCTCGGCGGCAAAGTCGAGGGCGGGCATCACCGCGAATTCGGCCGCGCCGAGGTCGAGGTCACCTCGGATTCGCCGATCTTTGAAGGCGTCTGGAAAAAGGGCGAGAAATATCCGGTCTGGATGAGTCACGGTGACCGGGTGACCAAGTTGCCCGAAGGTTTTCGCGTGCTCGGCATCTCGCCGAACGCGCCGATCGCCATCATCGGCGACGACGATCGCAAATTCTACGCCACCCAGTTTCATCTCGAGGTGATGCACACGCCGCATGGCGCGGCGCTGTTGCGCAATTTCGTGCGCAAGGTCGCGGGGCTTACCGGCGACTGGACCATGCGCGCCTTCAAGGACGAGGCGATCGAGAAAATTCGCAAGCAAGTCGGCAAGGGCCGCGTGATCTGCGGCCTGTCCGGCGGCGTCGACTCGGCGGTCGCCGCCGTGCTGATCCACGAAGCGATCGGCGATCAGCTCACCTGCGTGTTCGTCGATCACGGCCTGCTGCGGCTGGCCGAAGGCCAGAAGGTCGCGGCGCTGTTCCGCGATCACTACAATATTCCGCTGGTGCATGTGAACGCCGAGGAGACCTTTCTCAAGGCGCTTGATGGCGTTTCCGATCCGGAACAGAAACGCAAGACCATCGGCAAGTTGTTCATTGATGTATTCGACGCCGAGGCCAAGAAGATCGGCGGTGCCGATTTTCTGGCGCAGGGCACGCTCTATCCGGACGTAATCGAGAGCGTGTCGTTCACCGGCGGGCCTTCGGTCACCATCAAGTCGCATCATAATGTGGGCGGTCTGCCCGACCGCATGAAGATGAAGCTGGTCGAGCCGTTGCGCGAATTGTTCAAGGATGAGGTGCGGGCGCTTGGCCGCGAACTGGGATTGCCGGACGCGTTCGTCGGCCGTCATCCGTTTCCCGGACCGGGGCTGGCGATCCGCATTCCGGGCGCGATCACGCGCGACAAGCTCGACATCCTGCGGCTCGCGGACGAGATCTACATCGAGGAAATCCGCCGGGCGGGTTTGTACGACAACATCTGGCAGGCCTTCGCCGTGCTATTGCCGGTCAAGACGGTCGGCGTCATGGGCGACGGCCGCACCTATGATTTCGTGATCGGCCTGCGCGCGGTCACTTCGACCGATGGCATGACCGCGGATTTCTATCCGTTCGACATGAAATTCATCGGCCACGTCGCGACCCGCATCATCAACGAGGTCAAGGGCGTCAACCGCGTGGTTTACGACGTGACCAGCAAGCCGCCGGGGACGATCGAGTGGGAGTGAGGCGTTCGTTGGCTGTAATTTATGATTCGGTTTTTGGCAGACGCGTGTGAAGCCACGAGATGCCAACGGCAATTTGTGCCAGAACGGCAAGGATACCATTGATCAGCAAAGCGTGACGCACGCCGAGTAGGTGCACTGTAACGCCGGTCAATAGACTGCCAATTGAAAGCCCCCCGCGCATCGCGAGCATGTAAAGACTGACGGTACGGCCTCGCAGTCGTACCGATGCATTGGCTTGCAAGTAGGAGTTGGCCGATGTGTTACTTATTGTCATGCATAGGCCCGCGAGCACGAGCAAGACCGGCAGAGCCCAGAGCCAGACGTTTACTGCCGTCAACGCCAAAAGCGCACCATAACCTCCCGCAAACCATGCAGTGAGCCGGCGGCGATCGAAAGCTGCGTCGACCCCGAGCAGGCATACGGCGCCGGCGACACCGCCCGCTCCGAACGCGCCCATTGCGAAACTGAATTCGCCCGCGTCGCCATGGAAAATATCTTTCACGAGTATCGGCGAAAAGACGATCAAAGGCCCGCATAGTGTGCTGGTGAGTAGGACAGTCAGCAAAGCCCCCCGCAAATGACGGAGGCCGGCTATTTCTCGGAACCCTGAAAACGGATGACGGAGATCGAATTGGCTGTTTATCGCCGAACGTGTTTCGCGGCGTGGCAAAATCCAGATCGCGACCCATAGAAACGGCAGGTACGAGGCCGCGTTCAACGAGAAGCAGGCTATTGCGCCGAAGCTCGCCAGCAGCACTCCGGCAATCGCCGGACCTAGTATTCGCGAGAGGTTAAACTGAGTTGCGCTTAGCGCCAAAGCTGACGCGACCTGATCGCGGCTCACGATCGACGGAACGATTGACTGGAACGACGGCATCGATAGCGCGTCGGTAATGCCGACTATCAAAGATAATACGATGATCATCCAGGGCTGCACTGTGGCGGTTAGCAAAAGCACAACAAGAGTTATCGGACACAGCATCTGGATGGATTGGAAGAAGACGATGACTTGTCGGCGATTGGTGCGATCAGCCAATTCGCCGCCGGCAAGCGTCAAAATCCACGCCGGCGCCGCCAAGACAAAGGAATCAAGACCGATGATGAGGGATGATGCCCCGAGGCTGAGCAGAAGCCACGGTTCGGCGACCTGCTGCGCCCATGTTCCGATATTCGATAGCAGACTCGCAATTGCAAAAGTGCCAAATCGCCTGGTTCGCAAAAGAGCAAGCGATTGACCAAAGGCATTCATCCGAGGAAATACAACATCAAATCGGCCGATTGACAATCAAAGTGCAAACGGTTCACCAGAATACCTGCGACAAAAATAGGCTCCGATAAATGCCCATCACAATCTACGGCATCAAGAACTGCGACACCATGAAGAAGGCCCGCGCCTTTCTCGACAAGAAGGGCGTCGCCTACGGCTTTCATGACTACAAGGCGAAGGGCATCGAGCGCGCCAAGCTGGAAAGCTGGGCGAAGAAAGCCGGCTGGGAGACGCTGCTCAATCGGGCCGGGACAACATTCCGTAAACTGCCCGACAAAGACAAAGGCGACCTGGCCGAAAAGAAGGCCATCGCGCTGATGCTGGCGCAGCCCTCGATGATCAAGCGTCCGGTGCTGGAGCTTGGCGGCGGCAAATTGCTGATTGGCTTCAAGCCGGATGAGTACACGCGGGCGCTTTAGGTCCGCGCCCCTTGATCCGGCTGCCTTTCTTTGCCACATGCCGCCCATGAACAAGCCGGTTCGCTCCGACGATTCGATCCCGCTCACGCCGCTCGCGGCCGAGGTCGAGCGCCGGCGCACCTTCGCGATCATCTCGCATCCCGACGCCGGCAAGACCACGCTGACCGAGAAGCTTTTGCTGTTCGGCGGCGCCATCAACCTTGCCGGCCAGGTCAAGGCCAAGCGCGACCGCCGTTCGACCCGCTCCGACTGGATGGCGATCGAGCGCGAGCGCGGAATTTCCGTCGTCACGTCCGTCATGACCTTCGATTACGACGGCCGCGTGTTCAATCTGCTCGACACGCCGGGCCACGAGGATTTCTCCGAGGACACCTATCGTACGCTGACCGCGGTCGACTCGGCGGTGATGGTGATCGACGCCGCCAAGGGCATCGAGGCGCGCACCCGCAAGCTGTTCGAGGTCTGCCGGCTGCGCGATATCCCGATCATCACCTTCATCAACAAAATGGACCGTGAGAGCCGCGATCCGTTCGAATTGCTCGACGAGATCGAAAAGACTTTGGCGCTCGACACCGCACCGATGACCTGGCCGATCGGCCGCGGCCGCGATTTCGCCGGCACCTGTGATCTGGCGACCGGCGAGATGCGGCTGCTCAATGAGGACGGCAAGACCGCGGCGGCGCAGCCGCTCGATCTGGCGGCGCTGGCGGCGAAAAATCCGATGCTGGACGCCAAGGCCATCGGCGACGAGCTGGCGCTGGTCAAGGACGCCTGCCGGCCGTTCGATTTTGAATCGTTTCGTGAGGGCCATCTGACGCCAGTGTTTTTCGGCTCGGCTTTGAAGAATTTCGGTGTCAAGGACCTGCTCGATGCGCTGGCGACCTTCGCGCCGCCGCCGCGTGCGCAAGTTTCCAACAAACGCACCATCGAGGCGCACGAGCCCGCTATGACGGCGTTTGTGTTCAAGATTCAGGCCAACATGGACCCCAATCACCGCGACCGCATTGCCTTTGCGCGGCTGTGCTCGGGCAAGCTGCGCCGCGGCATGAAGGCAAAGCTCGTGCGCACCGACAAGCCGATCACGCTGTCGGCGCCGCAATTCTTCTTCGCGCAGGACCGCTCGGTGGCGGACGAGGCCTATGCCGGCGACGTGGTCGGCATCCCCAACCACGGCACGCTGCGGATCGGCGATACGCTGACCGAGGGCGAGGAGATCGCGTTCCTCGGGGTGCCGAACTTCGCGCCGGAAATTCTGCGACGCGTGAAATTGGGCGACCCGATGAAGGCCAAGAAGTTGAAAGAGGCGCTCCAGCAGATGGCCGAAGAGGGCGTCGTGCAGGTATTCCGGCCGCTCGACGGCGCGCCGGCGCTGGTCGGCGTGGTCGGGCCGTTGCAGCTCGACGTGCTCAAGGTGCGGCTGGACGACGAATACGGCCTCGAGATCGGTTTCGAGACGCCGGAGTTTCAGCTGGCGCGCTGGATCGCCTGCGCCGACGGCAAAAAGCTCGACGAGTTCGTGCAGGCGAATTATTCCAGCGTTGCCGAGGATCTCGATGGCGACCGCGTGTTCATGGCGCGCAATCAGTTCATTCTCGATTACACCCGCGAGCGGGCGCCGGGGATCGTCTTTACCGACATCAAAGACGTCAAGAATAAGCCCGTTTAGTTCACCTTCACATTCGCCGCTTTGATCACTGGCGCCCAGCGCGCGATTTCGCCGTCGATACGGGCGCGGAATTCTTCCGGCGTGGAGCCGGCCGGCTCCATCAATTGCGCCGCCAGTTTGTCGCGCACCGCGGGCTCCCTGATGATCGCAACCACATCCTTGTTGATCTTGTCGATGATCGCCTTGGGCGTGCCGCCCGGCGCGATCAGGCCGTTCCAGGCATCGGCTTCGACGTCGATGCCGCTTTCTCTTAGCGTCGGCACGTCGGGCAAATACGGCGAGCGCCTGGCAGTGGAGACGGCGAGGATTTTCACCTTGCCGGCCGCGGCCTGCGGCGTCACCGAGATCGCGGGCAGGCAAGCCATCTGCGCGTCGCCGCGCATGACCGCCGTGATGGCTTGCGGCGAGCTCGCATAAGGCACGTGCACCAGTTTCGTGCCGGCTTTGATGGCGATGGCTTCCATCGCCAGATGCGATAGCGAGCCGTTGCCGATTGAGGCGAAGTTGTATTTGCCCGGGTTGGCTTTGAGCAGCGCCACCAGTTCGGCGACGCTATTCACCTTGAGCTCGAGATTGACCGCGAGCGCGCTCGGTTGCGTGACGAGCTGGGTGACGGCTGCGATATCCTTGCGCGGATCGTAGGGCAGGGTCGAGAACAGCAGCGTGTTGATCGCGAGCGGCCCGCCGATGCTCACCCCGAGGGTAGCGCCATCGGGCGCGGCTTTGGCGACAACATCGGTGCCGAGATTGCCGCTGGCGCCGGGCTTGTTTTCGACCACGAAGGCGCTACCCGGGTATTTCTTCGCCAAGCCGTCCGCGAAAATGCGGGCCACGATATCGGGCGTAGAACCCGCGCCGAACGGCACGACGATCCGTACCGTTTGCGGCGGCCAGTCCTGCGCCGGCGCGGGCAAAACGGCTGCCAGCAGCAGTAAAAACGCCAGCGCCAGCGCTTTGAACGACGGGCGGGGCAGGCTTGCGGTCATCGGCGATATCCTATGCGGCTGAACGGCTTGCATTGGCCGCCGCTATCCTCTACTGCGGCGCTGGTTAAAGGTGCGCGTGCGTAGCGAGGATAGCATGGGTTTAGGCGTCCTCATTCTCGGGCTGATCGTATTTCTCGGGGCCCATACATTCATTACGTTCCGCGATGCGCGCACGGCCGCGATCGCGCGGTTTGGCCTCGGCTATCGCGCGCTGTTCGCGCTCGTGGCGCTCGCGGGGCTGGCGCTGATCGTTTACGGCTACGGGCAATACCGCTCACATGACTGGATTCAAGTCTGGTCGCCGCCCGCCTTCATGCGGCATGTCACCGTAGGCCTGATGCTGTTTGCGGTGGTTTTTTTCACCGCCGCGTTCATCCCCAGCCACGTCAAGACAAAGCTCAAGCATCCGATGCTGGCGGGCGTGAAAACCTGGGCCTTGGCGCATTTGCTCTCGAACGGCGATCTCGGTTCGATCCTGCTGTTCGGCGCGTTCCTGGCCTGGGGCGTCTATGCCCGCATCGCCGCCAAACGGCGCGGCGATCTTGGCGCGACGAAAGCGCCCGCCGGTTGGACCAATGACGCCATCGTGGTCGCACTCGGCGTCGTCATTTACCTTGCGCTCGGCTCCGCCTTCCACCCGATCGTCATCGGCGTGCCGGTATTCGGGAGATAGGCCGTGTCGGTGCAGGACGACATCAAGCGGTTTACCGCGCCGGATATTTTGGCCCGCAAGGGCGGCGAACCGATCGTTTGCCTGACGTCGTATCACGCCCACACCGCGCGGCTGGTCGACAAATATTGCGACGTGATCCTGGTCGGCGACTCGCTCGGCATGGTGATGCACGGGCTGGAGACCACGATTCCCGTCACGCTCGACATGATGATCCTGCAAGGCCACGCGGTGATGCGCGGGTCCAAGCGCGCGCTGGTCGTCGTCGACATGCCGTTCGGTTCCTACGAGGGCTCCAAGGAGCAGGCCTTCATGAACGCTGCGCGCGTGCTCAAGGAAACCGGCTGCGGCGCCATCAAGGTCGAAGGCGGCGTGCGCATGGCGGAGACGGTTCGTTTCCTGGTCGAACGCGGAGTGCCGGTGATGGCGCATGTCGGCCTCACCCCGCAGGCGATCAACGTCATCGGTTCATTTCGCGCGCAAGGGCGCGAGGAGGTCGACTGGGGCCGCTTCGAGCAGGATGCGCTCGCCGTGGCCGAGGCCGGCGCTTTCTCGGTGGTGATCGAGGCGGTGGCGGAGCCTTTGGCGCGCAAGCTCACCGCCGCGGTGCGCATTCCCACCATCGGCATCGGCGCGAGCGTTGCCTGCGACGGTCAGATCCTGGTGCTCGAGGACATGCTCGGTCTTTCGCCGCGCGTGCCGAAATTCGTCAAGCGCTATGGCGAACTGGGTCCCGGGATCGAAAAGGCGGTGGCCGATTACGCCGCCGACGTGCGCAAGCGAGCTTTTCCGGGTCCCGAACACGTCTACGGAATGAGGACTAAAAAGCCCTAGAAGCCTCTGAATCTTAACGATTGTCGGCCACAAGCTTTGCCTTGGACCCGCCACATCGCTAGGTTACGCCGCCGTGTGCCCGGGGGACGGGAATTAAAAGGGTTTGGAGCAGTTCGTGGCCGATATTTTCAATGAAGTGGACGAGGAAGTCCGGCGCGAACGGCTGCAGAAGCTGTGGGAACGCTACAGCATCTACATCATCGGCGCGGCCGTCCTGATCGTCGTCGGGATTGGCGCCTGGCGCGGCTACGAATATTGGGAAGCCAAGAAGGCCGCCGCCGCCGGCGCCGCATTTGAATCCGCGCTGACGTTGAGCGAAGCGGGCAAGCATGCGGAAGCCGATGCCGCTTTCTCCAAAATTGCTGCTGACTCTCCGGCCGGTTACCGCATGCTGGCGCGCTTTCGCGCCGCCGCCGAACTCGCGCAAGTAAAACCCGATGACGCCGTCAAGGCCTACGACGAGCTCGCCGCCGATGCGTCGCTCGGCGCCACCTTGCAAGACCTCGCGGCCGTGCGCGCCGGCCTGCTGATGGTGGACAGCGCGTCGCTTGCCGACATGCGGCGCCGTCTCGATCCGGTTGTCGAGCCTGGACGCACGTTCCGTCACACCGCGCGCGAGCTGCTGGCTTTGTCGGCCTGGCGCAATCACGACGCCACCGCCGCCCGCCGCTATATCGATATGATCGCGACCGACGCCGAGACGCCGCCGGGCACCCGCACCCGTGTCGACGTGCTCACCGCTCTGATCGCCGCCGACGGCAAGAGCTGAGGGCTGTTTATGCGCCGCATGCATCGCATTGTGTTGCTGGCCGCCTTGCTCGCGATCGCGGCGGCGCTTGCCGGTTGCGAGGATTTCGACATGGACAAATTCGACGTCTTCGGCATCGGCGCGAAGAAAAAGCTGCCGGGCGAGCGTAAGGAGCTATTCCCGCAAGGCGTGCCCGGCGTCACGCAAGGGATTCCGCCCGAATATCTCAAGGAGAACCAGCCGCCACCCGAGGCCGTGGAAGCCCCGGCAGCGGCGCCCGCCGATGCGGATGCGGCTGCGCCGGCGAGCAAGACCGCGGCTATCGCTCCGGCGGAAGAGCCCAAGCCGAAACCCAAGCGCAAGCCGAAGCCCAAACCGCGTGTCGTTTCAAGCCCGGCGGCACCCACTCAAATCACTGTCCAACCGTCATCCAAAGGGCAAAACAGCGACCAGCAGCAGCCGTTGCCTCCTTGGCCGAGTTCGGACCCTCAGCCGGCCGCGCCTGCGCCTGGCACCTTCTCGCGCTAAAGTCCTTGTCAGGTTAGAGAGAGCGTCGCCCGCTTTGCGCGGGCCGGACCGCTGGCCATGAGCTTTACCATCGCCATTATCGGCCGCCCCAATGTGGGCAAGTCGACGCTGTTCAATCGGTTGGTCGGCCGGCGCGTGGCGCTGGTCGACGACCGGCCGGGCGTGACGCGCGATCGCCGCGAAGGCGAGGGCCGGCTCGGCGATCTTGAATTCACCGTGATCGATACCGCAGGCCTCGAGCAATCGGCGCCCGAAAGCCTCATCGGCCGCATGCGGGCTCAGACCGAAACCGCGATGGCGCAGGCGGACGCGATCTTTTTCATGATCGACGCGCGCGTCGGGCCGACGCCGGCCGACCGCGACTTCGCCGAGCTGGCGCGCAAATCCGGCAAGCCGACCGTGCTGATCGCCAACAAGATGGAAGGCACCGCCGGCGAGCCGGGACGGCTGGATGCCTACGCGCTCGGCCTCGGCGATCCGGTGGCGATTTCGGCCGAGCACAATGAGGGCCTGTCCGATTTGTACGATGCGCTGCGCGCGGCGCTGCCGGCGCAAACCGCCGCGGCCGCGATCGAGGCGGCTGAACCGTCCGGTCCGCATCCGATCCGCGTCGCCATCGTCGGACGTCCGAATGCCGGCAAGTCGACGCTGGTCAACCGGTTGATCGGCGAGGAGCGCCTGCTGACGGCGCCGGAAGCCGGCACGACGCGCGACGCCATCGCGGTCGACCTCGACTGGCACGGCCAGAAATTCCGCATCCACGACACCGCCGGCATCAGGCGGCGGGGACGGGTCGACGAAAAGCTGGAGAAACTGTCGGTCGCCGATGCGCTCAACGCGGTGCGCTTTGCCGAAGTCGTGGTCGTGCTGCTCGACGTCGGAAATGCTTTCGAGGAACAGGACCAGCGCATCGCCGATCTTGTCGAGCAGGAAGGCCGCGCCATCGTCATTGCGGTCAATAAATGGGACCTCAAGGAAAAGACCGCGGGCGCCATCGGCAAGTTGCGCGTCGAAGCCGACGAGAAGCTCATGCAGATGAAGGGCGTGCCGCTGGTGGCGGTGTCGGCCATGACCGGCGAGGGCCTCGACCGGATGATGCAGGCGATCGTCGATGCGTACGCGATATGGAACAAGCGCATTCCGACATCGGCGCTCAATCGCTGGTTCGAACACGCGGTCGATTCGCATCCGCCGCCGGCGGTCTCGGGCCGCAGATTGCGCCTCAACTACATCACGCAGGCGAAATCGCGGCCGCCGAGCTTTGTGGTGTTCTGCACCCGCGCCGACGCGCTGCCGGACTCCTACCGGCGCTACCTCGTGAACTCGCTGCGCGAGAGCTTCGAGCTGCCCGGCACGCCGATCCGGCTGACCCTGCGGGAAAAGGACAACCCCTTTAAAGGCAGGGCGAAACGCAAGCATTAGGCGCCGTTCGGCCCTCAAAAATCGCCGGTTTTAAGCACTTCGCGGGGTGATTCAGAGATCGGTAAGCGGATGCGGCATATCCTCGCATGGGTGGGCCCACGTGGATGTGTGAGCCCGTGGGGATTGCGTAACCGCCATGAAGGCGATCTTTAAAGCCCTGAAGGATTCGGGCCGGCGCTTCGCGCGTCACGGCCGTGGCAATGTCGTGTTGACCTTCGCGCTGGCGGTAACTCCTATCGTCCTGTCGGTCGGTGCTGCCGTCGATTACAGCATGGCAAACCGGACCAAGGCCGAGCTTGACGCCATCGCGGATGCAGCGGCGTTGTTGGCCGTCAATCAGCAGGCGCTCTCCTTGACGCCGTCGGGCGCCAAGTCCGAGGCGCAAAAGATGTTCAAGGCGCAAACCGCCAAAATCGCCCGTCTCAACAGCAGCAAGGTCACCGCCACCGTCACCGACACCACGTCCGGGCGCACCGCCGTGGTCGATTATACCGCGGTCGTGCCCAATGCCTTCATGGGCGTTATCGGCGTCAACACGACCACGCTGAAAGGCGAGGCGACGGCGGCAACGCCGATCCCGACCTATATCGATTTCTATCTGTTGCTGGACAATACGCCGTCGATGGGCGTGGGCGCGACCACCGCCGACATCGCCAAGATGGTCAACAACACGCCCGACCAATGCGCGTTCGCCTGTCACGACGTGACGAACGCCAACAGCTACTACAATCTCGCCCAAAGCCTCGGCGTGACCACCCGCATCGACGTGATGCGGCTCGCCACCCAGCAATTGATGGACACGGCGTCTTCGGCCGAGATCGTGTCGAGCCAATATCGCATGGCGATCTACACGTTCGGCGCGTCCGCCACCACCGCGGGCCTGACCGCCATCACGCCGCTGACGTCGAATCTGTCGAGCGCCAAGTCGGACGCCGCCAATATCGACCTGATGGCGGTGAGCGGGCAGGGTCAGAACAACGACCAGGACACCGACTTCGACACGGTGCTGCCGGCGATAAACAATCTCATACCGAATCCCGGCAACGGCACGTCGTCGGGTTCGCCGCAGAAATACCTGTTCTTCGTTTCCGACGGCGTCGCCGACGAAAACAATTCCTCATCGTGCTCGCAACCGACCACGGCCGGGCGCTGCCAGGAGCCGATCGACGTGTCGCTGTGCACGGCGATCAAGAAGCGCGGCATCAAGATCGCGGTGCTCTATACGACCTATTTGGATCTGCCGACCAACGCCTGGTATAACACCTGGATCGCGCCATTCAACGCGGGCCCCTACGGCCCCTCGATCAACAGCAAGATCGCGGCCAACATGCAGGCTTGCGCCACGCCCGGCTTTTATTTCGAAGTAAGCCCGACCGCCGGCATTCCGGATGCGATGAACGCGTTGTTTCAAAAGGTCGTGGCTCAGGCGCGCCTGACCAAATAGACGCGTACGGCGGTCACGCCGGCGCCTTGAATTCCAAGAATTTCCCGGCCCGGAAATCGTACATTTTGCCGTTTTCCGTGCAGGCGGGCAGGCACAGCGGCACGATTTTTCTCGCCACGTCGTCCGGCGCCGGAAGCGTCTCCGGATCGATGCCGGGAAAAGCGATCCCCATCATGCGGGTGCGAGTTTGCCCCGGGCTGAACAGATTGACGCGCACCTTGGTCTCGGCGCATTCGGCGGCATAGGTGCGCACCATGATGTCGAGCGCGGCTTTGGACACCGCGTAGGCGCCAAAGTATGCCCGCGCCAGCGTGGCGAGCGCCGAGGTGATGAACACCGCGCGGCCCGCGTCGGACAGTTTGAGCAGCGAATCGAACGCGCGAATGAGCTGCCAATTGGCGGTGACGTTGACCGCGAAGACCTCGTCCCAGTCCTTGGGTTCAATGTGGCCGAGCGGCGTCGGTGTGCGCAGAATGCCGGCATTGCCGACCAGTATATCGAGGCGGCCGTAGCGTTCCTTGATCGCGAGCGCGAGCCGCGCGATGCCGTCGCTGTCCTTCATGTCGAGCGGCACCAGCGTGGCCGAGCCGCCCGCCGATTTGATCTTGTCGTCGAGTTCCTCGAGGCCGCCGACCGTGCGCGCCACCGCGACGATATGGCAGCCCGCCTGCGCGAGCTGCAGCGCCAGCGTCGCGCCAATGCCGCGCGAGGCGCCGGTGACGAGCGCAATACGGTCGGAGGAGGGCTTTGACATGCGGGAACTCTAGCGCAAAAGCCTAGATGGCTTCGGCGAGCAAGGACAACTGCCGGGGGCTCGCATCCTGCGCGGCCTGATCGGTGAGCGGTGTCGGGTAATCGCCGGTGAAGCAATGGTCGGTGAATTGCGGCCGCACGGGGTCGCGCTTCTCGAAGCCCATGGCGCGGTAAATGCCGTCGACCGACAGGAACGCCAGCGAATCCGCGCCGATGAATTTGCGCATGGCTTCGAGATCGTGCGTGGCGGCGAGCAGCTTGTCGCGCTCGGGCGTGTCGATGCCGTAATAATCGGGGTGCGTGATCGGCGGCGAGGCAATGCGAAAATGCACCTCGGTGGCGCCGGCATCGCGCATCATCTGGACGATCTTGCGCGACGTCGTGCCGCGTACGATCGAGTCGTCGATCAGGACGATCCGTTTGCCGGCCACCACGGCGCGGTTGGCCGAGTGCTTCATGCGCACGCCCTGATCGCGGATTGCCTGCGTCGGCTGAATGAAGGTGCGGCCGACATAGTGATTGCGGATGATGCCGAGCTCGTAGGGAATCCCCGACTCCTGCGCGAATCCGATGGCGGCCGGCACGCCGGAATCCGGCACCGGAACGACGACGTCGGCTGCGGCTTTTGATTCGCGCGCCAGTTCCGCGCCCATGGTCTTGCGCACGTCGTAGACATTGCGGCCGCCGACGATCGAATCGGGCCGCGAGAAATAGATGTATTCGAAGATGCAAGGCCGCGCCTGCATCGGCGGGAACGGCTTGTGCGACTGCGCGCCGTCCTCGTCGAAGATCACCACTTCGCCGTTTTCGATGTCGCGGACGTATTTGGCGCCGATGATGTCGAGCGCGCAGGTCTCCGAAGCCAGGATCGGGCAGCCGTCGAGTGTGCCGAAGACCAGAGGCCTGATCCCAAGAGGATCTCGCGCGCCGACCAGCTTCTTGTTGGTCATGCCGACGAAGGCATAGGCGCCTTCGAGCTGGCGCAGGCCTTCGACGAAGCGATCGACGAAGCGGTTGCGCTTGGCGCGCGCCACCAGGTGCAGGATCACCTCGGTGTCGGTGGTCGATTGCATCATGGCGCCATCGTTCACCAGTTCGCGCCGCAGCTTGATGCCGTTGGTGAGGTTGCCGTTATGACCGATGGCAAAGCCGCCGGCGTTGAGCTCGGCGAACAGCGGCTGGACGTTGCGCAAAATGGTTTCGCCGGTAGTCGAGTAGCGCACATGGCCGATCGAGGTGGTGCCGGGCAGGCGGTCGATCACTTCGCGGCGGGCGAAGGTGTCGCCCACCAGTCCCAGGCGGCGTTCGGAATGGAAGCGCTTGCCGTCGAAACTGACGATGCCGGCGGCTTCCTGGCCGCGATGCTGGAGCGCGTGCAGGCCGAGCGCGGTGATGGCGGCGGCGTCGGGATGGCCGAAAATGCCGAACACGCCGCATTCCTCGCGTAGCCGGTCGGCATCCGGATCGAATTCGGTGCCTGGGCTTTGCGCGTGGTCGGGCTTGCGATCTTGCATCGTTAAAGAGTTCCGGTCCGTGGACTCAGTTCCGACTTCCGGTCGGGGCTCGCGTCCGGCGGTTCCTGGTCTTCAGGCTTCTGCCGCTTCAGCCGCTTCAAGATGGTGCTTTCGGGGTCATCCGGCAACATGGACATCAGCCATTGTCCCGTACTTTGCAACACGACCTTAGACTTGGCACCGCGCACCCATTCCGGCTGGCTGCGGTCCGGCACCAGCCAGGCAAAGAACAGGAACGCGACCACCACGATGATCAGCCCGCGCCCGAGCCCGAACAGAAAGCCCAACGTGCGGTCGAGCGCGCCCACCCGGCTGTCGAGGATCATGTCGGAGATGCGCACGGTGATCACCGAGACGATCAGCAGCGTGATCAGGAACACCGCGCCGACGCTGATGCCGGCCGCCACCATGTCGCTGTTGACGTATTGCTTGGCGATCGGCAGCACCCGCGAATAGGAATAGAGCGTGACCAGCGCGGCGATGCCCCAGGCGCCGATCGACAGAATCTCGCGCATGAAGCCGCGGATCATCGCGAGCAAGCCGGAGATCAACATGACCACCAAAAGGATGATGTCGAGCAGCGTGATCGGCATCGGGGCTCATGCACTCCGCGGGTAAAGGCGAGGCTCGTCAGGCAGATGGGGCGGCGAATCCCGGAAAGCCATAGCGGCTCCCGGTGAGCGCAGCAATGTCGGCCTTAAGTGCTTAATTTTACGCCTGTTTCTGCTCTTGCGCGGGCCTGCCGGAGAAGGCCGCGCGGGCCAGTTTGGACGCCCCGTGTATAGCGGGGCGGCACCGTGCCGTCACCCGTCTTGTCCACCGGTTTTACCGGCCGAGCGCTTGCTGCCGCGGGCCGCAATATCGGCGACCAGACTGGAGAGGCTGGCCACATCGGTGATTTTGAGACCGCCATCACCGGCTTCCGCGCGCGCGGCTTCCGGCACGATGGCGCGGGCAAAGCCGAGCTTGGCGGCTTCCTTGAGCCGGGCAGGGGCCTGCGCCACCAGGCGGATGGCGCCCGAGAGAGAAACTTCGCCGAAATAGACCGCATCGGCCGGCAGCGGCGCATTGGCGAGCGATGAGACCAGCGCGGCGGCGGCCGCAAGATCGGCCGCCGGCTCCTGGATGCGCAGGCCGCCGGCGACGTTGAGGTAAACGTCGTGGCCGCCGAGCTTCACGCCGCAATGGGCTTCCAGCACCGCCAGCACCATCGACAACCGGCTCGGGTCCCACCCGACCACCGCGCGGCGTGGCGTGCCTAGCGACGTCGGCGCCACCAGCGCCTGGATCTCGACCAGCAAAGGCCGCGTGCCCTCGATGCCGGCGAATACCGCGGTGCCGGGGCTCCCAAGATCGCGCGCCGACAGGAACAATTCGGATGGATTGGCGACCTCGCGCAAGCCGGAACCGGTCATCTCGAACACGCCGATCTCGTCGGTCGGGCCAAAGCGGTTTTTGACCGCGCGCAGAATGCGGAACTGGTGCGAGCCTTCGCCTTCGAACGACAGCACGGCGTCGACCATATGTTCGACCACGCGGGGACCGGCGATCTGGCCGTCTTTGGTGACGTGGCCGACCAGAATGACGGCGGCGCCAGACTTCTTCGCAAAACGGATCAGCGCCTGCGCGCTGCCGCGCACTTGTGTGACCGTGCCGGGCGCCGATTCCACCAGTTCGGTCCACATGGTCTGGATCGAATCGATGACAATCAGCCGCGGCGTCTTGCCCTCCGACATGGTGGCGATGATGTCCTCGACCGAGGTCTCGGCCGCAAGCTCGACGGCGGCTTCACGCAGGCCGAGCCGCTCGGCGCGCAAGCGCACCTGGGCGACCGCTTCCTCGCCGGAGATATAGACGGCGCGGTGACCGCCGCGCGCCATCGCGGCCGTGGCCTGGAGCAGCAGCGTGGATTTGCCGATGCCGGGATCGCCGGCCATCAGCAGTACCGAGCCGCGCACGAAGCCGCCGCCGGTGACGCGGTCAAATTCGGCCATGCCGGAGCGCTGGCGCGGCGCGTCATGGGCCTCGCCGGCGAGCGGCTCGAGCGCGAACAGGCGACCTTTGCCGGGCTTGCGCCCGGGTCCCGCCGGGCGGTCGGCGCCTTCCTCGGAAAGCGTATTCCACTCGCCGCAGGCCTCGCATTTGCCCTGCCAGCGGGGCGCAGCCGCGCCGCAGTTCTGACAGATGAAGCTCAGATTGCGCTTGGACATCGGGGAATCGCCCTCGGAATGCTCTTAGAGAGGCTAAAACGGCCATGAGAACATTACAAGAACATTGTTTAAGAAAGTGCTGATCTTGGGGGATTTCCCCTCAGCCCCGGTAAACCCGGTGATAGCGCCGCCCGAGGCTGGTGAGCACCTCGTAGCCGATAGTGCCGGCGGCCTTGGCCACGTCATCCACCGTCATCTCGTCGCCGATCAGCGTGACCAGATCGCCGCGGCGGGCGGCGTTGTCCGGGAGATCGGTGATGTCGATCGCCAGCAGGTCCATCGACACCCGCCCGGCCAGCGGGCAGCGCTTGCCGGTCACGATGGCGTCGGCACCGGGCGCCAGATCAGAGGCGCTGGCCGCGCGCGGATAGCCGTCGGCATAGCCGACTGCGACCACCGCGATCCGGGTGGCGCGCTTGGCGGTCCAGCCGGCGTTGTAGCCGATGGTCTCGCCGCGCGGCACGGTGCGTACTTGCGCGACGCGCGCCTGCAGATCGATCACCGCGCGCATCGGATTGCTCTGGCCGGGGATCGGATTGACGCCATAGAGCGCGACGCCCGGCCGCACCATGTCGCAATGAGCGGACGCGCCCAGGAAAATCCCGGACGAATTGGCGAGCGAGGAGGGGATGCCGCGATAGAGGATGCGCACCTCGCGGAACACGTTGATCTGCTGGGCGTTGAGCGGATGCTCGGGCGTCTCGGCGCAGGCAAGGTGGCTCATCAGCAACGTGATGCCGTGGTTTTCGGCGCGAATGCGGGGCGCCAGCGCGGCCGCGTCGTTCACCGAAATGCCGAGCCGGTTCATGCCGGTGTCGACATGGAGCGCCGCGCCGCCGTGCCATTGGTTGCCCGAGCAGAATGCGTCCCATTCCGCCAGCTCGACCATGCTGCCAATCACCGGCCGCGCGCGGACGTCGGCGTAAGCCGGCGCCGTGCCCGACATCAGTCCGTTGAGTACATAGATTGCGACCTCCGGTGCCGCCGCGCGCGCCTTGCGCGCTTCCGCGAGGTCGGCAACGAAAAACGTCTTGCAGCCGGCTTTGGCCAGCGCGCTCGCGACCTTCTCGATGCCGCAGCCATAGCCGTCGGCCTTGATCACGGCCGCGCATTCCGTCGGCATGGCGCGGCGTCCGAGCGCGCGCCAATTGGCTTCGATGGCCGAGAGATCGACAGTGAGAATGCCGCCGGCCTCGGCCGCGGGCGGGCCATTGTCCGCCGGAGCAGGCTCCGGCGGGACCAGATCTGGTGCGGATACGGATTGGGCCTCGGACATGGCCTAGTGTTTAGCGGCCTGAGCGCAAGGCGTCCATGCGGGGGGCGAGGCCTAGCCGATGCGCTCCGGCAGATGATCGGGCTTGGCCAAGGTCGAGAATTTCGTGATGGCGCCTTCGAACTGCAGTTCGACGGTGCCGGTCGGCCCGTGGCGCTGCTTGCCGATGATGACCTCGGCGCGGCCGTGGACTTTTTCGCCTTCCGCCAGCCACTCGGCGAATTTCTCGCGGTTGGTTTCCAGCGGCTTGCGCATCTGGTGATAATATTCGTCGCGGAAAACGAACAGCACGACGTCGGCGTCCTGCTCGATCGAGCCCGATTCACGCAAGTCCGACAGTTGCGGGCGCTTGTCGTCGCGGCTCTCGACCTGGCGCGAGAGCTGCGACAGCGCCAGCACCGGCACATTGAGTTCCTTGGCTAGAGCCTTGAGCTTGGTGGTGATCTCGGTGATTTCCTGCACGCGATTTTCCGCCGAGCGGCGGGTCGAGCCCTGCAGCAATTGCAGATAGTCGATGATCAACAGATCGAGGCCGCGCTGACGCTTGAGCCTGCGCGCGCGGGCGGCGAGCTGCGCCACCGACAGGCCGCCGGTTTCATCGACGAAGAATTGCAGGTTCTGCAATTCGATCGAGTGGTCCTTGATGCGCTCGAACTCGGCTTCGCTGATGCCACCGCGTCTGATCTGGTTCGACGGAATGCCGGTTTGCTCGGCGATGATACGGGTGGCGAGCTGCTCGGCCGACATTTCCAGCGAGAAGAAGCCGACGATGCCGCCATTGGCGGTGACGGTGTGGCCGTCGGGCCGCACCTCGCCGCGCCAGGCGCGCGCGACGTTGTATCCGATGTTGGTGGCGAGCGCGCTTTTGCCCATGCCGGGGCGGCCGGCCAGGATGATCAAATCGGACGGCTGCAGGCCGCCCATCATGCGGTCGAGTTCGTCGAGCCCGGTGGCGACGCCCGACAGTTTTCCGTCGCGCTGGAAGGCATGCGCCGCCATGTCGATCGCGGTGGTCAGCGATTGCGCGAAGCGCTGGAAGCCGCCGTCGTAGCGGCCGGTCTCGGCCAGTTCGTACAGCTTGCGCTCGGCGTCCTCGATCTGCGCGCGCGGCGCGAAATCGACCGGCGCGTCGAACGCGACGTTGACCATGTCCTCGCCGACGATGATCAGCGCGCGGCGGATCGACAGGTCGTAAATGGTGCGGCCGTAATCCTCCGCATTGATGATGGTGGTCGCCTCGGCTGCGAGCCGCGCCAGATACTGGCTCACGGTCATGCCGCCGATATCGACGTCGGCGCCGATGAAGGTCTTCAGCGTGACCGGCGTTGCGACCTTGCCGGCGCGGATCAGGTCGCGTGTAAGCTGGTAGATTTTCTGATGAATCGGCTCGAAAAAATGCTCCGGGTTGAGGAAATCCGAGACCCGGTAGAAGGCCTCGTTGTTGACCAGGATCGCGCCCAATAGCGCCTGCTCCGCTTCGATATTGTGCGGAGCGGAACGGAAGTTCTGGGCAGGCTCTTCAACCTGCTTACGGAGCGCCGAATCGAGAGGGGCCATGGATGTCTATGCTTACTCTTGAAATGTGGCATAGCACGGGCTTTCCGAACGGCACGCCGCGCGACGTGCGGTTGTCCCGCAATTCACAAGGGCTAAACAGCGGTGAACAAAATCGGTTTTGTCTTGACCGTGGCGACGCGCGCGCGGTGGGTCGGGCGATCTACTCGCCGGCAAGCCGCAGCTGCGGGCGGCGGGCGCGCTCGACGCCGCTCAAGCGCTGCTCTTCGCGGGTGATGTAGTCCCGCGTCATCGGAACGATGCCCTGCCGCTTGGTGAGCTGGATCTGGAATACCATCATGTTCTGTTCGCGGAACGACATCTCGGACGATGCCAGGTAGAATTCCCACATTCGCTCGAACCGCTTGTCGTAAATGCGCTCAATCTCGTCGCGGTGGGCGAGGAAGCGCTCGCGCCAGGCTTTCAGCGTCTCGGCGTAATGCAGCCGAAGGATTTCGATGTCGGTAACGAGCAAACCGGCCTTTTCGATGCGCGGCAAGACTTCCGACAGCGCGGGGATGTAGCCGCCGGGGAAGATGTATTTCGAAATCCACGGATTGGTGATGCCGGGCCCTTCCGAGCGGCCGATCGAATGCAGCATCATGACGCCGTCATTGGCGAGCAGTTGCGCGCTCTTACGGAAGAACGTGTCGTAGTGGTTGACGCCGACATGCTCGAACATGCCGACCGATACGATGCGGTCGAACGGTCCCTCGACGTCGCGATAATCCTGCAAGTTGAAGCGCGCCCGCTCGGTTAGCCCCTTTTCGGCCGCGCGTTCGTTGGCGATGGCGTGCTGTTCCTGCGAGAGCGTTACGCCGGTCACGTCGGCGCCGGCGATTTCGGCGAGATACAAGCCCAGCCCGCCCCAGCCGCAGCCGATGTCGAGCACGCGCTTGCCGGGCGCCATCAGCAGTTTGGCGGCGAGATGCCGTTTCTTGGCCAGTTGGGCATCGTCGAGCGACTGCCCGGGACTTTCAAAATAGCCGCAGGAATATTGCCGGTCGGCGTCGAGAAATAGCGAATAGAGCCGGCCGTCGAGATCATAGTGATGCGCCACGTTGTTGCGGGCGCGTTGGCGTGGATTGAACTGCTGGAAGCGGCGGTAAAGAAAACGCAGCAGCCATTGCAGCTGCGCCCAGTGCGGCACCTCGGTGCTCTGGCCGAGCATCACGGCAAGCACGTCGGCGATCGAGCCTTGCTCGACCACGAACGTGCCGTTCATGTAGGTTTCGCCGAATTTGAGTTCGGGATCGAGCAGGATGGCCCATTCGGCCGCGCGCGAGGTAAAACGTACCGATACCGGCTGGCCGGTCCCATCGCCGAACGTCAAGACCGTGCCGCGCGAGGTCGTAACCCGGAACGTCCCCCGGCGGATAAAGGTCTCAAGCAGAAATCGAAGCAACAAGTCCATCGGCCGCCCCACCGTACCAATCAACTCGCTCTAGCGGCTGTGATCTCCCCGTGCCCGCTATGACAATCTAACGTAGGTATTTAATCAAAGTTCCACCCGGCCATCAATGCCACAATTTGATACCAGACATGCGGTTCTGGCGAAGATCACAATCCCGCGTTAATAGGCTATCAAACAGACGCGTGGGCGAGCGTGCGGTGGGCGACATAAGGCAAGTGATTGAAAGGCCGATGACAATGACGGGCATGAATCGCGGCACCGGCCTGGCGACGGCCGTTTTGGCGCTCGCGTTGGCGGGACCGGCGGTGGCGCAGGAAAGTCTGGACGCCGGCAAGACCGGCGCGCAGCTGTTCGCCTCCGATTGCGCGCTTTGCCATAAAAGCCCGCAAGCAGTGGGAAAAAGCGGCGGTCTTTTCGGGCTTTCCGGCTTTCTGAGGCAGCACTACACGGCCAGCAAAGAATCCGCCGATGTGATCGCCAAGTATTTGGAATCCTTGCCCAATGCCCCAGCATCGGCCAAGCGCCCGGCTGCCGCCAAGCGCACCGCCAAGGGCGACGACAAGGCCAAGCCGGACGACAAAAAGCCGGGCGCAGCCAAGTCGAGTGAGAGCAAGCCGGGCGAGGCCAAAGCCACCGCAAAACCAGCGGAATCAAAGACGCCCGAGCCCAAAGCGGACGACGCCAAGCCCGCCGAACCGAAGACGGAAGCCGCGCCGGTCGCCAAACCGGAAGACAAGCCCGAAGCCAAGCCCGAGAAGCCGGAGAAATCGGATTAGCACGCGCCGAACAGCGCGTTGATCACTCCGAACTTTCGCTGTTCTCGGCAGTCTTCTTTTTGCTCCTGGCCTTCTTGGCGGGCTTGTTCTCTGCCGCGGGAACTTCCGCGCCAGTCTTGGCGTCCGGAGCCTTCGCCTCGTCACCTTCGCGCAGCGCCTTGGCCGCTTCCGGCTCGAAGAACGCTTCGGCGTTCGCCAACGCCGCCGCTGCTTCCTCTTCGGCGTCCTCGCGCCGCACGGTGACGTCCTCGCCGCGCGCGACGCGCTCGGCTTCGCCCGCGCTGCGCGCGACGATAACGGTGATGATGGTTTCGACTTCCGGATGCAGCGTCAGCGGCACCTTGTATTGGCCGATGGTCTTGATCGGTGCGTTGAGCACGACCTGCGACCGGTTCACCTCGGTGCCGTCCCCCTTCAGCAGACCGGCGATATCGCGGGTCGAGACCGAGCCGAACAACTGGCCGGATTCGGAAGCCTGGCGGATCACGATGACGGTCTTGCCGTCGAGCTTGGCGGCAACGGTATCGGCGTGGCCTTTCAGTTCGAGGCTACGCGCCTGCAATTCCGCCTTCATGCCCTCGAACTTCGACTTGTTGTCCTCGGTGGCACGCAAGGCCTTGCCGCGCGGCAGCAAGAAATTGCGGGCGTAGCCGTCCTTGACGCGCACGACATCGCCCATTTGGCCGAGCTTGCCGATGCGCTCGAGCAGGATCACTTCCATTGTCGTTACTCCTCGGTTTGAACTGGTTGAACTTGGTTCGGGTTGTTGACGAAATTCTCGTTGTTACGTGTGTGCGGGCGGCCCGCGCTTGCGCGCGATGCGCGCGCGCAAATCCACCGCCGACTCGATGAGGCCGACCAGGCAAAGCGCCAGCACCGGCCAGCCGAAAACCAGGACGGCCGCGTAGACGCCGCCGAGCAGGATGACGCGTGCATCCATGCCCTGGGTAATGGTGTGGAGCACGGCAAAGCCGAGGATGCCGTAGGCCATCAGCAGACTCGCCGACAGCACGCCGGCGATGATGCCGAAGAGGCCGCCGATGAAGCTCACGATGACGGCAAGCGCCAAGGCGGCGATCAACAGCTTCGGAAACGTCATGGCCGCAAGCGCCGGCCACGGCCGTTTCAGCAGGCCGGAAAATTTCACGATGCGCGCGGCCAGCCACAGATTAAGTACGTTGGTGATGCTCGCCAGCACTGCGGCCGCCGGCGGAATGGCGGCCACCAGAAAGTCGACCAGCCGGCCGGCATTGCCGACGCCGGGCAAAGCGGGTGTGGCGTCCGCCGGCGTATCGGTTTCGACCCGCAAGATGTTCATCAGCGCGCCGCGCAGGCCGGCGTGGAAGCTGTCGGCGTCGGTGCCGAAATTGGGAATCGCGACTACCACCACCAACGCGGCAAGAACCGCCGCCCAGACCACCAGCCGGCCCGGCGGATACCATTCAAGCGCGGGCGCTCCGCCATTGCCGATGGGACGCGCCAGCATCGCGAGATAACAAAGCCAGGCGGCGGGAATTCCGGCGCCGGCCAAGAACGTAAAGAAAAAGATCGGGCCGAACGCGACGGCGAGCGCCGACGCGCCGGTCAGCGCGGCGGTGACGGCCGCCCAATGGCTCCAGCCTAGCCCCGCGATCATGATCGGCAGCGGCGCCAGATAGAACAGCGGGATCGACAGCAAAACGCCCGACGTGACCGAAGCGAACAGCAAAGCCGCCGCGGCGCCAGCGCCAATCCCAATGAGTCCGATCCGCATCATCGAGCTGTCCCGCTCCTTTCGAGCGGTTAGAGACGGAGCATGTCCGTCCCAACCATCGGCTTGGCGGGTGTCCCCGCCAGCCTCGTTAGCATTCTACGTGGCGCCTGATCTTATCCGAAAACCGGTTACCACTTTTCGGGATCAGGCGCGCGCCTCACTTGATGACGTAAGGCAGCAGGCCGAGGAAGCGCGAGCGTTTGATCGCCTGCGCCAATTCGCGCTGCTTCTTGGCCGATACCGCGGTGATGCGGCTCGGCACGATCTTGCCGCGCTCCGACACGTAGCGCTGCAACAGCTTGACGTCCTTGTAATCGATCTTGGGCGCGTTGGCGCCGGAGAACGGACAGGTCTTGCGCCGGCGGAAGAACGGCCTGCGAGCGCCGCCACCACCACCACCGCCTGAGGATGACCCGAATGCCATGGTCTATTCCTCCACCGCTGCGATGGCCGGAACATCGGCCTCATCGTCGTCGCGCCGCGGGCGGCGTTCGCCGCGTCCGCGATCGCCGCGGTCACCCCGGTCGCCGCGATCGTCGCGGTCGGATTTGCGCATCATCGCGGAGGGACCTTCCTCGTGTTCCTCGACGCGGATGGTGAGATAGCGCAGCACGTCTTCGTTGAGCCGCTCCTGTCGCTCGATCTCGTTAAGCGCCGCCGGTGGCGCATCGACGTTGAGCAGCGTCATGTGCGCCTTGCGGTTCTTGCGGATGCGATAGTTGAGGGACTTCATGCCCCAATATTCGGTCTTGGCGATTTTGCCGCCGGCCTCGGTGATGATGGCGGACAGCTTGGCGGTCAATTCCTCGACCTGCTGCGCGGAGAGATCCTGGCGCGCGAGATAGACGTGTTCGTATAGCGGCATGAATAGCCTTTCCTTGTTAGTCCATGGCCGCGACCCCGGCGCTTAGCCCCTCGAGCCCTTCGGGAAAGGCTCGAATGCTCAGAAGGCGGGAACACGGGACGACGGGCACAGCGGCCCTACCGTTCATGACCGAGGGTCATGAGACGGCCGTCCGTTCAGCTCCCAACCAGGATCCACGGAACGCGCGGGTTATAGGCGGATTGGGCCGAAAAAGGCAAGCGTACCGCTATGGCACGGCGCGCGCCGTCAGGCCGCCTGCGGGCCCCGGCTTTGAGCGGTTTCCTGCAGCCTGTCGGCGAGTTTGACCGCGAGATCGACGCCTTCACGGATCTGGCGGCCGGCTTCCGGACTCGGCTCGGCGCTGTTGCGCAGTAGTTTGAGCGCTTCCAGCAACCGTTCGAGGTTGTCTTGCAGGAATTGCTGGCGGAACGCGGCATCGCCGCGCGCGCGCGCCAAGTCCTGTTCGGTGACCAAGTCACTCATGAAACGTGCGCCTTGTCGGAAATTGCGCCGGACCATAGCCGAATGAGTCTTTTCGCTTGGTTACCGGGGTGCGTCCAACTTGACAGGGCCCGTCTTTGCAGTGTCTTTCGGCCCGATTTCCGCAAAAAAGATGGGCAAAAAGTCGAGATTGCGAGGGGGAATGGCGGTCGCATTCGTGTTTCCGGGCCAAGGCAGCCAGACGGTCGGCATGGGCAACGCCTTGGCGGCCAGCTTTGCGCCTGCCCGGCAGATCTTCGAGGAGGTCGACGCGGCGCTGGGCGAAAAGCTGAGCGCCATCATTTTTGAGGGCCCTGCTGACACGCTAACTCTCACCGCCAATGCGCAGCCGGCGTTGATGGCAGTTTCGCTGGCGACACTGCGCGTACTGGAAGCCGAAGCCGGTCTCGATCTCAAGCGCGACGCGCAATTCGTCGCTGGGCATTCGCTCGGCGAATACTCCGCGCTCGCGGCTGTCGGCGCGTTTACGGTCGCCGATACCGCGCGGCTGCTGCGCATACGAGGGCAGGCGATGCAGAAGGCGGTGCCGGTCGGCGTCGGCGCCATGGCGGCGCTGATTGGGCTCGAATTCGACGCCGCGGCGGCAGTGGCGGCTGAAGCCGCGCAAGGTCAGGTTTGCCAGGCCGCCAACGACAACGGCGCAGGCCAGGTGGTGGTGTCGGGCGACAAGGCGGCGGTCGAGCGCGCGGTCGAAATAGCCAAGACCAAGGGCGCCAAGCGTGCCATGCTGTTGCCGGTGTCAGCGCCTTTCCATTGCGCTCTGATGCAGCCGGCCGCGGACGCGATGGCGCAGGCGCTGGCGGCTGTGAGCGTGAAGCGGCCGGTGGTGCCGGTGGTGGCCAACGTCGTGGCCAAGCCGCTGAGCGAGCCGGCCGAGATCACGCGCGCGCTGGTGGCGCAAGTTACCGGCACGGTGCGCTGGCGTGAGTCGGTGACGTTCATGGCGGGCACCGGTGTGACGCAATTCTACGAAGTAGGCGCGGGCAAGGTGCTGAGCGGCTTGATCAAGCGCATCGCCGAGGGCGCGAACGCGAGCGCGATCGGCAGTCCAGAGGACATCGCCGCGTTCAAGGCGAAACCTAATTAGGAGTTCATGATGTTCGATCTCACGGGCAAGACCGCGCTTGTTACCGGCGCCACCGGCGCTATCGGCGGCGCGATCGCACGCGCGCTGCACGCGCAGGGCGCGATCGTGGCGATTTCGGGCACGCGGCGCGACGTGCTCGACGCGCTCGCCGTCGAGCTCAAGGAGCGCGTGCACGTGCTGCCGTGCGATCTCGCCGATAAGGACGCGGTCGAGGCGCTGGTACCGAGCGCGGAAGAAAAAATGACCAAGCTCGATATTCTCGTCGCCAATGCCGGCGTCAACGCCGACAATTTATTCGTCAGCCTGACCGACGAGGCCTGGGACAAAGTGATCGCAGTCAACCTGACGGCGACATTCCGGCTCACGCGCGCGGCGGTCAAGACCATGATGCGGCGGCGGTTCGGCCGCGTGATTGGTATTTCCTCGATCGTCGGCAATACCGGCAATCCGGGGCAGGGTAACTACACCGCCTCCAAGGCGGGCTTGGTGGGCATGATGAAGTCGGTGGCGGCGGAATACGCCAAGCGCAATGTCACCGCCAACTGCATCGCACCCGGTATCATTGCCTCCGCCATGATCGACCGCCTCAACGACAAGCAGCGCGAGGCGATCATGGCCCGGGTTCCCGCCGGCCGGTTGGGGGCTCCTGCCGACATCGCGGCGGCGGCGGTTTATCTGGCCTCGGACGAGGCCGCCTACGTCACCGGGCAGACCATTCACGTCAACGGCGGAATGGCGATGTTCTGACCGGAAATGCTTGGCTTTTCGGGGCTGGTCCGGCTACGCTGCCGTGCGCTAGTCAACGCATTTGAAGTATGGTAACCGAAATTCGGCCCGGCTGGGGCGGCCGATCGCGGATCGCTAAGTGAAACGCGATTGTCATCGTTCCGCTACCGTCAACCACGACGAGGCCGTACCGCGATGGCTGCGATCTGATCCCGGTCGCGGCCCAATCTAAAAAGCACGAGGTTGGAACGATGAGTGATATTGGCGAGCGGGTGAAAAAGATCGTCGTGGAGCACCTCGGGGTCGAGCCCGATAAGGTGACCGAAGCCGCGAGTTTCATCGATGATCTTGGCGCCGACAGTCTCGACACCGTCGAGCTCGTGATGGCTTTCGAAGAGGAATTCGGCTGCGAAATTCCCGACGATGCCGCTGAGACCATCCTCACCGTCGGCGATGCGGTCAAATTTCTCGAAAAGAACGCTAAAAGCTGAGCGAAAGCCGCCGCTGCGCTCGATAGCTTCCTTAGCCGCTGATCGTAAGGCTATGCCCGGTAGCGCGGCGCATAGGAGCGTTAGTTTGGCTTGGAGCTGGCCATGAGACGTGTCGTCGTCACCGGAATGGGGATGGTCACGCCGCTCGGATGCGGTGTGGAGACGGCATGGCAGCGCCTCATCAAGGGTGAGAGCGGCGCCAAAATCATCGATACCTTCGACATCTCCGACGTGAACGCCAAGGTCGCCTGCATGATTCCGCGCGGCGACGGCGGCAACGGCACGTTCAATCCCGATCAATGGATGGAGCCCAAGGAGCAGCGGAAGGTCGACGACTTCATTCTTTATGCGATGTGTGCGGCCAAGCAGTCGCTTGACGACGCCGGCTGGCGGCCGGAAAGTTACGAGGATCAAACCTCGACCGGGGTTCTGATCGGCTCCGGCATCGGCGGTATCGAAGGCATCGCCGAGATGGCGGTCGTGCTGCACGAGAAGGGCCCGCGACGGGTGTCGCCGTTCTTTATCCCGGGCCGCATCATCAATCTCGCCTCCGGTTTCGTTTCGATCGCGTTCGGCCTGAAAGGCCCCTGCCACGCGGTGGTCACCGCTTGCTCGACCGGCGCTCACGCCATTGGCGACGCGGCGCGCATGGTGGCGCTCGGCGATGCCGAGGTGATGGTGGCGGGCGGCACGGAATCGCCGGTCAACCGCATGGCGCTGGCGGGCTTTGCGGCGCTGCGCGCGCTGTCGACCAATTTCAACGATGCGCCCAAGCGCGCCTCGCGGCCGTACGATAAGGACCGCGACGGCTTCGTGATGGGCGAGGGCGCCGGCGCCGTGGTGCTGGAATCTCTCGACCACGCCAAGGCGCGCGGCGCCAAGATTTATGCCGAACTCACCGGTTACGGGCTGTCGGGCGACGCCTATCACATTACGGCGCCGTCCCCGGACGGCGATGGTGCGTTCCGCTGCATGTCGATGGCGGTCAAACGCGCCCGAATTTCACCCGGCGACATCGACTACATCAATGCGCACGGCACCTCGACGCCGCTGGGCGATGAAATCGAGCTCGGCGCGGTGCAACGGCTGGTCGGCAATGATGCCGCGCACATCTCCATGTCGTCGACAAAGTCGTGCGTCGGCCATCTGCTCGGCGCCGCCGGCGCGGTCGAGGCGATCATCTCGATCCTGGCGATGCGCGACGGCATCGCGCCGCCCACTATCAATCTCGACAATCCGTCGATCGAAACGCCGATCGACCTGGTGCCGCACGTGGCGCGCAAGCGCGAGATCGACACCGTGCTGTCGAACTCGTTCGGCTTTGGGGGCACCAACGCGTCACTGATTTTCACCCGCTATGCGGACTAACGGCCGTACGACTGCGGCCGCGCCCCCAGCTTTCGCCATAATTCTTCCTAACCTGCGAAAGTCACTGATGTTTTCCTGGAGATTATCGACGGTGAGCTTGCAGGTCGCGACAGCGGGAGGGCGGGCGTGAGTTCGGTCCCACCGCAGGGTGGTAATGGCCGCGGCCCGCTGCGTTCGGGCGCGCCGACGCCGCCAGGCCGCGCTGCGGGTCCGACCCCGGTGCCGGCGCCGCCCAGCGGCAAGCCGCCGCGCTCGCCGCGCGCCTTGCTCGAACCGGAGCGCGTGCCGTCGCCGACGCGGCGTTCCAAGCGCGTACGCCATCCTCTGGTGATCATCGGTAATGCGTTCTTCACCGTGCTGGTGGTGGCCTCGGTCGCCGTCGGCGGCGCGTTGTACCTCGGCAAGCAGCGCTTCGAGGCGCCGGGCCCGCTGACCGAAGACAAGATCGTGAATATTCCGCGTGGGCTCGGCACCCGCGACATTGCCGACTTGCTGGTGCGCGAAGGCGTGATCGACCAGCCCTGGGTCTTCATCGGCGGCGTGCTGGTGCTCAAGGCGCGCGGCGACCTCAAGCACGGCGAATATCAATTCGCAAAGAACGCCAGCCTCGCCGACGTCGTCACCACCATCGTCGAGAACAAGGAAGTCCAGCATGCGCTGACCATTCCGGAGGGGCTGACGTCCGAGCAGATCGTCGCCAAGCTGCTGGAGAACGACGCACTGTCCGGCCAGATCAAGGAAATTCCGCGCGAGGGCACGCTGCTGCCGGAGACCTACAAATTCACCCGTGGCATGGTGCGCGAGCAGATCATCCAGCGCATGCAACATGCGCACCGGCAATTGCTGGCCGAGGTCTGGGAGCGCCGCAATCCAGAAATCCCGATCAAAACGCCGGAGCAACTGGTTACGCTCGCCTCGATCGTCGAAAAGGAAACGGGCAAGCCCGAGGAGCGCTCGCGCGTCGCCGCGGTGTTCATCAACCGGCTCAAGAGCAAGATGCGGCTGCAGTCCGATCCGACCATCATCTACGGCCTGACCGGCGGCAAAGGCGCGCTCGGCCGCCCGATCCTGAAAAGCGAAATCGAGCAGCCGACGCCCTATAACACCTACGTCATCGACGGGCTGCCGCCGGGGCCAATCGCCAATCCGGGCCGTGCCTCGCTGGAAGCCGCCGCCAATCCGGCGCGCACCAAGGACCTCTATTTCGTCGCAGACGGTACCGGCGGCCACGTGTTCTCGGAAAACTACGATCAGCACCAGAAGAACGTGGCGCGCCTGCGCGTACTCGAAAAGACCATCGCGCCGGATCCGGCGCCCGCGAAGCCATAGTCCCTTGTGAGCTCTTGAGGGCGCGGCTAAGTTCGCCAGCGTTTCTCTCGTTCAACCAATTCGAGACCCAACCCCGATGGCCCTGTCGAGCATGACCGGCTTCGCTCGCGGCCAGGGCGTCACGGGCTCCTATGCCTGGAGCTGGGAGCTCAAATCGGTCAATGCCAAGGGCCTCGATCTTCGGCTGCGGCTGCCGCCGGGCTGGGATGCGATGGAAGTGCCTGCGCGCGCGCGCGCGGCTGACAAGCTGTCGCGCGGCACGGCCTACGCCAATCTCACGGTCGAGCGGAAAGGCGTGGCGCCCACCGTCAAGGTGAACGAGCCGGTGCTCAACGCCGTGCTGGCGACGCTCAAGGCGCTTGGCGGCAGGGTCGATGCGGCCAAGCCGACGCTCGACGGTATTTTGTCGCTCAAAGGGGTCATCGAAGTCACTGAAGAAGACGAACGGGAAGAAGACCGCCGCGCCGCCGAGACGGCGATTCTGGGCGGTCTCGACAGAGCGCTCGCCGATCTTGTCGCCATGCGACGCGAGGAAGGCGCTACCTTGGGCCGTCTGTTGTCGGCGCGCCTAAGCGAGATTGCCGCATTGGCGGCGCGTGCGGAAGCCGCGCCCGGCCGCAAGCCGGAGGCCATCAAGGCGCGGCTCGCCGAGCAGGTTGCGACGCTGCTTGCGGCTTCGCAACGATTCGATTCCGACCGCCTGCATCAGGAGGCGATCATGCTCGCCAGCAAGGCCGATATCCGCGAGGAGCTCGACCGGCTCGCCTCGCATGTCGCTCAGGCGCAGAAGATGCTCACCGACGGCGGGCCGGTTGGCCGCAGGCTCGATTTTCTGGCACAGGAACTCAACCGCGAATCGAATACGCTCACCGCCAAGGCCAACGACGTCGAGCTGACCAATATCGGGCTGGAACTTAAGAGCACAGTCGAGCAATTCCGCGAGCAGGTGCAGAACCTGGAGTGACGATGGCGAAGGCACTACCGGAGACAGTGGCGATTGCCCGGCGCGGGCTGATGTTGGTGCTGTCGTCGCCGTCCGGCGCCGGCAAGACCACGCTGTCGCGCCGCCTGCTAGAGCAAGACTATGGTGTCGCGTTGTCGGTGTCGGTGACCACGCGGAAAATGCGTCCGGGCGAGGTGGACGGGCATCACTACACGTTCATCGATCGCAGGCAATTCGACGCGTTGATCGCCAAGAACGAGTTGTTGGAATGGGCCGAGGTGTTCGACAATTATTACGGCACGCCGGCCCAGCCGGTGCGCGACGCGCTGGCCGAAGGCCGCGATGTGCTGTTCGATATCGACTGGCAGGGCACCCAGCAATTGAGCGAAAAAGCGCGCGGCGATCTGGTTAGCGTGTTCATCTTGCCGCCTTCGATCCCGGAGCTGGAGCGGCGGCTCAAGGCGCGCGCACAGGACGATTACGAGACCATCCACCGCCGCATGGCGAAGGCCGCCGATGAGATGAGTCATTGGGCGGAATACGACTACGTCGTGATCAACCGCGATCTCGACCAAGCTTTCACCGACGTCAGGGCGATTCTGGCCGCCGAGCGGCTCAAGCGCGAGCGTCAGCCCGGCCTGTCCGATTTTGTGCGCGGATTACAGGCGAAGCTTTAGATATTCTCGTGCTAGGCCTTGCGGTATAAAGAGCTTCATTTGGAGGAACATGATGAGCAATGGCAGCACGCTTTCGCGTTCTGAACTCGACGACCGCATCGCAATTCTTCGTGACAACATCCGGCAGCTGATTGAACAAGCTGCTGCATATTCGGGTGCCGAGGATGAAGATCGAAGCGCGGACCGGATCGCGCAACAGACTCAAGAACTTGAAACGCTGATCAAGCAGCGCGATGCGCTACCGAAGAAATAGCGAATTCTGTTTACGCGGTCAGCGCATTAGCGAGCTTAACGAAGCCTTCGACCGGAATTTCCTCGGCGCGCGCGGTTGGCTCGATGCCCGCGGCGGCGAGCAGCGCGCCGGCGTCGACACCCAAAGTCTTGAGGCTTTGCCGCAGCATCTTGCGACGCTGCCCGAAAGCAGCTTCCGTCAGCCGCTGCAACGCTAGGGCATCGCAAGCTAGCGGCGCGGCGCGCGGGACCAGCCGCACCACGGAGGACGTCACTTTGGGTGCCGGCACAAAGGCGGACGGCGCGACGTCGAACAGAATCTTGGTCTCACAGCGCCAATTTGCCAGCACCGACAGCCGGCCATAGCTTTTGCTGCCGGGCGCGGCTGCGATGCGTTCGCCGACTTCGCGCTGGAACATCAGCACCAGCGCGTCGTACCAGGGCGGCCAGGGTTCGGCGGTGAGCCAGCCGATCAGCAGCGCGGTGGCGATATTGTAGGGCAGGTTGGCGATGACGTGCGCCCGGTTGCCGCCCAGGTGAGCGCGCGCATCGAAGCGCAGCGCGTCATCGGCAACAATCTCGAGTCGGCCCGGATAGTGTGCGGCAATTTCTTCGAGGGCCGCGATCGCGCGCTGATCGCGCTCAATGGCGATCACGCGCTTGGCGCCGAGCGTGAGCAAGGCGCGTGTCAGGCCGCCGGGGCCGGGGCCGACCTCGATGACGGTCGCGCCCTCGAGCGGTCCGCCGGTACGCGCGATGCGCACCGTCAGATTGAGATCGAGCAGGAAATTCTGGCCGAGCGACTTCTTGGCGGACAGGCCGTGCCTGCGGATCACCTCGCGCAGCGGCGGCAGGTCGTCGATTTGAGCCATTAGCTACTTTGCGTGCGCGAAAGTGGGCGCGGTCGCCGCCAGGCGCGCGGCCAGCGCCAAAGCCGCCACCAGGCTGGACGGATCGGCCGTGCCAAGGCCCGCGATGTCGAACGCGGTGCCGTGGTCGGGCGAGGTGCGCACGAACGGCAGGCCGAGCGTCACATTGACCGCGCGCTCGAAGGCTAGCGTCTTGATCGGGATCAGCGCCTGGTCGTGATACATGCACATGGCGACGTCGTAGGTCGCGCGCGCCCGCTCATGGAACAATGTGTCGGCCGGCAGCGGCCCGATGGCATCGATGCCCTCGGCCTTGAGCCGGGCCACCGCGGGCGCAACGATGGCGCTGTCTTCCTCGCCCATCGCTCCTTCCTCGCCGGCATGCGGATTAAGTCCAGCGACGGCGAGGCGCGGCCGCGCAATGCCGAAGCGCGACGTCAGATCGCGCGCGACGATGCAGCCGGTTTCAACGATCAGGTCGGCGGTCAGCGCCGATACCACGTCGCGCAGCGGCAGATGGATGGTCACAGGCACGACAGCGAGTTCCGCCGACCACAGGATCATCACCGGCTTGACCAGCTTGCCGGTCGCTTCGGTGACGAGCTTGGCCAGGAATTCGGTGTGGCCGGGTTCGGCAAAGCCCGAACGATAAAGCACATTCTTGGCGACCGGATTGGTGACGACGGCCGCGGCGTGTCCTGCCATCACATCGGCGACTGCGCGGCGGATCGAGGCAATCGCAGCCGGCGCGCTGGTTGCATCCGGCGTACCCGGCGCCGCGGTGACGGGGAGACCGAGCGGCACGACCGGCAGCGCGCGCTCGAAGACGCCGGCGGCTTCCGCCGGCGTCACGACAGCCATCGGCACGTCGAGGCCGAGCAGGCGCGCGCGGCGTGCGAGAAAATCCGCTTCGCCAATGACATAGAAGGCCGGTAGGTCGAGTTCGACGCGCCGCCGCCAGACCGCCAGCGTCAGATCGGGGCCGATGCCGGCCGGCTCGCCCAACGTCAGAGCCAAAGGAAGACGGGCGCGGGGGCTCATTTGACGTATTCGATCATCGCCTGTTTGCGGATTTCCTCGAGGTACTTCTTGGCTTCGTTTTCGAACCGCTTGGCGAACAACTCCTGCCGCAATTGTGTCTTGATCGGAGAGTCGGTCTTGGTTTCTTTCTTATCGCAAACCGCAAACATCTGCAGGCCCTGTGGCGTCACTTCCGGCGAGGTCAGCCGGCCGAGCTCGATGCTGGCAAGCAGGTCGCGCAAGGCCGGCGCCAGATCAGACGAGTTCTTGGTAATGGCCTCGCGTACCGCCACGTCGCGCAACGCGCGTGCGAATGCCAGTCCTTCCTTGCACGAGACGAAGCGGCCGCGCAGGCTCTCGGCCTCACGTTTCTTGTTGTCCATGACGGCGGTGCTCGAGCCCGGCGGGATCACGATGATGACCGGATAGAGTGTGTAGAGATAGCCGACCGCATCGGTTTGCGTTTCGTTGCGGGCCGCCATCGCCTGGGTGATATCGGTGTCGACCACCTCCAGCGTGGAGGCGTACTTGCCGCGGATCAATTGACCCCAGGTCAATTCGGCGCGGATGCGGGCCTTGAGCGTGTTCGGAGCGACACCGGAGCGCGCCAGCAACTGGGCGAATTGGTCCGCCGAAATGTGCTGAGCCTTGGCCATATTTTCGTACGCGGCGTCGACTTCCTTGTCGCTCACCTCCAGGCCATAAACTTTGGCGCGCGCGGTCTTGAGACGCTCGTCGATCAGTTCGTTGATGACCTCCTGGCGCACGGGCGGCTTATGACTCGCCGCCGCATCCAGCTTGGTGCGCTGCTCGATGTCGTAGACGGTGATCGGCGATCCGTTCGCAATCACCACGACCTGCGCGCTAACCGTCGCCGGCGCAGCCAAGACCGCGGCGAATGCCACGCCTGCCACCCATTGGCGTAACGACTTAAGGCTTACGTTGTTCTTCGCCATCGCGATATATCCATTGCATCGGCTGCATCTGCGCTGGCACGCATCAATGCGTGCCCAGTCCGCCGACATTCGTGTTGGCCGACGTGTCGCCCAGCGTGCGCAGGCTCATCTGCAGCATCACCGTGTGGTTGAGCACCGGAACGCCGGTTCCGTAGCTGTAACTCGTGACGTAATTTAGGCCTAGAATGAAACAATCGTCGACATAGCCGATGCCGATCGCGTTCTGGGCGAACTTGTTGTTGACGATGTCATAGAGGGCCGAACCTCGTAGAATCCAGTTGGCGTCGAGCTTGAGTGAGGCGCCGGTGAGCACGCCCTGGCGGCGATCGAGGAAGCCTATGTCGGGTTGCGCGGCATAGTCGCCGTACATGACGTTGAAGCTCCAGCGGTCAAACGTGGCGGCGCTTTCGAGTTCCATCCGTTTCATTGCAAAGTTGTCGTTGTCGAAACGGAAGCGCGAGCTGAATTTGTAGATGCTATTGGGTTGGAAGGTCGCGCGCGCCACGTAGTCGGAGCGGGTGGTGTCGAGGCCGCTATCTAGTCCGGTATTGCTGATGCCGCCCTGCGCGAATGAATTGTCCCACAGGCTGTAAGATTGGCCGAACAGCGCGTTGAACGAGCCGCCGCGGTTGAATTGCGCAGTGTAGCTTAGCGCGTAGTTGGCGCGTCCACCGCCCTCGATCCGGTCGAAGCCGGAATACTTGTCGACCTTGAACAGGTTGCTGTCGTCGAAGATCAGACTTTGCGCGTCTTCGTTGGGCCACTTGCCGATCTGCGGCTCGGCCGGTCGCGCGATGACCTGGGCGATTGGTTCAATCGTCTGCGTGCCCCAGGAGTGCACGCTGATGAACGGATAGCGGTATTCGAGGCCGACGGTCGGCATTGCGCGCGCCAGATTGGTGTCGCCGGTGTTGATGTAGTTGGACACGCCCGGATCGTTGTTGATCTGCATGGAGGCGGCATCCGCGCGCAGCGAAGCGAAGGGCGTGAATTGCTGGCCGAACGAGTCGGTGAAGGTCGCCTTCCAATGCGCTTCGGCGGTGAAGCGGCTGTAGGTGCCCGGAATGCCGCGCAACAGGCAGTTGGCTGACGTCGCGAACAACGGGTCGGCGGTGTTCCCGCAGGTGTTGGCGGCGGCCGCAGTCTGGTTGATTGCGTCGAACTCGGCCTGCTGACGTGTCAGGCTGGTGAAGTTGAATTGGTAGCCTAGTTCACCGCCGAACACCGGATGATTGACGGTATAGTCGTAGTCGATGACCGGATGGATGACCGGGATCTGCTGCTGCACGTCCGCGGTCGAGAAACCGTAATAATAGATCGAGCGGATGTCGAAATAGCTGCGCTCGCCTTTGCCGGTGAGGAATATCTGCGAGAGGCCCGAGCTGGCGGCGGCGCCGAATGGATCGGTGAAGTGGTAGCTCGACAGGCGCGGGTTATAGTCCGACAGAAACGTTTTGTCGGTCAGGGCAACCGCATCCCAGCCCCATGTCCACTTGTCGGTGATGGCGAAGCGGCCCGAGCTTTCGACGCTGCCGCGGAAATCGCGGTCGCCGGGTGCGGGCAAGGCGCCGGGATTGGAGAAGTAGCCGCGGTCCAACTGATAGATGCCGGCACCGCGAATTTCGTAAGCGCCGTTGAGCAGGCGCTGACGGAATTCACCTTGCAGCAACGGACCTTGTTTCGTGGTGATCATGGGCGAGAAGGTGGCGTCGTAGTCGGGCGCCAGCGCCCAGTAGTACGGGACCTCAAGAGCCTGACCATAAACGCTGCTTGATGTAATCGACGGCGTCAGAACACCGGTCTTGCGCTTGACGGTCGGATCGGGCGCCGAGAGGTAAGGCAGCCATGCGATCGGCTGACCGAAAAATTCGAGGCTGGCGTCCTCGAAATAGATCATCTTCTCGCCTTGGTCGTGAATGATGCGTGCGGCCTTCACCTGCCAGAACGGCGGCTTCTTGGGATCATCCTTGCAAGGCTTGCAGGCGGTATACACGCCGCTATGCAGAACGGTGTAGTTGCCACTGGTGCGTTCCGCGCGCGCCGCCGCCATGCGCGTCTGATCGGGGCTGTCCAGGCGCAGTGAATCCACGAACCCGTCGCGGTAATCGTCCGACAGGTCCATGACGTTGCCGCGGGTGATCTTGCCGTCTTCTTCGGTCAGCCGGACGTTGCCTTCGGCATGCAGGCGTTTGTTGGTTTGATTGTAGACGACCTTGTCGGCTTCGAGCGTCGAGCCACCATAGTAGATTTGCACGTTGCCGACGGCAGAGACGAGATGATTGGCGTAGTCGTAATCAATCTCGCGCGCCGACACGAGCATCTGCTTCTGCCCCTTGTCGCGCTCGATGGCGATCTTGGATTTTGGCGCCGGTGCCGGGCGTTGCGGGAAGGTGAATTGCTGCTGTTGTGCCCACGCCGGCGCGGACGCGAGCAAGCCGCCGCAAGCCAGAAGGCTGAGGACGGCAACGAAGGCTGCAACGCCGCGGCGGTGAGGCCGGGGCGAAGGTGGACGAGAGCTAGTCAGCCCCGCCATCACCCGTCCTCCTGGTACAACAACGCAATGAACCCCGTCAGACCCCCGGCAAGCACAGGCAACCAAGCTGCTGCCACAGGGTGCATCAGATTGGCCTTACTCAAATCCTCAGTCACTTTCGCCAAAACGTAAAGCAGAAAGCCTGCTGCCATGCCACTTAAAACCATCTTTTGCACCCCGCCGAAGCGGAAGAAACGTAAACTCACAGCAGCGGCAAGGAGAACCATGGCGACCATCAAAAACGGCCGCGCCAGAAGCTTTTGGAACTGCAATTTATAGCCTGAGGCGGCAAGTCCCGCGTGCTCGGCAATCTGGATATACAGTGGAAGGTCCCAAAAAGGCACAGTTTCCGGTGTCGCAAAGCTTTCGCGAACCTGTTCGGGGGTCAGACTGGTCTTGAGCCGATACACTGGAACATAGGCCGGCAGAACCCCCAGTTCGTTGATGCGGGCGTCCTGGAGTTCCCAGACGCCGGGCTTGAGCACCGCCGCGCGCGCTTCGATGCGCTGCTTGAAGTGCCCGTTATTGTCGTAGGTGAGCACCATCACGCCATTGAGGTTGACGCCCTGGTCGCGGCTGGACTTGGCGTTGATGATGGCCTGGCCTTCGTCGGTGCGCTGGCTGGTCCAGTAGTTGCTGCCGCTCAGCGCGTCGGCATCTTGCTTGAACAGCTCAGCTTCGAAGCGCTTCGAGCGTTCCTCCAGGATGGCGGACAGCGGATTGTATATAGCGGTGGCCACGACCCCGAGCAGGAACGCAACCACCAGCGCCGGCATAACGAATTGCCAGGCCGATACGCCGGCGGAACGCGCAACCACGAGTTCGAGCCGCCGCGACATATCGAGGTAGCAGATCATTGCGCCGATCAGCATGCAGAACGGCATGATCCGCTCGGTCACCTGCGGCACGCGATAGAAGGAGGTCTTGGCCACCAGCAGCGGCGAGACGCCCGGGATATCGCTTGAGCGGCGCATCAGCTCAATGTAGTCGATCAACATCACCAGCAGGAAAATGCTGGCAAACACCAGGAGCACCGTGCGCAGGCAACGCAGGCCGATATATCGTGCCAGCGTTCCGCCAAAATTTTGCATCATTGGCTCATGACGTGGCGAAGCGTTGGACGATGCGCTCGGTGAGCGCGGCGATGCCGTTGGTGATGAAGGCAGGCGGCTCGAGGATGAGCCCGCTACGGATCACGTACAATCCGCCGGCGCAAGACGCGGCGATCGCCACGTATTGCACCGGCAGCAGCCACGGCATGGTGGCGCCGAATACGGTGGAGATAAATCCGATCAGGCGCAGCGCCGCAACGCCGCCGACCGCGCCTAGTATCGATAGCGTGCGGCTCTGCCGGTTGGTGCGCGGTGCACCGAGATAGGCGAAGGCGATGATGGTGAAGGCGATCGGATAGAGCGGAGCAACCAGCCGGTCATGTAACTCTGCGCGGAACTGGCCCGGCTGCTCGACGTAGAGCGGATCCTTCGGATCGGGAAACAGCAATTGCCACAGGAAGCGCTCGCGGATCGAATATTTTATCGCGCGCTGGCCGGCGGTGAACTGCGACAGGTCGAATGCGTAGCGGTCGAACACTACCATCGCGGGATCGCGCTCATTGGCCTGACGGCGCTGCACGGTGCCGTTCTGCAGGATCAGGAACGTGCCGGTATCGTTGTCGACCAGTTCGCCGGTTTCCGACAGAACGGTGACCTGCTCGGCCGGATTGCGCCGGTCGTCGAGGAAGATTCCGAGCAACTGGCCGTTGCCGCGCCGTTCGCGGATACGGATGGTGACGCCGGATTGGATCGAGGTGAAACGGCCAGGCTGCACGATGGTGCTCACCACATTGGCGCTCACCTCGGTAAGCCAGTCGCGCAACATGCGTAGGCCCTTGGGGGCGAAATAGGCGCTGATCGCCGTGACGCCGATCGCCACCACGATCGCCACCGCGATAAAACCGCGGAACAGAACCCACGGCGACATGCCGGAGGCGTTCATCACGATGATTTCGCTGTCGGTCGACATCTTGTTGAGCGTGTGTGCGACCGCGATCACGAGCGCGATCGGCGCGATCACCAGTACGAGCAGGGGAATGATCAGCCCAGTGATGCCCACGAAAACCAGGATGGTCTGGCCCTGGCTGGTCATGATGTCGAGATCGCGCAACGCTTGCGTGACCCAGATGACGGCGGTCAGGCTGACCAGCACGATCGTGAAGGCACTAAACGTCGTGCGAAAGATGTATCGGTTGATCGACCCCATCCGGCGCGTCGTCCCCATTTCTGGCAAACGTCAACTACCGTCCGGCCCCTCTGCCGCGCGGCAATGCGTAACTCGCCTGATCCCACCCCCGTCAGGTGTACCTTGATCCGTCGACAAAGTGGCCGCGCAAAGGCAAAGCCGTTGAACATGCACAACAAAAAGTAAAAACCGGCGGGTCGAACCGTCCGCCCAAGGGGGGCCAAGCGGCCGATTCGGGCAAGACAATCGGCCGCCAAATCCGGCCCTTTTTGCCGCTCGGCGGCGGCGTGCTGAGAAAACCCTGGAAATCGCTCGATTTTGGGCTTTGCAGAGGGGGCGGGGGCAGGCCATATGTCCGCGATATCAGGATTTAGCGCTCAACTTCAGGATTTAGCCGATGCCAGATGCCGTAAAGCTCGGATTTGGACCTTTCGCCGCCCCGGCCAAAATCGGTGCATCCGGCGTCCTGGTCGTGTTCTGCGGCGATGGGCTTAAATTCGGCGTCGCAACCGCCAAGGCGATCGCGCCGGCCGCCGGCTTGGTGGCGCGCGCCGGCAAGGCCGAACGCTTCACCGGCAAGAGCGGCGCGGCGCTCGAGCTGGTCGTGCCGGAGGGGCTGAAGGTTTCCCGGCTGGTGGTGATCGGCGCAGGCCAAACCAAGGGCCTTGAACAGAAGGACTTGCTCAAACTCGGCGGGCTCGCCCTGGGCAAGTTGCCGCTGAGCACCAGTGAGGCCGTTGTGTTCGCGGACTTGCCGGGCGGTGCCATGAAAGCCGACCAGGCCGCCGACCTGGCACAAGGCATCGTGCTGCGCGCCTATGCCTTCGACCGCTACAAGACCAAGCGCAAGGACGACGAGAAGCCGCCAGCCCGGCGCAGCGTGACGGTGGCGGTCGGCGACGTCGCCACCGCGCGCAAGGCCTACGCGGCGCGCGAAGCGATCAGCGGCGGTGTGCTGATGGCGCGCGATCTCGTCAATGAGCCGGCCAATGTGCTCTATCCGGAAGAATTCGCCCGCCGCACGCTGGTGCTGAAAAAATCTGGCGTCGCGGTCGAGCTGCTCGACCTCAAGGCGATGAAGAAGCTCGGCATGAACGCGCTGCTCGGCGTCGGCCAGGGCTCGGCGCGCGAGAGCCGCCTCGTGGTGATGCGCTGGAACGGCGGCAAAGCCGGCGAGGCGCCGGTCGCCTTCATCGGCAAGGGCGTGTGCTTCGACACTGGCGGCATTTCGATCAAGCCGGCCGCCTCGATGGAAGACATGAAGGGCGACATGGCCGGCGCGGCCTGCGTGGTCGGGCTGATGCAGGCGCTGGCCGCGCGCAAGGCGCGCGTCAACGCGGTCGGGCTGATCGGTCTCGTTGAGAACATGCCGGGCGGCAACGCGCAGCGGCCGGGCGACATCGTGACCTCGATGTCCGGCCAGACCATCGAGATCATTAACACCGATGCCGAAGGCCGCCTCGTGCTGGGCGACGTCATCTGGTACGCCGCCAAGCGTTTCAAGCCGAAGTTCATGGTGGATCTGGCGACGCTGACTGGCGCGATCATCGTCGCGCTCGGCCAGGAGTATGCCGGGCTGTTTTCCAACGACGACAGACTGAGCGAGCGGCTGACCAAGGCGGGCGAGGCGACCGGCGAACTGGTCTGGCGCATGCCGCTCAACGCCGCTTACGACAAGATGATCGATTCCAAATTTGCCGACATGAAGAACACCGGTGGCTCGCGCTGGGGCGGCGCCATCACCGCCGCGCAATTCATCCAGCGCCATGTCGCCGACAAGACGCCGTGGGCACATCTCGACATCGCCGGCACCGCCTTCGATTCACGCCAGACCGACATCAACCGTAGCTGGGGCTCGGGCTGGGGCGTGCGGCTGTTGGACCGGCTGGTGGCGGACTATTACGAGAAGTAAGAGCCGCGCCGACGAGTGTCCGCTTTTGACCCAAAGCGGACGTGCTTTCAAACCGGAATGGCGACTTGGCCGGAAGATTTCCGATGCTTGGGGATCTCCCGCCGGCGTGATGTCAGCAAGCCCTGCGGAGCATGTGAAAGCGTGTAGGCCACGCAGTCCATGATGTGGGTCGCCAGGATTGCCTGCGCGCCTTTGGCATCGCGCTTGAGCGCACACTCCAGCAATTTCTGATGCTCCTGCGCGGCACGGTCGCGAAAAATCACGGCGATCATCAAATAGCGTACATATTTATCGAACGCCGCAGCGTGTGCGTGCAATAAAACCCGGGAGCCGCAAGCCGACAACAGCGCCTGGTGAAATTCCGAGTCGTAGCGCTTCAAGACTCCGAGACCCCGGGGATCGTCGGCCAATTTGCGCTTTTCCATGGACGCCAGCTTGTGGTGCGCGGCGACTACACGGCCTTCCCAATCCATGTCGCCCAGCGCGAATGATCGCTGCAAAGCGTGGCCTTCCAGAAGCAGGCGCAGGTTGGCGAGGTCCTTGAAATCCTCTGCGGACACCGGCGCGACCTGGAAGCCGCGCGCGCTTTCGGCAATGACCAGCCCCTCTGAGGTCAGGCGATTCAAAAGCTCACGCAGGGTGCTGATGCTGATGCCGTAGTCGTCTTTAAGCCGGCCGAGCCTGAGCTTTTCGGATGGCGCGAGCTGTCCGGAAATAACGTCATTCCGCAGCCGCCGGTAAACCCGCTCACCCGCTGTCTCTGCCTCGCTATTCCGCGCCACTACAAGCCACCCGACAATTTGAAGATCGTCTGATGATCCTACTTTTGACCATTGAGCGACGGTAATCAAGCCGCCTAAATCCGAGGCAGGAAAACAGTAACAGGGAGGACAACGTGACCCCGGTAAATCGCCGTTCCGTGCTGGCCGTAGGGGCTTCTGCACTTGCGCTCAGCTCCACTTTCCCGGCTTTCGGCCAAGCCAAACAGAAACTCCGGTTCAGCAGCGCGTTCACGGAAACCGATCTCCGCGCGGAGGCTTACAAGGCGTTCGCGGCGGCTATCAAAGACGAGTTTGACTTCGAGCCGTATTGGGGCAACACGCTATTCAAGCAGGGCGCCGAGCTGGTTGCCTTGCAGCGCGACAATCTCGACATGTGCAATTTGGCGCCGGCCGATATCTCCAAGCAGATCCCGGCCTGGTCGCTGCTGACCTCGGCCTATCTGTTCCGCGACTACGACCACTTGAAGAAAACCTTCAAGAGCGATGTCGGCAAGCAATTCATCAAGATGGCCAAGGATCAACTTGGCATCCAGGTGATCACGCCGGTCTATTTCGGTTCGCGCAACGTCAACTTGAGATCGGACAAGGTGATCAAGACACCGGCCGACCTGGCGGGAACCAAATTGCGCATGCCGCCCGGCGAATTCTGGCAGTTCCTCGGTGAATCACTCGGCGCCAATCCGACACCGGTCGCCTATGCGGAATTATACACCGCGCTGCAAACCGGCACGGTGGACGGCCAGGACAATCCGCTGGTCGCGAGCAAATTGATGAAGTTCGACGAAGTGACTTCGCAATTCGTGCTGACCCGTCACGTTATCGGCTACGACTGCATGGTGATCCGGTCCAGAATTTGGGACGCCATGAAGCCGGCGTCGCAAGCCAAGTTCCAGGCGGCTGCCGAAAAGGCCATGGACGAGAACGCCGCCAAGTTCAACGCGCAAGAGGCTGAGGTCGTTGCCTACTTCAAGAAAGAGGGCAAGAAGGTCTATGAGCCGGACCAGAACGCCTTCAGGACCTTCGCCCAGAAGCGTTACGTCGAGAAGTACGGCAATGACTGGCCGAAGGGCGCAATCGAGAAGATCAACGCGATCAAGTAATTTCCAACGCTGAAGAAACGAAACCCCGGCCGTCGTTCTCCGACGACGGCCGGCGGGCGGGGACCGTCATGACGTTCGAGCAATCGGTTGCGATTGGCGGGTGGCTTCGCCGGCGGGCAGAAAATATATTGGTGGCGTTGCTGTCGGTGATGTTCGCCTGTTTCATCATTCAAATCTTTTTCCGTTATGTTTTAAACGATCCCATCGGCTGGACCGAAGAGGTCATCGTCACGACCTGGCTCTGGACCGTGCTGTGGGGCGCGGCGTTCATTATCAGCGAGACGGAAGAAATCCGCTTCGACATCATTTATTCGAATATCTCCGAAGACGTGAAGCGGATTTTCACGGTGATAACCGGCGTCGCGGCGGCGTTTCTGTACGGCATTTCGCTGCCCGCTTCATACAGCTACGTGAGTTTTATGAGGGTGGAGCGGTCGGCTTATCTTCATGTGCCGATCGATTTGATGTATTCGGTCTACGTCTTCTTCTCTGTAGCTTGCATCTGTCGTTACTGCTGGCTGGTTTATTACGCCGTTCGCGGCGGGAAATCGCCCGAGACCGATCCTGCCAAGGTCGGTGACTGACGATGCCAAGCTCCTTCGCTCTCTGCATCATCGCCATCGTATCGCTTGGGGCCCTCGGTTTGCCGATCGGCCATTCGATGATCGTCGCATCGATCTTCTATCTCTTGCTGCAGGGGTTGGACCTCGGCACGGCAGCGGAGCAAATTCTCAACGGGCTATTCAACAGCTACGTTCTTCTTGCGATCCCGCTGTTCATTCTCGCCGCCGATCTGATGAATATCGGCAGTCTCACTGATCGCCTGTTGCAGTTCTGTCTGGTGCTGGTCGGACGCTTCCGTGGCGGTCTTGGCCACGTCAACGTCGTCGCCAACATGATCTTCGCCGGCATGTCCGGCTCGGCCATCGCCGACGCCGTCGGCATCGGCCGCATCATTATCGGCATGATGACCAAGGACGGTCGCTATCCGGTCGCCTATGCCGGCGCGATCACGGCATCCGCCGCCATCATCGGGCCGATCATACCGCCGTCGATCCCAATGGTTCTTTATGCGCTGATCTCGGACACCTCGATCGGCTTTCTGTTTCTCGGTGGCTTCGTGCCGGGCGTCATGCTCGGGCTCGGCTTCATGATCATGAATTCGATCCTCGCGCGGCGAAGGAACTATCCGGTAGAAGCGCCAATTCCCATACGGGAGATACCGAAAATTACGATTAGGGCGTTTCCAGCCCTGATGCTGCCAGTCATTCTACTGTTCGGCATCTACGGCGGTGTGATGACGCCGACTGAAGGTGCGGCGGCTGCGGCATTTTATGCGCTGTTTGCCTCGACAGTGCTCTATCGCACGGTAACATGGAAACAACTCTATGAAGCCATTCTGACCAGCGGCAAGGCGTCGTGCGGCATCGGCATGCTGATCGCCGGCGCGCTGATCTTCAACTATGTCGTGACGCTCGAGAACATCCCGAACGCGCTCGCACGCTTCATGGGCGGTCTCAGTTTGGGCCCCTCTGGCTTCCTGCTGGCCGTCAATATCATCCTGCTGATCCTCGGCTGCCTGTTGGAAGGCAGCACGATTCTGCTGGTCGTGGTGCCGATCTTCATCCCGACCGCCAAGTTGCTCGGCATCGATCTGGTGCATTTCGGTGTGGTGGTGGTGGTCAACATCATGATCGGGCTGCTGACGCCGCCCTACGGGTTGCTGCTGTTTGTTCTCGCCAACATGACCAAGCAGCCTTTGTGGGCGATCGTGCGCGAGGCCGCGCCATTTATCTTCATGGCGATCGTCGTATTGGCGATCATCACCATTTTCCCCGGCACGATTCTCTGGTTACCGCGAATCTGGGGATACAAAGGCTGATCCACCTATGGCTAAACCTATCTACGTGCTTAACGGGCCCAATCTCAATCGTCTGGGCAAACGCGAACCTGAAATTTACGGCAAAGCGACGCTCGCCGACGTCGAACAATTATGCCGCGAAACGGCTGGTGGCCACGCCATTGAATTCCGTCAGTCGAATAGTGAGGCCCAGTTGATCGATTGGATTCACGAGGCCATCGACGATGGCGATGGCATCATCATCAATCCTGCCGCGTTTACATTTACATCAATTGCAATTCTCGACGCGCTCAAAATGTTTAAGGGGCCCATTATCGAGCTTCACATCTCGAACATTCACAAGCGCGAGCCGTACTATCACCACTCCTATGTATCGAAGGTAGCGACAGCGGTCATCGCCGGCCTCGGAACGCACGGGTATCGGGTTGCTACCAGTTCGATTTTGGAGCTGCTGAAATGAGGGCGGCGCCGTCACCACCGCACAACTCATCCAAGGGTCGCGCCGGCGGAAGCGGCCTATCTTGAAAGCGGCGCTTTTATAGACAGGCCCACACTTGGAGTATTGGTCTCGCGCGTAAGCGGCGCTAATCCGGACGGATCGGTGGGAGCCACATTGGGATCCTTGTCGGCTTTCAACTCAACCGAATATTCGGGTCGTTGCAGAAGCTGCAATGCGGGCTGATCCTTTTTTGGTGCAATTTCGTCGGCACAGCACACTGAGGTGAGCCCGACCACGGTGACGATAGAAGCGCTAAGCTGCCGTATCATCACGGACGGCCTTTTTTGTGATCCGGCACCGGTCGATTTTGACCACTATCGCCTGTTTGCGTCGGAACCAAGGCCGCTTTCAGGAACCCCGAGGGGCCGCACCCGCGGGTGCTTGACCAGTTTGGTGGAAATGTGGAGGCGACATTTGCTTGACGCTACGGAGGCGATAACCTCGCGTGCCGGTCCAGGCGTTCAATGCCGCGGGTTGCTCATTGAGCCGGAAATGTAGAGCGCGGCAATGATAACCAGAAACAACGTATAAAGCGCGATCACACGAAACAGCGACCACGTCTTCTTGCTGTTGCGCGCCCAAAGCCCGACGATGATCGCGGGCATGACGACGAGACCCGATGTTATGCCCGCGATGCGCGCCGGATCCGCGGGTTGGCCGAAACTGAGCCACAGACCCGTATGGATCGCGACGAACGCTACAGCAGCGCAGGCGAATGCTTTGCTGATTGGGTTAGTTGTCGGGCCGGGCAACGAAGATCTTTCATGCAACAGTGATGAATGAGTTCTTGGTCGTCCACACGCGTGGGCAATTGGTGTGCTCCGCCAAGGAAGCCAAGCGACGTCAAAAAGTAGCAACGTCTTCGAATGAATGGAAGCAGCGCTACGCCCGAATTCTGTTAGCATGTGCAGCATCCGATCAATGTCCGTTTTATGGGGCAGCAGCGTCCATGTCTGGCACGCAGCGGACATGACATCGCGGAGTCGGATAGCCGACATATCGCGTTTTCTGGCACGCCCATTCTATTGCCGCACGACCACTGAAGCCATTGACGATAAGATTGGCATCGTCTGCAATATCGGACGAGAGATTCTTCACGGTCTTCATCGGCGAAGCGCGATGCTCAATCCGCTCATTGAAACTTGCACATCCGGGAACAGACTTTTCTGGCTGGTGCTCGGCAGCGACGTGTCGATTGCGATTGCGTATTTCGCGATCCCGGTAACGATGGCGATCGTCTTGAGAGACCGCAAAGACGACATTCCGTATCCCTGGCTTTGGATTCTCTTTGTCACGTTCATTGTCGCTTGCGGTCTAACTCACTTGGTCCATGCTTCGTCCGCGCTCGCCGGCGCTGAATTTTTATGGGCCCATGCCGCGATAGGTCTTTTCTGCGCGCTCTCCTCGGTTGCCACCGCGATCGCTTTCGCGTTCATCCTTTCTCAGATCAAGCTTCTTCCCTCGCCCACGCAACAGCGCGCTCAACTGGAGAAGTTGGTCGAACAGCGAACGAGCGAGAAAGACCATCTCATTCGCGAAATCAATCATCGTATCGGCAATCAATTACAGATTATAAGTTCAATGCTGTCCTTAGAGAGTCGCAATACGGAAAACGACAAAGCCCTACGTATTCTCGACCGGCTAAAGACCGAGTTGGATAAGATGGCGAATGGGCATTTGGAGCGATCAAAAGTAGATTATCTTCGCTACGGCATAGGCGCGGCTGACGGCACAGTTACGCCTTCGACAGCAAAGGGCGTACCGATCGGGGTGGGTCAATCGAAGCCCCTGACCGCGTAGCGATGGTGGCTGCTTGTTTGGCGAGTGAACATGAACCCATGACCGAAATGCTGTTCTACCACCTGCAAGGCAAGAAGCTCGAAGGCGTGCTGCCCGAGCTTTTGGAAAAATCGGTCGAGCGTGGCTGGAAGGTGATCGTGCAGGGCGCGTCAGAGGAGCGCATCGAGGCGCTCGACGCGCACTTATGGACCTACCGCGATGACGGATTTCTCCCGCACGGCACCTGGCGCGAGCCGGACAGCGAGGCCCAGCCGGTGCTGCTCACGGTCAATGACGGCAATGCGAACGCGGCGTGCGTGCGTTTCCTGATCGACGGCGCGCCGATGCCGGCGGATGCCGCAGCCTACCGACGCATCGTGCTGGTGTTCAACGGCGACGACGAGGACGCTGTTGCCGCGGCCCGCGCGCATTGGACCGAGGCCAAAGCCAAAGGCTTCGAAACCACCTATTGGCAGCCGGACGAACAGGGGCGCTGGGCCAAGAAGGCCTGAGTTCCCGAACGATAGCCCCTAGGCCAATGGCCCATAGGCCAGTGCCCTATCATTCGCTGCACTATCAACCTTGGGCGTGGTTAACCCATTGACCGGTCTTGGCTTGTGGCCGCCTTCGTGATGACGCAAAATACGTATTAAGGGACAAGCGGATAGACCGCCCCGGGGGAGACCGTTTTGCGCCGCCGCGCCGTTTGCAGCATTGCCCTTTTTTGCGTCGCCGCCCTGGCCGTGGCGGGCTGCAAGAATTCGGCGGGCGTGTTCGCCGACCAGAACGAGGGCGGCTGGTTCTCCAAGCCGATGGACATTTTCGCGAAGCCCGATTGGGCAAGGCCGGTCAATGGCCAGACCACGGTTCAACTCGGTCCGAGCGGGCCGGTTGCGCCCGATGAACTGGTCAGCGCCGACGGCCGCTGCGGCGTGCCGGTCGTGGAAACCCCGCCGCCTGCCGCGGCACCTGCCGCCGCGCCGGAGCCCGAGCGCCCGGCCGACCGGCCGGTCGGCTCGATCGCCGGTGATCTCGCCAGCGCGCCGATGCCGGTATCGGCCACGCCCGTTCAGTCGGCCCCGCCGCCGGAACAGCCGCCCGGCGCTCCGCAAATTGTCGGCGGCGTCGCGCTCGGCATGAGCGAATGCGACGTGGTGCGGCGCGCAGGCTTGCCGGGCAACATCAACATTGGCGCTGGCGACAAAGGCGAGCGCAAGGTCGTGCTCACCTACCTGACCGGCACGTGGCCGGGCATCTACACCTTCGACAATGGCCGGTTGAAAGTGGTCGATCGTGCGCCCGAGCCGCCGGCGCCGGCCAAGCCGCCAGCCAAAAAGAAAAACGCCAAGAAGCCCGTGAATCCGAAGACCGTCGCCACCCCGGCCGCGCCGGCCATCCGCCAGCTCAACTAGGGCGCGGACCACGGCATCTTGGTCGGCGTTGAGAACGGATTGGTGGCATCCACCACAAACATGACAAGGGCGTTCAGATCGCCCGTGCCGCTGCTGGAGACTTCCATCGGCGTGCCGGCCTTGTGTCCAATCACCGACTGACCGGCCTCGACGTGGGTTACGCCATACCGAGTCTTTTGGTCTAACCGGCCGGTCAGGACGTAGAAGGTTTCGGCGCCCGGGTACGTATGCACCGGCATCTTGACCCCAGGCGGTCCGCCCGTGTTGTTGATGCACAGCAGATACTCAGGCGCAGTGATTGGCGGCACGGGTCCGAACTCGGACACCTTGCTGGCGCCCCGGAGACGATCTGCCCTTTGGACCGAGCGTGAAGAGCCAAACCTTGCCGGACACTTCGGTGGCAAGGCCGGTCGGACCGGCCTCGGCCTGCGCTTGCGCGAGCGTGGGGAAGTTTTCGAGCCGCCAGAACAACGGTCCAGCCGGCAATTGCTCGATTTTCTTCTCGCGCTTTGCGGACGTCCGCAATGCATCACGCCATTACGGAACCAGCGCGAAAGAATTTATGAAATTTTTTACGCATTTTTTTCTTATCTACATGGAGGCTTAAATGCCCGCTTACTACATCGGTGAGCACATCGTCTCTGACCTTGCTTTGTTTGACGTTTACCTTGCAAAAGTGGTGCCGATGATCGAGCGCTTCGGTGGCCGCTATCTGACAAAGGCGGGCTCACATGAAATCTTGGAGGGCGACTGGAAGCCTAACCGGGTGGTCCTCATCGAATTTCCCGACATGGCATCGATCAAAAATTGGTACCGAGCGCCGGAATATCAGCCGCTCATCGCGATGCGCCGACGCGCCGCTACCGACGTCATGATTATGCTGGATGGACGGTGAATTCGTGGCGCAAGCCGGTGACTACGTGCGAGGCGACACAGCCTATTTTATGAGCACACTCCCAAGGATTTCTCTAGGCGGTCTCGATCGCGGCGCTGGCGGCGAGCCATTCTTCTTCCGCCTTGGCGATCGCTGCGACCACTTGCGCGCGCGTCTTCGAAAGTTCGGCCGCGCGCGCCGGGTCGCTGGCAAACAGCGCGCCATCGGCCAGCGTCGTGTCGAGCTTGCCAAGCTGGCGCGTGAGCTGCGCGATCACCAGTTCTGCTTGCGAGACGCGTTTGCGCAAGGGCGCGGTTTCCACGCGTTTGCCGGCCGCCGCGCGACGCGCCTGCACCGGATCGCGCGCCGGCGATTTGGTGCCGACGGTGTTGCCGCGGCCGTTATCGGCCAGCACGTGGCGCCGGTAATCGTCGAGATCGCCATCGAACGGCTTCACGTGTCCGCTCTGCACCAGCCAGAGCCGGTCGGCGCAAGCTTCCAACAAATAGCGGTCATGCGACACCAGAATGATCGCGCCGGGATAATCGTTGATTGCCTCGATCAGCGCGGCGCGGCTGTTGATGTCGAGATGGTTGGTCGGCTCGTCGAGAATGATCAGTTGCGGCGCAGCGAAAGTCGCAAGACCCAGCAGCAGGCGGGCCTTCTCGCCGCCTGACATGGTCTTGACCGCGTTGTTGGCGGCGAGTCCGGAAAAGCCGATCGCGCCAACCTTGCCGCGCACTTTCGATTCCGGCGCGTCCGGCATCAGATCGCGGACGTGATCATAGGGGCTGCGGACTTCGTCGAGTTCGTCGAGCTGGTGCTGCGCGAAGTAGCCAACCTTGAGGGTGGCCGCGCGCGTCACCGTTCCGTGTTCGGGCGCGAGCCTACCGGCGATCAGCTTGACGAAGGTCGACTTGCCGTTGCCGTTTGAACCGAGCAGCGCGATGCGGTCGTCATTGTCGATGCGCAGCGTCAAGCCGGTGAGGATCGGATGGCCCGCCTCATAGCCGACCGCGACGTCGTCGGTCGCGATGATCGGCGGCGACAGTAATTTCTCCGGCTCCGGAAAATGGATCGGGCGCACCTCGTCGGTGACCAGCGCGTTGATCGGCTGCATCTTGGCCAGCATCTTGATGCGCGACTGCGCCTGGCGCGCCTTGCTGGCTTTGGCGCGGAAGCGATCGACGAAAGCCTGCAGATGCTTGCGCTGGGCATCCTGCTTCTTGATCATCTTCTGGTCGAGCACCATGCGCTCGCTGCGGAGGCGTTCGAAGTCAGTATAACCGCCGCGATAGAGCGTGAGCTTGTGCGCTTCCAGCGACAGGATCTGGTTGACGGCGTTGTCGAGCAGATCGCGGTCGTGGCTGATGATGATCATCGTGTTCGGGTAGCGCGCCAGATGATCCTGCAGCCACAACGTGCCTTCGAGATCGAGATAATTGGTCGGCTCGTCGAGCATCAGCAGATCGGGCTCCGCAAACAGAGTGGCGGCGAGCGCCACGCGCATGCGCCAGCCGCCGGAGAATTCCACGCAAGGGCGCGACTGGTCGGCGGTGGAGAACCCGAGGCCCGCCAGGATGGAGGCGGCGCGCGCCGGCGCCGCATGGGCCCCGATATCGGCGAGCCGGGTCTGGATCTCGGCAATACGGTGCGGGTCGTGCGCGGTCTCGGCCTCGGCGAGGAGTTGGCTGCGCTCGGCATGCGCCTTGAGCACGACCTCCAGCAGGCTTTCGGGACCGTTGGGCGCTTCCTGTGCCAGCCGCCCGAGACGCCAGCGCGGCGGCAGTTCGATGCTGCCATGTTCGGCCGAAATTTCCCCCGCGATCACGTTGAACAGGGTGGTTTTGCCGGAACCGTTGCGGCCGACCAGGCCGACCCGGGCGCCGGGCGTGATGCGGGCGGAGGCGCCCTCAAGCAGCGCGCGGCCGGCAATGCGTACGGTCAGGTCGTCGATGACAAGCATGCGCGCCTTTTGACCGAGCGGGCGCTACGTGGCAACCCCCATCGAACTTGCCGCGCCAAAGAGGCCCCGGTATAAGCCGCGCCACCCAGCAAACGCAGTAAAGGAAGCTTCCTATGGCGGTCGAGCGTACATTTTCGATCCTTAAACCCGATGCGACCGCGCGCAATCTGACCGGCGCCATCAATGCCATGATCGAGAAGGCGGGCTTGCGCATTATCGCGCAAAAACGCGTGCATATTTCGCGCGCGCAGGCCGAGAAGTTCTACGCCGTGCACAGCGCCCGGCCGTTTTTCGGCGAACTTGTCGAGTTCATGATATCGGGTCCCGTGGTGGTGCAGGTGCTGGAAGGCGAGGGAGCAATCGCCAAATACCGCGACGTGATGGGCGCCACCGATCCGACCAAGGCCGCGGCCAACACCATCCGCAAGGTGCACGCCAAGTCGATCGGCGAAAATTCAGTGCACGGCTCGGACGCGCCCGATACTGCGGCGCGCGAGATCGCGCAGTTCTTCGCGGAGAACGAAATCGTCGGCTGATCGGCAACGGGAGGCCGCGCGGTGAACTGGGCGTCGATCGGATCGGATTTCAGTTCGCCGGTATTCTGGCTGTCGGTTCTTCAGGTCGTCTGGGTCAATATGCTTTTGTCCGGCGACAACGCCATGGTGATCGCGCTCGCTTGCCGCGGCCTGCCGCGGCGCGAGCGGCGATGGGGCATGATCATCGGCGCCAGTTTTGCCTCGCTGCTGTTGATCGTGTTCACCGGCGTCGTCTCGATGTTGATGACGCTGCCTTATCTGCGGCTCGTGGGCGCGCTCGCGCTGTTGTGGATCGCGGTCAAGCTGCTGGCGCCGCAGGCGCACGACGCGGAAGACACGCCGAAGGCGCTCGAGGACCTATGGCGCGCGGTGCGCATCGTGATAATCGCCGACATCGTCATGAGCCTCGACAATGTGATCGCGGTCGCCGGCGTCGCCAACGGCCGGTACGCGCTGCTCATTCTCGGGCTGGCGGTCAGCATCCCGATGGTGATTGCCGGCAGTGCGGTCATCCTTGCTTTGCTGGAGCGTTTTCCGGTGCTGGTATGGGGCGGCGCGGCGATTCTCGGCTGGGTCGCCGGCGACGTTTTCGCCAGCGACCCGGTTGTGCTAGGCATGTTGAGCGGATTTTCGCCGGGCGAGGTCAGGCTTGCCGCGCAAATCGCCGGCGCGATCTTGGTCGTGCTGTCCGGCTATGTGTGGCGGCGCCGGCACCACGTCGCGTTGGAAGAAGCGTGAGTGCGGCCGCAATCGAGGCGCGATGAACGAGACGGCACGGCTGAGCGGGGCGGTTGCGCGGATCGGTTATTCCGCCTGTCCGCACGATTGCCCCTCGACCTGCGCGCTGGAAGTCGAACTGCTCGACGAGCACACCATCGGCCGCGTGCGCGGCTCCAAGGACAACGACTACACCGCCGGCGTGATCTGCGCGAAAGTCGCGCGCTATGCCGAGCGCGAACACCACAAAGACCGTCTGCTGCATCCGCTGCAGCGGATCGGCGGCAAAGGCGCGGGCGAATTTCGCCGGATCTCCTGGGACGACGCGCTCGACCTCGTCGCCGAGGAATTCAACGCCGCCGAACGCAAGCATGGCGCCGAAACGGTTTGGCCTTATTACTACGCCGGCACTATGGGCCTGGTGATGCGCGACGGCATTAACCGGCTGGCCCACGCGAAAAAATATTCCCACTTCCACTCCACCATTTGCGTCAATCCGGCCTATGCCGGTTTTGCCGCCGGCGTCGGGCGTATCGCGGGCGTCGATCCACGCGAAATGGCGAAGTCCGATCTGGTGGTGATCTGGGGCACCAATGCGGTGAACACCCAGGTCAACGTGATGACGCACGCGGTGCGCGCGCGCAAAGAGCGCGACGCCAAGATTGCGGCCGTCGACATCTACATGAACGGCACCATGGAGCAGGCCGATCTGCCGGTGCTGCTCAAGCCCGGCACCGACGGCGCGCTCGCCTGCGCGGTGATGCATTGCCTGTTTCGCGACGGCAAGGCGGATTGGGATTATTTGGACAAATACACCGACGCGCCGCGCGAGCTGGAAGAGCATTTGCGAGGCCGGGACCCAATATGGGCGTCGGCAATCACCGGAACGCCGGTTGAGACCATCGAGGCATTCGCCAGACTGATCGGCGAGCGCAAGCGCGCGTTTTTCCGGCTCGGTTACGGCTTTTCGCGTTCGCGCAACGGACCGGTCAATATGCACGCGGCTTCCTGCATCCCGGCGGTGACCGGTGCCTGGCAGCTCGAAGGTGGCGGCGCCTTCCATATCAGCGCCGACATCTTTGGCCTCGACAAGACGGTGATCGAAGGCCTGGACGTTTGGGATCGCTCCGTGCGCGCGCTCGACCAGTCGCGCATCGGCGCGATCCTGACCGGAGACCGGGAGGCGCTACGAGGCGGCGCGCCGGTCACGGCGATGATCATCCAGAACACCAACCCGGTGACGGTTGCGCCCGATCAGAACAAGGTCAAGCAAGGCTTTGCCCGCGCCGATCTGTTTACCTGCGTGCACGAACAGTTCATGACCGAGACGGCGAAAATGGCCGACATCGTGCTGCCGGCCACGACCTTCCTGGAACACGACGACGTTTATCGCGGCGGCGGCCACCAATACATTATCCTCGGCCCGAAATTGGTCGAGCCGCCGGGCGAATGCCGCACCAATCATGAGGTGATTTCGGGCCTGGCCAAGCGCCTCGGCGTTGCGCACCGCGGCTTTGACATGAGCCCGCGCGAATTGATCGACGAGATGCTGCGCGTGTCGAAGCGCGGCACGCTGGCCGAACTGGAGGCCAGCCGCTGGATCGACTGCCAGCCGCCGTTCCGGCAATCGCACTATCTCGACGGTTTTCCGTGGCCGGACGGCAAGTTCCGCTTCAAGCCGGACTGGGACAATGTGCCGTTCCGCAGTCCCTATAAAAGCGGACCGGTCGCCGCGATGCCGCGCCTGCCGGATCATTGGACGTCGATCGAGCAGGCCGACGACTTGCACCCATTCCGGCTGGCGACGTCGCCGGCGCGCGGCTTTCTCAACACGACGTTCAATGAAACGCCCACGTCGCTTGCGCAGGAGAAGCGTCCGACGGTCATGATCCACCCGGACGACGCGCGGCCGCTCGGGATCGGCGACGGCGATTTGGTCGTGCTCGGCAATACCCGCGGGCAGGTGCGCCTGCATGCCAAGATTTTCGATGGCGTGCGGCGCGGTGTGTTGATCGCCGAATCGATCTGGCCGAATTCGGCTTACGCCGACGGCTGCGGCATCAATTCGCTCACCGGCGCGGATTCAATCGCGCCCTATGGCGGCGCCGCTTTCCACGACAACAAAGTGTGGGCACGCAAAGCGCGCGCGGAATGAACCGCGCGCGCTCCGGCAATCGCATAATGTCTTAGAGCTCCTTGCCGATCTTGGCGTCGACCGAGTAGGGGCCGCCACCGCGCATGGCGATGGTGAAGCACACGGCGCCGATCAGCAGCACGTATTCATAACCGCCGCCGGCGGCGGCATAGCCTTTCGGCAAGTGCACAGCCAGCAAGGCGATCAGCATCTCGATGGCAAGCGCGGCGGCAAAGAAACGGGTGAACAGACCGATAATGAGCGCGACACCGCCGACCGATTCCAGGGCCATGGCCGCATAAGCGAACAGGATGGCGGGCTGGAGCCCGTTCTTGGCCATGACATTGGCCGCCACAGCGTCGGCACCCGCGTGGAACTTGCCCCAGACGTGCATCACAAACATTACGCCGACAATGACGCGGACCAGTGTCCCGGCGATTGGCATCATTTTCGCATATAAGCCGGCGAGTCCCGGATAGATCAGTTTCGTTCCGCCGTTCATGACGTTTCCCCTGTCGGTTGCCTGCGCCACTCGATGCGGCGGCGTCAGCTGTCAACTCGCAAAGCCTATAACACCGGCGAGGGGGTATCTAGTTCTCTGCGGCGATCAGGGGATATCTGCCGGGACGATGTGCGCGGCATCCGGCACGGGAGCGCCGTCGATCAGGCAGCGGCCGTCGACGACACGAACGCGGCCCTCCGCCACCAACCGGAGCGCCGCCGGGTAGATCCGATGCTCGACCTTGAGCACACGGGCCGCCAGCGTCTCCTCGGTTTCATCGCCACGCACCGCGACCGCGCCTTGCATGATGATCGGGCCGGAATCGAGTTCCGCCGATACGAAATGTACCGTGGCGCCGTGGAATTTTGCGTGCGCGGCGATGGCGCGCTTGTGAGTATCGAGACCCTTGAACGCCGGCAGCAGCGCGGGATGAATATTGAGCATGCGCTCGGGCCATTGCGCGACAAAGCCGGGCGTCAACAGCCGCATGAAGCCGGCCAGGCAGACGATGTCGATTTTGTGCTTGATGAGCATGGCTTGCAACGCGCCATCGAAAGCGGCGCGATCCTTGCCGAACGAAGCATGATCGACAATTTCGGTGGCGATGTCGGCGGCGCGCGCGGTGGCCAGGCCCCCGGCATCCGGCCGGTTCGCGATCACCAGCGCGATTTCGGCCGGATAGGTTCTATCCCTCGCCGCCTCGATCAGCGCCGCCATATTGGAGCCGCGGCCGGAAATGAGAACGGCGACGCGCTTGCGGCTCATGGATCACCCAAGATCGAGTTTGCCGTCATAGACGACACGCGCCTCGCCGGACGCGTGCACAACGTTGCCGATAATCATCGCCGTTTCGCCGGCTGCGTTGAATAATTTGGCCACGTTGCTCGCCTCTTTCGGCACGGCGATGGCGATCATGCCGATGCCGCAATTGAACGTGCGCAGCATTTCGGTCTGGGCGATGCCGCCTTCGCGCGCCAGCCATTTGAACACCGGCAAGACCGGCACCTTGCCAAGATCGATGCGCGCGCCGAGGTCCTTCGGCAACACGCGCGGAATATTGTCGGGGAAACCGCCGCCGGTGAGATGCGCCAGACCTTTGACCGCTTTGGTCGCGCGGATCGCGGCGAGGCTCGACTTTACGTAGATGCGGGTCGGCGTCAGAATGGCTTCGCCCAGTGTCTGCCCGGAGAGAAAGGGCGCGGGCGCGGTCCATGGCAGCCCGGTCTTGGCGACGACCTTGCGCACCAGCGAATAGCCGTTGGAATGCACGCCGGACGAGGCCAGCCCAATGATGACGTCACCTTCCGCGATGTCGCGGCGCGGCAGGATCTCGCCGCGTTCCACCGCGCCGACCGCAAAGCCCGCGAGGTCGTAGTCGCCGCCCTGGTAGAGTCCGGGCATTTCCGCGGTCTCGCCGCCGATCAGCGCACAGCCGGCCTGCTTGCAGCCGATGGCGATGCCGGCGACCACGGCGGCGCCGACCTCCGGTTCGAGTTTTCCACACGCGTAATAGTCGAGGAAGAACAACGGCTCGGCGCCTTGCACCACCAGATCGTTGACGCTCATGGCGACCAGATCGATGCCGATGGTGGAGTGCACGCCGGTTTCGATGGCGATCTTGACCTTGGTGCCAACGCCGTCATTGGCGGCGACCAGAACCGGATCCTTGAATCCCAATGGTTTGAGGTCGAACAACCCGCCGAAGCCGCCGATTTCGGCGTCGGCCCCCGGGCGCGCGGTGGCACGCACCAGCGGCTTGATCAGCTCCACCATCCGGTTGCCGGCATCGATATCGACACCGGCCTGCGCGTAAGTGAGGCCGCGCTCCTTTTCCGCCATGAGGGCCCTGCAAGTTGCGCTCGATTTCCGGGGTCCTACGTGGAAAACGCAAGTCGCGCAATGGTCGAAGCACCGTTATACTCTGCCGAGATGGCGCGTTGCCGGGGGAGCCGACCGGGGCGGGGCCGCGAGCCGGGATTGCCTTGAATATTCCGAACCTCATAACGCTGGGGCGCATTCTGTTGGTGCCGTTCGTGGTATGGGCGATCGCGTCCGGCGCGATGTGGATTGCCTTCGTCCTGTTCCTGGCGGCCGGCGTGAGCGACGCGATCGACGGCTATCTGGCCAAGCGTTTCAAGATGACCACCGAGCTCGGCGCCTATCTCGACCCGCTCGCCGACAAGGCGCTCATTGTCTCTATTTACCTCACGCTCGGTATCAGCGACCTGATCCCGCGCTGGCTGGTGATCCTGGTGGTGTCGCGCGACATCTTGATCGTCGGCGGCATTCTATTGTCGTGGCTGATGGGCAACCCGCTCAAAATCAAGCCGCTGCTGGTGTCCAAGCTCAACACCGTGGCGCAGATTGCATTTGCCTGCGTCGTGCTTGGCTCACTCGGCTTCGGCATTCCGGCCGATACGCTGACGCTTGTCCTCATGGTCCTGGTTGCGGCCTTGACCTTGCTGTCGATCGCCGCCTATCTCGCCGAATGGGTGCGTCACATGAACCTGGTTGGTGAACAGTGAGCCCGCGCGTGCGCGCCCGCCGTCACCCACGCGGAGGGGAGGGCGCTGCATTCGAGCGCCAGATCGTCTTCTGGCTGGCGATCGTCGCGGTCTTCGTGCTGCTGCTATGGCTGTTGAGCGAGATCCTGCTGCCGTTCGTTGCGGGCGCGGCCATTGCCTATCTGCTCACACCGGTCACCGATCGGATCGAGCGCCTCGGCGTCAACCGGTTGGCCGCCGCGTTCTTGATCATCACGCTGGTGGTGATGGCGATCGTCGTGCTGATTCTGCTGGTGGCTCCGATTTTGGGCGGCCAACTCACATCCTTCATCGACAACATCCCCGGTTACGTGACGCGGCTGCAATCGCTGCTCAGCGATCCGAGCCGCCCGTGGATTCAGAAAGTGCTTGGCGCGGGCTTTAGCGCCGACAAATCATTTGGCGAACTTGTGACGCAAGGCGTCGGCTGGCTCACGTCGTTCCTGAAATCGCTCTGGTCGGGCGGGCGCGCATTGGTCTCGCTGTTCTCGCTGGTGGTGGTAACGCCGGTGGTCGCGTTCTATCTGATCTACGACTGGCACCGCATGATCCGCACCGCCGACGGTTGGATCCCCGTGCCGCAGCGTGAAACCGTGCGTCGGCTGGCGCGCGAGATTGACGCGGCCATTGCCGGCTTCGTGCGTGGGCAGACTGCGGTCTGTCTGATCCTTGGCTCGTTCTATGCGGTCGCGCTGACGCTGAGCGGGCTCAATTTCGGCCTATTGATCGGATTGATTTCGGGCGTGATCACTTTCATCCCTTACGTCGGATCAATGACCGGGTTGATCCTGGCGCTCGGCGTCGCGGTCGCGCAGTTCTGGCCGGAATATAGTTCCATCGTGATGGTGCTCGGCATTTTCCTGGTCGGTCAGTTCCTCGAGGGCAATCTGCTGGCGCCCAAACTGGTGGGCGAAAGCGTCGGCCTGCATCCGGTCTGGCTGATCTTCGCGCTGCTCGCCTTCGGCTATCTGTTCGGCTTCGTCGGCTTGCTGGTGGCGGTGCCGCTGGCTGCCACCATCGGCGTGCTGGTGCGCTTTTCGTTGCAACGCTATCGCGAAAGCTCGCTCTATACCGGCGAGAAGGCAGGCTGAGCGGCATGGGAAGTTCAGTCAGCCCGCGTCAATTGGTGCTCGCGCTCAATCATGCGGAAAGTTTCGCGCGCGAGGATTTCTTGTGCGGCCCTTCGAACGCGGCGGCGTTGACGCTGGTGGATCGCTGGCCGGATTGGCCGGATCGCATCGTCGCGCTGATTGGTCCGGAAGGCTCCGGCAAAAGCCATCTCGCCGCGATCTGGGCCGAGACCGCGGGTGCCCGCGTGCTGGCGGCAAAGCTGCTGACGGAAATCGATCCGCCATCGGCCCTGGCAACCGGCGCACTGGTGGTCGAAGATCTGGAACCGGATGGCCTCAACGAGCGCGCGCTGTTTCATCTCATCAATCTCGCGCGCGAGGAGGGTGCTCACGTGCTGCTCACGTCGCGCACAGCGGTGGCCGGTTTCCCGCTCACCATCCGCGATCTGGTGTCGCGGCTGCGCTCGCTGCCCAGTGTCGCGCTGGCCGCGCCCGATGACGCGCTGCTGCGCGCGCTGATCGTCAAGCTTGCCGCCGACCGCCAGCTCGCCGTCGACCAGGCGCTGGTGAGCTACCTTGCCAACCGGATCGAGCGCTCGTTCGTGGGAGCGCGCGCGGCGGTCGAGCGGCTCGACCATGAGGCGATGCGCCAGCACCGGCCGGTGACGCGGGCGCTGGCGGCCGAGATTTTCCGCGAACAAACTTCTTAACGGCATCTGTGACAATGGCTTGACGGTTCGGCCGGGGCGGCGCGAACTGTCATCCAACCGTCATTTTCGTCGTTTAGGGGTTGGTCTCTGAGGCCTTCATTACAATGGCAGATCGCGGACAAGCTATTGCACCGGTTGAGGAAATCGCTCCGGTCGTGGACCGGGACGAAGTCCCATCCAGTGCTCCGGCGGTGCCTACGCCCGGCTTGAAGTCCCAGCCGCAGCGCTTCATCAACCGCGAACTGTCCTGGCTGCATTTCAACCGCCGGGTTCTGGACGAAGCCAGCAATGAGCACCATCCGCTGCTGGAGCGGGTGCGCTTCCTGTCGATTTCGGCCAACAACCTCGATGAATTCTTCATGGTGCGCGTCGCCGGCCTCAAGGGCCAGGTGCGCCAGGGCATCGCGGACCACAGTCCCGATGGGCTCACCCCCAACGAGCAGCTCGCGCGCATCGGCGAGGCGGTATCGCAACTCGCCAGCGATCAGCAGAAGTGCTGGCTGGAACTGCGCCCGGCGCTGGCGGCTGCCCACGTGACGCTGGTCGAGGGCGGCGACCTCAAGAAGGCGGATCGCGCCTGGCTGGAGGAACATTTCCTCACCCACGTGTTCCCGCTGCTCACGCCGCTGGCGATCGATCCGGCGCATCCGTTTCCGTTCATTCCCAATCTCGCCTTCTCGATCGCGCTGCAGCTGTCGCGCGCCAGAGACGGCCGGGCGATGAACGCGCTGATCCGCATGCCGCAGAAGATCGAGCGCTTCATCAAGTTGCCGAGCGGCGCGGATCATGGCATCCGGCTGATCACGCTCGAGGAGGCGACCGCCCTGTTCATTGGGCGGCTGTTTCCCGGCTACACGGTCAAGGGGCAGGGCGCCTTCCGCGCCATCCGCGACTCGGAAGTGGAAATCGAGGAAGAGGCCGAGGATCTGGTGCGGCTCTACGAGACCGCGCTCAAGCAGCGCCGGCGCGGCTCGGTGATTCGCCTGGAGCTCAATGCTACGATGCCGGCGGAACTGCGCAACTTCGTGCAGCGCGCGCTCGCGGTTGCCGACGACGAGGTGTTCATGGTCGACGGCGTGCTGGCGCTCAACGATCTCGCCCAGCTCACCAAGCTCGACCGGCCCGATCTCGAATTCGTGCCGTATAATCCGCGCTATCCCGAGCGCATCCGCGATCACGGCGGCGACTGCTTCGCCGCTATCCGGCAGAAGGACCTCATCGTTCACCACCCTTACGAGTCCTTCGACGTGGTGGTGCAGTTCCTCCAGCAGGCGGCGCGCGATCCCGACGTGGTCGCAATCAAGCAGACGCTCTATCGAACGTCCGCCGAATCTCCGATCGTAAAGACGTTGGTCGAGGCGGCCGAGGCCGGCAAGTCGGTGACGGCGCTGGTCGAGTTGAAGGCGCGCTTCGACGAGGAAGCCAATATCCGCTGGGCGCGCGATCTCGAGCGAGCCGGTGCGCAAGTCGTCTATGGCTTCATCGAATTAAAGACCCACGCCAAGCTGTCATTGGTGGTGCGGCGCGAGGGCGGCACGCTCGCGACCTATATTCACGCCGGCACCGGCAACTATCATCCCGTCACCGCGCGCGTTTATACCGATCTGTCGTTCTTCACCGCCGACGCGGTGATCGGGCGCGACGTCGCGCGCATCTTCAACTACATCACCGGCTACGCTGAGCCGGCCGAACTCGAAAAAATGGCGATCTCACCGATCTCCTTGCGTAAGCGCATCATCGATCACATCGCGCAGGAAGCCGCCAACGCCAAAGCCGGCAAGCCAGCGGCGATCTGGATGAAAATGAATGCGTTAGTCGATCCTGGCATCATCGACGCGCTTTACGACGCATCGAGCGCGGGCGTGGCGATCGACCTGGTGGTGCGTGGCATCTGCTGCCTGCGGCCGGGCGTGCCCGGCCTGTCCGACAATATCCGCGTGAAATCCATCGTCGGCCGCTTCCTGGAGCACGGCCGGATTTATTGCTTTGGCAACGGCTATGCTTTGCCGCACGCCAAGGCGGCGATCTACATTTCCTCGGCTGACATGATGCCGCGCAATCTCGATCGCCGGGTCGAGGTGCTGTGCCCGATTCTCAATCCGACCGTGCACGAGCAGGTGCTCGGCCAGATCATGGTCGCAAACTTCAAGGATAACGAGCAAAGTTGGAAGCTCTTGCCGGACGGCAGTTCGACGCGCATAAAGGCCGCGCCGGGCGAGGAACCATTCAACGCCCACAAGTATTTCATGACAAATCCGAGCCTGTCGGGACGTGGCAAATCGCTTAAAGAGTCCTCACCGCGCAGCCTTATACGCCGGCTCATCGAAGGCGCGTAAGCGTTCGCCCATCAAGCAATCGCACGCGACCATCAACTCGGCCAAGGGCCGGCTCGATCACGGGCCGCCGATCGCGGTCATCGATATCGGCTCCAACTCGGTCCGCCTCGTCATCTACGAGGGATTGACGCGTTCGCCGACGCCGATTTTCAACGAAAAAGTATTGGCTGGCCTCGGCCGCCAGGTGCAATCCACCGGCTTGCTGGCGGGCGACGCCATCGACACCGCGCTCGACGCGCTCAAGCGCTTCCGCGCGCTATGCGACATCCTGCATGTACGAAGAATCTGGGCGATTGCCACGGCCGCCTGCCGCGACGCGCGCAATGGCCGGGCCTTCATCGCCGAAGCGGCGCGCATTTGCCGCACGCCGATTACGATTCTGTCGGGCAAGCGCGAGGCCCACCTGACCGCGCTCGGCATCGTATCCGGCATCCACAGGCCGGACGGCATCGTCGGCGATCTCGGCGGCGGCTCGCTTGAATTGGTCGATGTGCACGGCTCGCGCGTGCGCGGTGGCGTGACGCTGCCGCTCGGCGGCCTGGCTTTGCAGGATATCGCCGGCAAGTCGCTCAAGAAGGCAGAGAAGATCGTCGAGGCGGCGTTCGATGATCTCGACATGCTGCACGACGGCGAGGGTCGCACCTTTTATGCGGTCGGCGGCACATGGCGCGCGTTGGCCCGGCTGCATATGTGGCAGACCGGCTATCCATTTCACGTCATGCACAATTACCGCATCTCGGCGCGCGAAGCGTTGGAGTTTTCGCGGCTGGTGCACCGGGTCGATACTGACACGCTGTCCAAGATCGAAGTCGTCAACGCCGCCCGACGTCCGCTGCTCGCCTATGCCGCGCTGGTGATGGAAAATCTGGTGCGCACCATCAAGCCGAAGCAGGTGATAATCTCGGTGCTCGGCGTGCGCGAGGGGCTGCTCTATTCGTTGCTCAAGCCGAACGAACGGGCGCGCGATCCGCTGATCTCGGCGGCGGCCGATCTCAACGTGCTGCGCTCGCGCTCGCCGCATCATGGCGAGGAACTGATCGCCTGGACCGACCGCTTCGTGGCGTCGTCGGGCCTGGACGAAAACGCCGACGAGCGACGGCTGCGTCATGCCGCGTGTCTGTTGGGCGATATCGGCTGGCGTGCGCACCCGGATTATCGCGGCGAGCAGTCGATGAACATCATCGCTCACGGCGCCTTCGTGTCAGTCGATCATCCAAGCCGGGCCTATCTGGCGCTGTCGGTCTATTTCCGGCACGCCGGCTTAAGCGAGGAGGACTTGTCACCGCGCCTGCGCGAGCTCGCCACCACCCGCATGCTGGATCGGGCGCGTGTGCTGGGCGCCGCCATGCGCGTCGCTTATATTCTTACCGCCGGGCAGAGCGGCGTGCTGCCGAAGACGCCGATGCAGGTCAAGCGCGGCAAACTCATTTTGAAGCTGCCCGGCCGCTATTCCAGGCTCTCGAGCGAGCGGCTGTTCAGCCGGGTGCGCCAGCTCGCGCGTCTGGTCGGCCGCGATCCGGAAATCGCGGTGTCCTGACCGCGGTAGCCGGTTCACGACATCGACGGCTCGGGCCGCGCCCGTGGACGTCCTGCAGCCGAAGGTGATGGATAACGCGGTAAGCGAGCCGATCGTACGTTAGCGGCTAGTTTTTTCGACCGTCACGACACGGCCCCGGTCGACCGCGAGCGCCAGCTTGCCATGCTTGAGCGCGAGCGCCTTCTCCCCGAACAATTCGCGGCGCCAGCCTTTGAGCGCGGGCACGTCGGCGTCATCGTCGGCGGCGATGCGGTCGAGCTCGTCCACCGTTGCGATCACCTTGGCAGCGACGCCGTGGCCCTCGGCGGTCATACGCAGCAGAACCTTCAACAGCTCGACGGTGGCCGCGCCATTGGGCGCCGGACGGAAGCGATCGAGCCGCGGCAGCGTTTTGGGGTCGCGCTCGAGCCCGCGCTTGACCGCGTCGACGATGGCCTCGCCCCAGCGCGAGCGCTCGAAGCCTTTGGGCAGCGAGCGCAGGCTGCCCAGCCGCTCAATTGTGGTCGGCGCCTGGATGGCGATGTCGCCAACCAAATCGTCCTTGAGCACGCGCGAGCGCGGCACGTCGCGTGTTTGCGCCTCGCGCTCGCGCCAGGCGGCGATTTCCATGAGCACAGCCAGTTCCTTCGGCTTGCGCACGCGGCTCTTCAGCCGCTCCCAGGCGCGCTCCGGATCCATGCGGTAGGTTTCGGGCGAGGTCAGCACGCCCATCTCGGCTTCGACCCAGCTGGTGCGTTCGCGCTTGGCCAGATCGGCGGCGAGCTTAAGGTACACATCGCGCAAATGGGTGACGTCGGACAGCGCGTAGGTGACCTGCGCGTCGGACAGCGGCCGCCGCGTCCAATCGGTGAAGCGGTGCGATTTGTCGAGCATGTTGCCGGTAATGCGTTGCACCAGCTGGTCGTAGGAGATCGAGTCGCCATAGCCGAGCACCATGGCGGCTACCTGGCTATCGAAGATCGGATGCGGAATCTTTTTCGTCATGTTCCAGACGATTTCGATGTCCTGACGCGCGGCATGAAAAACCTTCACCACCTTCTCGTCCGTCATCAGGTCGAACAGGGGCCCGAGGTCGATGCCCGCGGCCAGCGCGTCGACCACGACGGCTTCGTCGGACGAGGCCAGCTGCGCCACGCAGAGCAGGGGATAATAAGTGGTCTCGCGCAGGAACTCGGTATCGACGGTGACGTAAGGATGCCGCGCCATGCGCGCGCAAACCTCGGCCAGTTCCTTGGTGGTGGTGATCAAATCCATGTTGGCGGGCAACCTAACCCGATCCGGGGCTGTCATGGCAACTTCCCTCGGATCCGGGGCATGTGGATGAATTCCCAGGGCGAGGGCAGCGGCCCGACCGGCACCTCGATCAGCGTCGGCTCGCACCTGGCGAAGGCGGCCTGGAGCGCGACGCCCAGTTCCTGCGGGCTGCGGACGCGGCGCCCGGCTGCGCCGAAGCTTTCGGCGTATTTGACGAAATCGGGGTTGGTGAGGTCCGAGGCGATCAGGCGGTTGCCGAATTGCTCTTGCTGGATGCGCCGCACATTGCCGTAGGCGCCGTCGGCGAACACCACCGCCACCAGCGGAATGCGGTGACGCATGGCGGTGGCGAGTTCGTTGCCGGTGTAGAGGAAGCCGCCGTCGCCGCTGACCGAGAGCACCGGCACTTGCGCGCGCGCATGTTGCGCGCCGAGCGCGGTGGCATAGCCCCAGCCGAGATTGTCCTGATAGCCCGGGGAGAGAAACGTGCGCGGCTTGTAAACCGGGAAGGCGAGGCGGGCGGCAAAGCCGATCTGCGTCACGTCGTCGACATAGATGCCATCTTCCGGCAGTTCGGCGCGGATGACGTCAAGAAAGCCGAGTTGCGGCGCCAGCCTCGCAAGACGCTGACGCAATTTTGCCTGGCGCTCGAGCATTTCATGACGGCGCGGGGCGCGCGGCGCATTGTATTTTTCGAGCTCGTCGATCAGATGCCGCAAAATTGGCGCGGCATCGCCGATCAACGCCACTTTCGGCTTGTGCAGGCGCGCGGGCTCCTCGCGGTTGGCATCGACGCGCACGATTTTAATTTTGCTGTCGATGCCCCAGGCGTTGAGCGGCGTCAGCAGTCGGGTGCCGACGGCGAGTACGGCGTCAGCCTCGCCCCACAGGTCGCGGCCGATCGGCAGCGTGACGCTGAACGGATCGCGGCCGTCGAGCACGCCGCGCCCGCGCCGGTAGGCCAGCACGGGCGCCTGCAGCAGGCGCGAGAGCTGGGTGACTTCGGTCGAGGCGTTCTGTGCGCCGCCGCCGGCGACGATCAGCACGCGCTTGGCGTTGCCCAGGAGCTTCGCCGCCGCGCGCACTTTGTCCTCGTCGATGCGCGGCGTTCGCGCCGGCATCGGCGGAACCAGTGCAACTTTCCGACGCTTGCCCCACACGTCGATGGCGCATTCGAGCGCGGCGGGTCCGGGGCGGCCTTGGCTCATGGACGCGATCGCCTTGGCGACCTTGTCGGACGCTTCCGCTGGTCCATCGATGCGGGCGGAATGATCGACCAGCCGGGAAATGATGCCGGCCTGGTCGCGGATTTCGTGCAGATGGCCTTGGCCTTTGCCGATCGCTTTCGCCGGGATTTGGCCGATCAGCGCCAGCACCGGCGCGTTCATGCCATAGGCGGTGAGCAGCGCCGCGCCGGAATTGAGCAGGCCGGGGCCGGGCACCACGCAATAGGCCTGCGGCTTGCCGGTCGCGAGCGCCGCACCCAGCGCCATATAGGCCGCACCTTGCTCATGGCGGGTGTGCACGACGCGCAAAGCCTCGCCGGCACGCTGGAACGCGTCGAACAAATGGTCGTTGTGCACGCCCGGCAGCGCATAGACGGTGTCGAGCCCGTGCGCGAGTAGGGCCGCGACCGTGGCCTCGCCGGTGGACATGTCGGTGGCGGCGGGCTTGGTCGTTTTTGGGCGCCTGGATTTGGACATTAATGCCAAGTGTGCAGATGCTTTCGGCTCTGTCGAGCCATTACCTTGACAAAGCCCACCCCCCATGCGCTTTTCGCGCGCCTCACAACCCGTGAAGAATCGCCCCTCGGACCGCCCAGAAACAGCAATGCATCGCTATCGTTCACACACCTGCGGCGCATTGCGCGAGAGCGACATCGGTAAGGCCGTGCGGCTGTCCGGCTGGTGTCATCGCATCCGCGACCACGGCGGCGTGCTGTTCATCGACCTGCGCGACCATTATGGCCTCACCCAAGTGGTGGCCGACCCGGACAGCAAGGCGTTCAAGCTGGCCGAGACGTTGCGCTCGGAATGGGTGGTGCGCATCGACGGCAAGTTGCGCAAGCGGCCCGCCGGCACCGAGAACCCGGAACTGCCAACTGGCCAGGTCGAGGTTTATATCGACGAGATCGAAGTGCTGGGGCCCGCCGCCGAATTGCCGATGCCGGTGTTCGGCGAGCAAGATTATCCGGAAGAGATCAGGCTCAAATACCGCTTCCTCGATCTGCGCCGCGAGCATTTGCACAACAACATCATGCTGCGCGGCCAGGTGATCGACTCGCTGCGCCGGCGCATGAAGGAAGGCGGATTCTTCGAATTCCAGACGCCGATCCTCACGGCCTCGTCGCCGGAAGGCGCACGCGATTATCTGGTGCCCTCGCGCATTCATCCGGGCAAATTTTATGCGCTGCCGCAGGCGCCGCAGCAGTTCAAGCAGCTCATCATGGTGGCGGGCTTCGACCGCTATTTCCAGATCGCGCCGTGCTTCCGCGACGAGGACGCACGCGCCGATCGCTCGCCCGGAGAATTCTACCAGCTCGATTTGGAAATGAGTTTCGTCACGCAACAGGACGTGTTCGACGCGGTCGAGCCGGTGATCCGCGGCGTGTTCGAGGAATTCGCCAAGGGCAAGGGCGTGACGAAGAAATTTCCGCTCATTCCTTACGCCGAGGCGCTGACCAAATACGGCAGCGACAAGCCCGACTTGCGCAATCCGCTCGTCATGCAGGACGTCAGCGGGGCGTTTCGCGGTTCGGGCTTCAAGATATTTGCCAACATCCTCGCCAACGATCCCGCGGGCCGCGTCTGGGCGATCCCGGCGCCGAAAGGCGGCAACCGCGCATTTTGCGACCGCATGAATTCCTGGGCGCAAGGCGAAGGTCAACCGGGCTTAGGCTACATCTTCTGGCGCGAGGGCGAGGAGGGCGGCGCGGGCCCCTTGGCGAAAAATATCGGGCCGGAGCGCACCAAACAGATCGCCGATCAGATGGGCCTGAAAGTCGGAGATGCCTGCTTTTTTGTTGCCGGCAAGCCGAAGGATTTCGTCAAATTCGCCGGACCGGCGCGCACCAAAGTCGGCGAGGAACTTGGCCTGATCGCCAAGGACCGCTTCGAGCTGTGCTGGATCGTCGACTTCCCGATGTACGAGTGGAACGAGGAAGAAAAGAAGATCGACTTCTCGCACAATCCGTTTTCGATGCCGAATTTGGGCGTCAATGATTTCCTTGCGCTCGACGCCAAGGACCAGGACAAAATCCTCAGCCTCAAGGCGATCCAGTACGACATCGTCTGCAACGGCGTCGAATTGTCGTCCGGCGCGATCAGAAATCACCGCCCCGAGGTGATGAAGAAAGCCTTCGCCATCGCCGGCTATCCCGAGGACGTGCTGGAGGCGAAATTCGGCGGCATGCTGCACGCGCTCTCGCTTGGCGCGCCGCCGCATGGCGGCATCGCGCCCGGCATCGATCGCATCGTGATGCTACTGGCCGGCGAGGAAAATCTGCGCGAGGTGGTGCTGTTCCCGATGAACCAGCGCGCCGAGGATTTGATGATGGGCGCGCCGTCCGAGGTGACGGCGAAGCAGCTCAAGGAATTGAGCATTCGGCTCGATCTGCCGAAGAAATAACACCAATTACGTCTGCACATTATTGCGTCGCGTGAACCGCCATGTGGGCCGCATGCGCGGCGACGCTTGCGTGCACAAGTAATTTCAGATTGGATTTGGTCTCGTTCCAGAGACGGCAAGGCGCACACCAAGCCGCGAGAACGACAAAACATAAAACTGCCAAGAACCACGACCTATTCCTGGGGAGGAATTGATGTCCGAGATCGAGCGGCGCGCCCTCATGAAGGGCGCGGCACTGAGCGCACTCGCCTTCACGGCCGGCAGCGCCGAGGTTCTGCTGTCGCCGCGCCAGGCCCGCGCCCAAAATATTCCGTTCAAGACGCTGACGCCCGAGCAGGTCGATACGCTTGAGGCGCTGGGCGACACGCTGGTGCCGGGCGCCAAGCAGGCCGGCATCTCGCACTTTGTCGATCAGCAGTTGTCGATCCCCCCGGGCGAAGCGCTGCTGGAAGCGCGCATTCTTAACATCCGCCCGCCTTACGCGAATTTCTATCGCGCCGCGCTTGGCGCGGTCGACAAGGCGAGCAAGGCAACCAACGGCGACCGCGGCTTGGACCAGCTCAATTACGCCGAACGCCACGCCTTCGTCGATCTGATGCGCCAGAACAAGGTCGAAGGCTGGCAGGGTCCGCCCGGACCCTTTGTCTATCTGGTTCTGCGCAGCGACGCCGTCGATGTGGTCTACGGCACCATGGACGGTTACGCCGCGCTCGGCATTCCCTACATGCCGCATATCGCGCCAACGCAGAGGTGGTGACATGGCAAACGAGAAAGTCGATGCCGTCATCGTCGGCGCCGGCGCCTCGGGCACGCTCTACGCTTCGGTGCTTGCGAAAGCCGGCAAAAAGGCCGTGCTGCTGGAAGCAGGGCCGGACTGGCAGCTCTCCGATCTGATCAGCTCGGATATCTGGGGCCGTCGCGTCAAACCAGCCGGCATTCCGTTTCTGCTCGAAGGCAAGAACCCCTACGGCTACGCCTATCAAGCGGGCTGGGGCGTCGGCGGCGCGGCGCTGCATTATTTCGCGAATTTCCCGCGCTATCTGCCGAACGATTTCAAGGTCAAGAGCGAGCACAATCGCGGGCTCGACTGGCCGATTTCCTATGCCGACATCGCGCCTTATTACGACAAGGTCGCGGCCGAGATCGGCGTCTCGGGCGATGCCAAGGCGGAGGAAATCTGGCGGCCGAAGGGCGAAGCCTATCCGATGCCGCCGATGAAGACGTTCCGTAACGGCGACGTCTGGGTGAAGGCCTGCGAGTCGGCCGGTATCCGCATGGTGCCGGCGGCGGTCGGCATGAACTCGACCGAGTTCAAGGGCCGCTCGGCCTGCATCTACGACGGCTGGTGTCATGTCGGCTGTCCGATCGGTGCGCTCGCCAACCCGCTGGTGACATATCTCGCCGATGCCAAGAAAGCCGGGGCCGAAGTGCGTCCGTTTTCGACCGTGACGCGGGTGCTGACCAATGCGGCCGGCACCAAAGTCACCGGCGTCGAATATTACGACGCCAAGAAGGAAAAGCAGGTGCAGGAAGCGAGCGTGGTCGTACTCTCGGCCTGGGCCGCACAAAATCCGCGCCTGATGATGATCTCGGCGACCGACAAGCACCCCAAGGGCCTCGCCAATTCAAGCGGCCTCTTGGGCAAATACATGATGGCGCATTATGCGTCGGGCACCTGGGCGATGTTCGACGAGGATGTCGAGAATCATATGGGCACCGTCGGCGCGCAATATATGTCGTATGACCGCTACGACAAGACCAGCAAGAAGGGCGCCTTCGGCAGCACCTACATTGTTGCCGGCACCGCGCTCAAGACCTCCGATCTCGGCGGGTTCGCCAATGCGCGGCTCGACCTGTTCGGGCCGCAGCTTGCCGACTTTATGAAGCGGGCCAAGCGCGGAATCACCCGCTTGACCGCGTTCGGCGAGGAAATGCCGAACATCGAAAACCGTATCGAGCTTGCCGACGGCAAGGACGAATTCGGCATGCCGCTGGCGAAAATCATTCACAGCTTCAACCAGGACGCGGTCGCATTGTGGAATGCGAATTTCGAGGAGGGGCTAACCGTCGCTAAGGCAACCGGCGCCAAGGAAGTCTGGTCGGCGCGCGGCAATCAGCCGACGATCCATCTGTTCGGCGGCACCATCATGGGCCAGGGCGCCGGCGATTCGGTTAGCGACAGCTACGGGAAAACCCACGAGATCGACAATCTCTGGGTCGCCGGTCCCGGCCTGTTCCCGACCGAGGGCGCGTCGAACCCGACTTACACCATTTTCGCGATTTCGCAGCGCGGTGCCGAGCAGTTGGTGTCAAAGTGGGGCAGCGTGGTCAACTGAATTGACGCCGGGCTTTTCCGGCAGCGGGATGAACTCGATCTCGTCGCCCGGTACCTTGCCGAAATGGCCGGCGGTCCATTCCGCCTTGGCCTGCTCGATGCGCTCTTTGCGCGAGGACACGAAGTTCCACCAGATGTGGCGCGGGCCGTCCATCGGCGCGCCGCCGACGATGACGAAATGCGCGTCGGTGACAGCCTTGATCGTCACGCGGTCGCCGGGTTTGAACACCAGCAAGCGCCCGGCCTCGAATTTGTCGCCGGCGATATCGACAGTGCCGTCGACGATATAGAGCGCGCGCTCTTCATGATCGGCATCGATCGGCAAGCTTGCGCCGGCGCGCAGCAGGCCGTTGGCGAAGATGGTTTCGTGCAACGTGGGCACCGGCGATTGCGCGCCGTAGAGCGAGCCGACCACGACCCGCACGAACGTGCCGTCATCTCTTACGGCGGGAAATTCATCGATCTTGTGGTGCGCGAAGCCCGGCGCCATTTCCTCTTTCGTTTGCGGCAGCGCCACCCACATCTGTAGCCCGTGGATCGGACTGCCGGTGGTGCGCAATTCCGGACCGGTACGTTCGGAATGCACGATGCCGCGCCCGGCGGTCATCCAGTTCACCTCGCCAGGACGAATGGCGGCCGCGGTGCCGAGGCTGTCGCGGTGCATGATCTCGCCGTCAAACAGATAGGTGACGGTGGCGAGCCCGATATGCGGATGCGGGCGCACGTCGAGGCCATTGCCGGCGCGGAATTCGGTCGGCCCGAAATGATCGAAAAAGATAAACGGTCCTACCATGCGCGAGCGCGCCGAGGGTAGGGCACGGCGAACGGAAAAGCCGTCGCCGAGATCGACCGTGCGCGGCACCACCACGTGGGCGATCGCCTCGCAGGCGTAGGCATCACCGGCTTGCGGATCCTTGCCGGGGAAAAAACTCATGGGCTTGCTCCCTGCCTATTAAAGCGTGTGACTTGCATTCCGTACCAGCCCGCCGAGAAATTCCGTCTTTCTGATCGTAGCCGAAGGCTTGCACGCTGTTCCAACCACTTTGTTGTTAACCTGCCAGTAACCAAACGGGCGCGCATGGGCCCATATTGCCCGTTTATTGGTCGTCCGCCGCCTTAAGCTTAAGCCGCCCTTTACGGCGCCATGGCTCACTAGCGGGACACTAGGATGGGGTGGTTCGGCCGGACGCCAGGATGGGGTTAGTTGTGCGCGCACTTACGCGCAAAAATATTATTGCAATCGTCGTCGGCGTATTGCTCGCCGGCGTGCCTTTGCTCGCATTCAATTTGTGGATCAGCGGTCTGATCGACGGGCAAGGCCAGGAGGAGGTCGACACCTCCGTCAAGCGCGCCATTGCGCTCGCTGAAACCCGCGCCACGCAGGTCATTGCCGCGCTCGACGGCCTGGCGGCGCGCGGTGTCGATAGCTGCCGGCCGGCCGATCTCGCGGCCATTCGGCAAGCGTCCTTCGATACTTTGCCGATCAAGGAAATAGCGATCGTCGGTCCCGGCGGGCAGACGCTGTGCACCGATCTTGGCCTGCCGCCGAGCCAGCGCAAGGTCATATGGTCCGAACCGCTGGCGGGCGCAGGCTGGTATTCGCTCGCGCTGATCCAACTCGAAAACGGCCAGCCGATGCTGCGGTTCAGCCGCGATGTCGATGGCGGTCCGAACGGCCTGGCGGCCATGGTGCCGGCCATGCAGTTCCTGCCACAAGTGTCCACTCAAGGCGGGCCGTTTAGCGCTTTCGCGCAAATCGCGACGGGGTCGGGCGCATTGATCGGCAACGTGGGCGAGCGCGCTGACGCCACCAACGGCACATTTGTGGCGATGAAGAAATCCGACAAATTCGGCTTCGCCACCGAAATTTCGATGTCGCGCGAACGCCTGAACGCCGGCCACTCGGAACTGCGATGGCTCGGTCTGTTCGCAACCGGCGCCATCATCGTCATTCTCGCCGTGTTCTCGATATTGATGCCGCGTCGCCAGCCCGGCGATCCTGTGGCCGAACTCGAGCGCGCGCTGCAAGCCGGCGAATTCGTGCCCTATTACCAGCCGATCGTCGACATCCGCTCCGGCCAGTTGCGCGGCGCCGAAGTGTTGGTGCGCTGGCGCAAGCCCGATGGCACGCTGGTGTACCCCGGCTCGTTCATCCCGCTGGCGGAATCGAGCGGGCTGATCCGCGCCATGACCCGCGATTTGATGAAACGGGTCTGCAAGGAGGCCGGCCACGCGCTCGGCCTGCGGCCGGCCTTGAAGGTTTCATTCAATTTCGCCGGCCAGCTGTTCAGCGACGAGTCGATCGTGCAGGACGTCGTCAAAATCTTTTCCGGCTCGCCGATCAAGCTGTCGCAGGTGGTGCTGGAAGTGACCGAGCGCGACCCGATCGAGAATTTCACTGCCACCCGCCAGACCATCGCCGCCTTCCAGGGGCTCGGCGTACGCATCGCCATCGACGACGTAGGCACCGGCCACAGCGGGCTGTCGTATATGCTCAAGCTCGGCGTCGATATCATCAAGATCGACAAGATGTTCGTCGACGCCATCGGCACCGACCGCAACTCCACCACCATCGTCGAGACCTTGGTCGATCTCGCGCACAACATGCGCATGGACGTAGTGGCCGAAGGCGTGGAGAACTTCGAGCAGGTGATGTATCTGCGTGAGCTCGGCGTGCGCTCCGCGCAGGGCTACGTGTTCGCACCGCCGCTGCCCGGCAAGAGCTTTCTGCAGCTGATCGAGGCGACCGACCCGCTGGCCGCCGCCACCGATCCCGCCATGGCGATTGTCGACGCCCAATTGAGCGCGCAAGCCAACGTCGCCTGAGCCGATATTCAGCTTGAAATGAAAAAGGGCGGCCTCGCGGCCGCCCAGTCTAAACGCCACGCGGGAGGAACCTCGTACCGGGTCGGCCACAGCGCCGGCCCACGTGACTAAATCTCGTTCATGAATTCGTCATGGACGCGCCGATTCGTCAATCAGAATTTTGCGGATTTGTGACGGGTTCGTTGGTGCGCGAACAATCGCGTCAGGCTGCGGCCAGTTCGCGCTCGATCGCCGCGATCAGTCTGGCATCGTTGGGCTCGACCGCCGAGGTGAAGGCGCCGGCGAGCCGTCCATCGCGCCCGATCAGGTATTTGTGGAAATTCCAGCGCGGCGCCTCGAGCGGGCGCTCCTGCGCCGCCCAGCGGTAGAACGGGTGCGCCTCGGCGCCCTTGACCGCGACCTTTTCGGTGAGCGGGAAGGTGACATGGTAATCACCCTGCGCGGTCTTGACGATTTCGGCCCTGCCGCCCGGCTCCTGGCCGCCGAAGTCGTTGGACGGCACGCCCAGCACCATCAGCCCCTTGCCGCGGTATTGCGTCCACAGCGCCTGCAAGCCGGTGTATTGCGGCGTGTAGCCGCACAGCGAGGCGGTGTTGACCACCAAAATCGGGTGGCCGGCAAAGGACGACAGCAGGATCTCGTTGCCATCCAGCCCCTTGAACGTGAAGGCATAGGCCGTGACGCGGCTCATGCTGGTGGCTTGCGCCAGACGGGGGCTGAGCGCAATCGCTGCCCCCAGCACCAGATGTCGGCGGTTGAACATGGCGCGCAGTATAGCCGCCGCGGCCGCCGCCGTGCCTGTAAAAATCGCGTGAGTTAGGCGGCTTCCGCGAATCGCACGTTGGTCTCGAAGGCGTAGCCGCAGGCGCCGCATTCCCACAGATGGCGCACGCGGCGCTCATCGACCAGTTCGGACCATTCCGGCATGAACAGCGGCTCGCCGCATTGCGCGCATTCGATTTGCGCGCCGGCGCGTCTGGATTTCATGGTGCCGCGGGCGTGGGTGAGGTCCATTGGGCGTCTCCTCCGCTGATTTCTTGCGCCTCGCCCCGATCCCCTTTGATGCTCGATATCGTACCAAGTTGAGCTTGGGAGTGAAGCAGCAAGGCTGACGTAACTAGACCTGAGTCCGATGAAATTTTTGCGACGGAATCTGACACATTGAGGCAAACTTGCGGCATCGCTAATATGCCGCGATGGCCGAGAAAGTCCTCGTCAAGCCGCGGACCAAGGTGAAGCCTGCGGCGCAGCGTCCGCCGCTGTGGAAAGTCATTTTGCTCAACGACGACTTCACGCCGCGCGAATTCGTCGTCCAGGTGCTCAAGGCGGTGTTCCGCATGAACGAGAGCCAGGCCTATCGCGTGATGATGACGGCGCACCAGAAGGGCGCCTGCGTGATCGCGGTCTATACCAAGGACGTCGCCGACACCAAGGCCAAGGAGGCGACTGAGATGGGCAAGGCCAAGGGCTATCCGCTGTATTTCACGACCGAGAAGGAAGAGTGAGGGGCGCGCTATCGCCCGCAATTCCACATCGGGCCGATCGGCGTCTGCGTGTAGCAGGGACCGAAGCCGCCGCCGTTCCAGCGGCCGCGGTAGAAGCCGGGCCACGCCGGCCCGTAATAATGCGGGCCGCTCGCCCAATAATGCGCGTCACGATCGGCCTGGATCTGCTCGGGCGTGCGGTAACCCGGCAGGAAGCCGTAGCCGTGCCAGTGGCGGCTCATGCGGTGCTTTTTGTGCATCGGGGCGGCAAGCGCCGCCTGCGCCAGCGCTAGCGAGACAACGACGGCGATAAAGCCCGTTTGAATTCGCGACATGGCAGCCTTTCCGCGTCTCACCCGATGCTAGCGGCCCCAGTTGCGGCCGGTTTCGTGGTAAAACTGAGACATGAGCTATCCGTTCTATTCAAGTGAGGGATGAATGTCACAGCGTGTTCTGATCACCGCCGGCGCCGCCGGCATCGGCCGCGAATTCGCGCGCGCCTTTGCCGCCACCGGCGCGAAAGTCTTCACCTGCGACATCGACACCAAGTCGCTCGCGGCGCTGGCCAAGGAAATCCCCGGCCTCATTGCCAAACCCTGCGACATGAGCAAGCGCAGCGAGATCGAGCGCACGGTGCCGGACGCGGTCGCGGCCTTGGGCGGGCTCGACGTGCTGATCAACAACGCGGGGATTGCCGGCATGACGCTGCCGGTCGAGCAATATCCGCCGGACGACTGGGACAAGGTCGTGGCGGTCAATCTCACTGCGATGTTCGACGTGTCGCGCCTTGCCATCCCGCATCTCAAAAAATCCAAGGCCGGCGTCATCATCAACATGGCCTCGATCGCCGGGCGTTTCGGCTTTCAGAACCGCAGCCCTTACGCCGCCACCAAATGGGGCGTCATCGGCTTCACCAAGACGCTGGCGATGGAGCTCGGCGAATGGGGTATCCGCGCCAACGCGATCGCGCCCGGCGCGGTCGAAGGCGACCGCATCGTGCGCGTGTTCCAGGGCCGCGCGCAGATCGGCGGCAAGTCGGTGGAGGAGGTGAAGGCCGACGCCTTCGCCGCGCAGTCGATCAAGGCGATGATCGACCCCAAGGACATCGCGCAGCTCGCGGTGTTTCTGGCCTCGCCCGCGGCCAAGTCGATCTCGGGCCAGGTGCTGCCGATCGACAACGACCGGCAGAAGGCGTGAGGGCCTACTTCTTCTCCATCGCCGACGACGCGGGCGGCGCGATCGCGGCGCCGGCCGGCTGGTGCTGGAGATAGAGATAGGCGCTGCCGAGCGCGATCATGATCAGCACCAGGAGCACCAGGGCGTTGACGGTGGTTTCCGGATCGTGCTTGCGCCGTCTCACCGGCGCGCTGGCGGGCTTCTTGGCCATCGCCGGCTTGCGCCGCGCCTTGGTCATCGTCTTGCGCGGCGTTTTGGTGGCGGCGGCCTTGTGCAGGGCCTTGCCCGACTTGCTCATGCGCTTCTTGCGGCTGCCGGCCGGCTTCTTGCGGGCCTTCTTCGCTTTCGCGGGTCGTCTGGCCATGGTGTGAGCCCCTTGTTTCGTGTTGACGTGTTGGCGTTGCAACTCGGGGCGCAAGGTCGGCTGAATCGGCTAATTTTGTGCAAACAAACGGTGCCGCTGGGCCATTGGCCGAGGCAACGGCTGCTAACGCAGCATGGTGACGACTTCTGAGGTGCTCAGCGCGCACTTATGAAAGCAATCTCGGAGATTCCGACTGCGAAGATGCCAGAAGCCGCTGGTCAGTTGTAACACGCGACGTGCAGTACGCGAGCGCTACGGCGGCGATATAGGTAGTTGTCTTACGAACATCCCGTCGTTGACCCGCACGTATCGCACTTCATGCAGGTGCCGTTGCGCACCAGCGTGAAGTTGCCGCATTCGCCGCAGGCCTCGCCTTCGTAGCCCTTGGCCTTGGCTTCGGCGCGCTTCTCGGAGGCCGAGGCCCGGGCGTGGACGCGGGTGTCCTCGTCGACGCGGTGCTCGAGCTTCTCGGCGGGCGACAGCTTCGCCTCCGGCTCCGCTTTGAGCGCGGTCGCGGCGCTGCCGGAGAAGGCCGTGACGTTGGAGCCGCCACCGGCGATCGCCTGAGTGGTGCCGCCGCCGACCACCGAGAGGCGGTCGGTGCGCGAGCGGGTCAGCCCGCGCGAGACGTAGTTCTGCGCCGGCGCAGGTTTCCCTTCCTCGACGCCCTTGCCGAGCGCGTCGAAGCCGCCGGCCTCGCTCGGGTCGACATGGGCAAGATCAAAGCGCTCCAGATAGGACACCGCCAGCTCCCGGAACACGTAGTCGAGGATCGAGGTGGCGTATTTGATTGAGTCATTGCCCTGCACCGGGCCCTGCGGCTCGAAGCGCGTAAACGTGAAGGCGTCGACATATTCCTCGAGCGGCACGCCGTATTGCAGGCCGAGCGAAATCGCGATCGCGAAGTTGTTCAAGAGCGAGCGCAGCGCCGCGCCTTCCTTGTGCATGTCGACGAAGATCTCGCCGAGCCGGCCGTCGTCGTATTCGCCGGTGCGCAGATACACCTTGTGGCCGCCGACCACGGCCTTCTGGGTGTAGCCCTTGCGGCGGGACGGCAGCTTCTCGCGCTCGCGCAGCACGGTGATGCGCTCGACGATCTTCTCGACCACGCGTTCGGCCAGGCCCGCGGCGCGGGCCGCGGCGGGCTTCTCGATGAAGGCATCGAGCCCGTCGTCCTCGTCCTCTTCATCCGCAATCAGCTGCGAATTGAGCGGCTGGCTGAGCTTGGAGCCGTCGCGGTAGAGCGCGTTGGCCTTGAGCGCCAGGCGCCAGGACATGAGGTAGGCTTCCTTGCACTCGTCGACCGTGGCCTCGTTCGGCATGTTGATGGTCTTGGAGATGGCGCCGGAGATGAAGGGCTGCGCCGCCGCCATCATGCGGATGTGGCTTTCGACCGACAGATAGCGCTTGCCGATCTTGCCGCACGGATTGGCGCAATCGAACACCGGATAGTGCTCGGCTTTGAGATGCGGCGCGCCTTCCACGGTCATGGCGCCGCAGGCGTGGATGTTGGCGGACTCGATCTCGCGCTTGGAGAAACCGATCGCGGCCAGCAGGTCGAAGTTCGGCGAGGCGAGATCTTCCGCCGAGATAGCGAGCTTGTCGCGGCAGAAGTCTTCGCCCAAGTTCCACTTGTTGAACACGAACTTGATGTCGAAGGCGGTCGGCAGGGCCTTCTCGACTTTTGCAATCGCTTCGTCGGTGAAGCCCTTGGCCTTGAGCGTGGTGTGGTTGATGGCGGGCGCCTGCGCCAGCCCGCCGTGGCCGACGGCGTAGGCCTCGATCTCGGCGATATCGCTCTCGCTATAGCCGAGCGTGCGCAAGGCTTCGGGCACAGCGCGGTTAATGATCTTCCAGTAGCCGCCGCCGGCGAGCTTCTTGAACTTGACCAGCGCGAAGTCGGGCTCGATGCCGGTGGTGTCGCAATCCATCACCAGGCCGATGGTGCCGGTAGGCGCGATCACGGTGGCTTGCGCGTTGCGGTAGCCGTGCTTCTCGCCGAGCTTGATGGCCTTGTTCCACGCCATCTTGGCGTGGGTGGTCAGTCCCGCGAAGCCCTTGAGCGTCGGGTTGTTGGCGTCGTTGAGCGAGGCGTGGTCGAGCGGCACCGGCGTGATCGCCAGCTTCTCGTAGCCCTCGGTTTCACCATAGGCCGCGCGGCAATGGTTGCGCATGACGCGCAGCATGTGCTCGCGGTTTTTGTCGTAGCCGGGGAAGGGCCCCAGTTTCTCCGCCATTTCGGCCGAGGTGGCGTAGCTGATGCCGGTCATGATGGCGGTCAGCGCGCCGGCAATCGCCCGGCCGGCTGCCGAGTCATAGCCGATGCCCGCGGTCATCAGCAGGCCGCCGATGTTGGCGTAGCCGAGGCCGAGCGTGCGGTATTTGTAGGACAGCTCCGCGATTTCCTTTGACGGGAACTGCGCCATCATCACCGAGATTTCCAGCACCACGGTCCACAGCCGCACCGCGTGCTCGTAGCTCTCGGTCTGGAATTGGCCGGTGGCGACGTCGCGGAAGGTCAGCAGATTGAGCGAGGCCAGGTTACAGGCGGTGTCGTCCAGGAACATGTATTCCGAGCACGGATTAGAGGCGCGGATTTCGCCGCCTTCCGGGCAGGTGTGCCAGTCGTTCACCGTGGTGTGGTATTGCAGGCCCGGATCGGCCGAGGCCCAGGCTGCGTGGCCGATCTTCTCCCACAGATCGCGGGCGTCGACCGACTTCGCGACCTTGCCGTTCTTGCGGTAGGTCAGGTCCCATTTGCCGTCGGCCTCGACCGCGCGCAGGAAGCCGTCGGTGACGCGCACCGAATTGTTCGAGTTCTGGCCGGCGACCGTGAGATAGGCTTCCGAATCCCAATCGGTGTCGTAGATTGGGAAATTGATGTCTTTGTAGCCCTGCTTGGCGAACTGGATGACGCGCTTGATGTAGTTGTCCGGCACCATCGAGCGGCGGGCGAGCTTGATCTCGCGCTTGAGCGCGGGATTTTTCTCCGGCGAGAAGCAGTCGTCGCCCGAGCCCTCGCAATTCACGCAGGCCTTGAGCACGGCCTTCAAGTGCTTCTGGTTGATCTTGGAGCCGGTGACGAGCGCCGCCACCTTCTGCTCTTCCATCACCTTCCAGTCGATATAGGTCTCGATGTCCGGGTGATCGACGTCGACGATCACCATCTTGGCGGCGCGCCGCGTGGTGCCGCCGGACTTGATGGCGCCCGCGGCGCGATCGCCGATTTTGAGGAAGCTCATCAGGCCGGACGACCTGCCGCCGCCCGACAGTTTCTCGCCTTCGCCGCGCAGCTTGGAGAAGTTCGAGCCGGTGCCCGAGCCGTATTTGAACAGGCGCGCCTCGCGCACCCACAGATCCATGATGCCGCCTTCGTTGACCAGGTCGTCGGAGACGGACTGGATGAAGCAGGCGTGCGGCTGCGGATGCTCGTACGCCGATTTCGACTTCTCGAGGATCTTGGTGAACGGGTCGACGTAGAAATGGCCCTGGCCGGGGCCGTCAATCCCGTAGGCCCAATGCAGGCCGGTGTTGAACCATTGTGGCGAATTGGGCGCGCACATCTGCGCCGCCAGCATGTAGCGCAGCTCGTCGAAGAAGGCCTGCGCGTCGCTCTCGGCGTCGAAATAGCCGCCCTTCCAGCCCCAGTAGGTCCAGGTGCCGGCCAGGCGATCGAACACTTGTTTCGAGGAATGCTCGCCGATGCTGCGCTCCTTCTCGGGCACCTCGCCAAGGGCCGCGTCATCGGCGATCGAGCGCCACAGGAAGGAGGGGACCGTGTTTTCTTCAACCTTTTTCAGGCGGGCCGGGACGCCGGCTTTGCGGAAATATTTCTGCGCCAGGACGTCGGCCGCCACTTGCGACCAGTTTTCCGGCACTTCCACGTTATCCAGCTTGAAGACCACCGACCCGTCCGGGTTTTTGATCTCGCTGGTGACATGACGGAAGGTCATGTTTGCGTAGGCCGATTGTCCGTCCTTGGTGTAGCGCCGTTCGATCCGCATGTGTCTCAAGCCCCTTAAAATGCCGGGCGGCTGGCGACCACCCAATTATCCCTGACGGAACCTGTCTTGTCCGCCTGTTTGCTCGGCACGCTGTTCGACAAGCCGTTACGTACTCAATTAGGTCCGGCCTTCGGTTCCGGCGCCGGCTAAACCCGGCTTTTTGACCCCGGCAGGCACTAAGACTCTCTCCCAAAACACCATTTCTGGCGTGGGTGCTCTCGCGACTTGACGTCGTTATGAGGGTCCGGGGGAACCGAAACGCAACTGCACCGAACACACCAAAGCTAGGAGGACTCGTACCCATCGTCAACAACAGATAGTGATCAAATCTGAATCAAACACTAAGTCTTGTGGTTAAACGGTGAACTTTGGGGATAACGCCCCGCAAAACCAGCGTCAGTATTGAGCGATCCGGGGGTCGCGGAAAGCATTTTTATCGCCGGCGCGGGGTAGGTTTTTATGCCTCCCCGGATGACGGAAAAATGACGCAAAATCGCGGCTTGGCGGTTATCCGCAGCAAGAAACGCGGACTTTAGCGTTCGGGGATAAAGACGGGAAAAGCCGCTCGATGCGCGGCCAGGAGTCGCTGATTCTCAAAACCGGGTCAGTGCCTTAGCGTGCATGCGAGGCGCCGGGTTGAGCGTGGCGACGATACCCAAGCCTGTGAATCTAATTTTCGGATGCTGGCTGCAACGAAAAAGGCGGGCTCAACGTGGAGCCCGCCCTTTTACCGGCACTGTCATTCGCGATTTTCAATCACGGAAGCGAAGCGACTCGATCCCGCAGCTGATGAATTCCTAGGCAGGATAACCAGCAGTTTCGAGAAAACGCAACATGCACTGCAACATAACGGCGGCTCAGCTTTGGGCAGCGCGCCCGGCCGCGGCGTTGCGTAGGGCCTTCTTCGGCTTTGTCGTCTTGGTTTTCGGCAGCGCCGAGACGGCGGCCTCGGAGCGTTGGCGAGGCAGCGCTTCGGGGTGATGGTCCTTCAGAAAACCGATCAGCTTTTCGCGCACCTCGCAGCGCAAGTTGAAGGCTTGGCCGGCCGAGCGCGCGCTCATCAGGCAGCGCAGCTCCATGACCTGTTCCTTCGTGTCGGTAACCTGCAGGTTGATCACGTTGCCGTCCCAGCTCTTCGAATTTTTGACGATCTCGGTAAGCTTTTCCCGGATGACGCCGACCGGCGCGGCGTAATCGACATAGATCAAGGCGCTGCCGATCAGTTCGGAGCCCTCGCGTGTCCAGTTCTGGAAAGGTTTTTCGATGAAATAGGACAGCGGCACGATCATGCGCCTCAAATCCCAGATCCGCACCACCACATAAGTGGCGGTAATTTCTTCGATGGTGCCCCATTCGCCTTCGACGATGACGGCGTCGTCGATGCGAATCGGCTGCGTCATCGCCAGTTGCACGCCGGCGAACAGATTGCTGAGCACAGGCCGCGCGGCAAGGCCCGCCACGATGCCGGCGACGCCGGCTGAGGCGAATAGGCTGACGCCGTATTGGCGCACCGGCTCGAACGTCATCAGTGCGGCGCCAACCGTGACGATCACCACCAGCACGTCGCCCGCGCGCAGCAGCACGTGCACCTGCGTGACGTGCTTGCGCGCCAGCAAGTTGTCGTCGACGTCGAGCCGGAACTGCCGCAAATAGAGATCGGCCGCGATCGTGAGCGCGGTGATCGCGGCCCATCCGATCAGCCCGATCACGCCGATCAACAGCAACCGCGCCAGCCATTGTGCGGTGGCCGGATCGAGCGGCGCGACCGAGATTGCAATCACCATTGCCAGAATGAGCAGCGCGAATTGCGTCACGCCGCGCATCTGGGTGAACACCGAGAGCGCGTAAGGGTAGCGTTCGGCCAACGCGTGCCGCAGCAGCCTGCGCACCCATTTGTGCAGCGAATAGACGATCGCCCCGGCCAGCGCCAAAATGATGATCGCGGCCACCGGATCGGGCAGCCAGACGAGCAGATTCTTGATGGCCGTCAGGGCGCCTCGGATTGAATCCATGCGGGGCCAAATATCGATGAAAACTGCGGCTATCGAGGCAACTCAGCAATTGTGCGTGCTGGACATGGCGGCGGCGAGGTGGCAAAACGCCCGTGTCCTCAACGCTATTTAACGCGCGGCGCCGATGAAAAGTTTCCTGCTCCGGCTGTTCACCTGGTGGAATTCGCAGACCTTCGGCACCCAGTTCTGGACTTGGATGTATGGCGAAAGCGTCGGCGAGGACGAGTTCGGCAACCGCTATTTTCGTACCCGTGGCGGCAAGGTTGACCCAACGCTCGGCTTTCAGCGCCGCTGGGTCATCTACAACGGATATGCGGAGGCCTCGACGATCCCGCCGTCCTGGCACGGCTGGATCCACCACACCGTCGATACCCTGCCCACGGAAGAAACCTACAGGCCGCACCCGTGGCAAAAGCCGCACCGGCCGAACATGACCGGTACGCCCGGCGCTCTGCGTCCGCCCGGCTCGACACTGGCGGCAGGCCGGCGCCCCAAGGCGACCGGCGATTACAAGGCGTGGAGCCCCGATAGCAGGGGTTAAAAGCCGACACGGGGCCGCCCTTTCGCCGCCGTATTCAGCGTGTTAACGGGGCGTTGGCGTGGGCGACGGCTTAACCGCGCCGTTCCCAGTGGAAAACCGGCCGATGGCGCGATCCCGTTTATCGATCTGCCTGCTTGCGATGGCCGCGCTGTCGGTGGTGGCCGCGCCTGCGCATGCGCAATTCGGCTCGATCTTTCGCGACGACGAGCCGCCGCGGCCCCCGGCCGACGTGCCGAACGCGCCGCCGTCGGCGCAGCCGATGTATCCCAATCAGCAGCCGCGCAATTTCCCGCGCAACGATCAACCGCCGGCCGCGCCGTTGCCGGCGCCGATGAGCCTGCCGCCGTCGAGCCGCCCCGGCGCCGGCGACATCCAGTCGCAACCGCTGGCGCCGCCGCCCGGCGTGCCGGTGGCGCCTGCGCCGCCGCCGGGCCAGCAGCCGCAGCAAGGCAACGGCGCCCCTGTGCAGACGCTGCCGGGTCTGCCGCCCGGTATCAGGCAGCCGCGTGCCGCCCCGCAGCAGCCGGCCAATACCGCGCCGCAGCCCGGCGACGAGATTGTGGTCGAGCCGCCGCCGCAGCGCATCGCCAATCCGACCGCGGTGTTTGCCGGTCTCGACAAGATCACGGGCCGGATCATCTCGTTCGACGTCGCGATCAACGAGACGGTGCAATTCGGCGCGCTGCAGGTGACGCCGCGCGTGTGCTATTCGCGGCCGCCGACCGAGACCCCGAACACCGACGCTTTCGTGGAAGTCGATGAGGTCACGCTGCAGGGCGAGATCAAGCGCATCTTCACCGGCTGGATGTTTGCGGCCAGCCCCGGCCTGCACGCGGTCGAGCATCCGATCTACGACGTGTGGGTGACCGACTGCAAAGGTGGCACAAATCCGAACGTCGCCGAAGCGCCAACCGATCAGCCGGCCGCGCCCAAGCAACCGGCCCGTCCCGCGCCGCCGAAGCTTCCGCCGCCGCCGCGGGCGCAGGATCAGCGCGGCTTCCTGCCGGCGTTGCGCTAACGCAGTTGCGCCAGCGCTTCCTCGCCGCTGACCGGACGGTCGAGCGGCATTGCGCCAAAATCCGCTTCGCCGACGATCGCTTCCTCGAGCAGGCGGTGATAGCGCCGCTTGCCGACCTCGGCCGCGCCGAATGTTTTCAGATGATCGGTGACGTATTGCGTGTCGAGCAGCCGATAGCCGCCGGCGCGCAGGCGGGCCACCAGATGCACCAGCGCGATTTTCGAGGCGTCGCGCGCGCGGTGGAACATGCTCTCGCCAAAAAAGGCGCGGCCGAGCGACACGCCATAGAGACCGCCAACCAGTGCGTCGCCGTCATAGACCTCGATCGAATGGCAATGACCGTGCGCGAACAGGCCGCTGTAGATTTTTCGAATGCGCCCGTTGATCCAGGTGCGGCCGCGGTCGGGTCCGGCCGCGGCGCAGCCATCGATTACCGCGTCGAAATCGCGGTTCACCGATACCGTGAAGGGCGTGGCGCGCACGGTGCGCGCCAACCGCGCCGGCACATGAAAGCCATCGAGTGGAATGATGCCGCGCATGTCCGGTTCGATCCAATAGAGCGCCGGATCGTCCGCGCTTTCCGCCATCGGAAAGATGCCGCAGGCATAGGCTTTGAGCAGCACCTCCGGCGTTATTTCGATGAATGTGCTTTCGCGATTGGCCATGCGGGACCGTTGTCGGACGGTTGGAACTCTTAAGTCTAGGCGGGGGCAGGCCGCCTGTGGAGCGCGGAATTTAACCGATTGATGACCACGACGTAACCAAATTGCCGAAAGTTTGAACGCAATGCGCCGGTCCTGCGTTGAAAATCGGACGATCCCGGTCCGTGGGGAACCGGAACTTGAAGGGGCGTGTCATGCAAACGCGGCGTACCAGCATTCTAGTCGTCGAAGACGAGGTTCTGATCAGCGATTTCATCGCCGAGGTGTTAAGCGATCACGGATTTGAAGTGCACGCGGTGGCCGCCGGCGAGGATGCCTTGCGCTATCTGGAGTCGGGAGCGGAGGTCGACGTGCTATTCACCGACGTCAATCTGCTGGGGGCCATGGACGGCTCGACGCTGGCGCAACAGGCCCGCGCCAAGCGACCCGAATTGCCGATCGTCTATTGTTCCGGGCGTTATTCGCCTTCCGCGCTGGCTCCGCTCGTGTCGCGTTCGATTTTTTTGCGCAAGCCCTACAGCGCGGAAGATCTCGCCCGGCTGCTGGAGCGGCTGACGGCGGATACCAGGCACTAAGCTATCAAGTTTCCATCCCGCCCTTGGCGAGAAACTGCTCGAGCCAGTGGATGTGGTAGTTGCCGTCGATGACATCCTTCTCGCGCACCAGCGCACGGAACAACGGCAGCGTGGTCTCGATGCCGTCCACCACCACCTCGTCGAGCGCGCGCTTGAGCCGCATCAACGCCTCGGGACGGGTTTTGCCGTGCACGATCAGCTTGCCGACCAGTGAATCGTAAAACGGCGGAATAGTGTAGCCCTGATAGACCGCTGAATCGATACGAACGCCCAGCCCGCCGGGCGGGTGATAATGCAGGATTTTCCCAGGCGAGGGCCGGAAAGACACCGGGTTCTCGGCATTGATGCGGCATTCGATGGAATGGCCGCGGCATTCGACGTCGCTTTGCTTGAGCGTGAAGTCGTTGCCGGCGGCGGCGCGAATCTGTTCGAAGACCAGGTCGATGCCGGTGATCATTTCAGTCACCGGATGCTCGACCTGGATGCGCGTGTTCATCTCGATGAAGTAGAACTTGCCGTCCTCGTAAAGGAACTCGACGGTGCCGACGCCGAGATAAGCCATCTCGCGCATCGCTTTCGCCACCGTCTCGCCGATGGCGTCGCGCGCTTGCGTATTGAGCGCGGGCGAGGGGCCTTCCTCCCACACCTTCTGGTGCCGGCGTTGCAGCGAGCAGTCGCGCTCGCCGAGATGGATGGCGCGGCCTTGGCCGTCGCCGAGCACCTGGATCTCGATGTGGCGCGGCTTCTGCAGGTATTTCTCGAGATAGACCGCATCGTCGCCGAACGCCGCGCGGGCCTCGGCGCGCGCGGTTGCAAGCGCGGTGGAAAGCTCGGCGGCCGATTCCGCGACCTTCATGCCGCGCCCGCCGCCGCCGGCCGCCGCCTTGATCAGCACCGGATATCCGATCTCGTCGGCAATTTTTGCTGCCTCGGCGTCGGAGCCGACGCCGCCTTCCGAGCCCGGGACCGTCGGGATGCCGAGCTTGCGGACGGTACGTTTGGCCTCGATCTTGTCGCCCATCAGACGGATGTGCTCGGCCTTTGGCCCGATGAAATGCACGCCGTGATCGGCGAGAATTTCGGCAAAGCGCGCATTCTCCGACAGAAACCCGTAGCCGGGATGCACCGCGTCGGCGCCGGTGATCTCGCAGGCCGACAGGATTGCCGGGATGTTGAGATAGCTGTCCTTGGCGGCGGGCGGGCCGATGCACACACTCTCGTCGGCGAAACGCACATGCATCGCGTCGGCGTCGGCGGTGGAATGCACCGCGACGGTCGGGATGCCGAGCTCCTTGCAGGCGCGCAACACCCGCAAAGCAATCTCGCCGCGATTGGCGATCAGGATTTTATCGAACATCGGACCGGTCCGGCCAACATGCGGTCATTCGATGATGACCAACGGCTGACCGAACTCGACCGGCTGGCCGTCGTCGAACAGAATTTGGATCACGCTGCCGGCGCGCGGCGCCGGGATCTGGTTCATGGTCTTCATCGCTTCCACCACCAGCAGCGTGTCGCCGGCTTTCACGCGCGCGCCGACCTCGATGAACGGCTTGGCGCCGGGCTCGGGCGCGACATAGGCGGTCCCGACCATCGGCGAGAGCACCACGCCCGGATGCTTGGCGGGATCGAGCGGGGCCGCCACCGATTGCGCGACCGGTTGCGGCGCGGGCGCAGCCGTCCGCGGCGGGGCCGCTGCCGGCGCGCCATTGCGTGCGACGCGCACGCGCTGGCCGTCCTGCTCGATTTCGATTTCGGTCAACCCGGTCTCTTCCAGGAGCTTGGTAAGCTCGCGGATCAAATCGCGGTCGACGATCGGGGCCTTCGGCGTTTTTGCCATCGCGCTTCCGTTTTTACTTTTTCGCTTTGGCGCCGGCCATGGCGGCGAGCCCGCTGATCGCCAGCGCATAGCCGTTGATGCCGAAGCCGGCGATCACGGCTTTCGCCGCCTTGGAGACGTAGGAGTTCTGCCGGAATTTCTCGCGCGCGTGGATATTGGTGATGTGGCATTCCACCACCGGCATCTTCAACGTCAACAGCGCATCGAGAATGGCGATCGAGGTCGTTGTATAGCCGGCCGGATTGATCAGGAGGCCGACCGCTTTCTTAGCCTGCGCTTCCTGGATCCAGTTGACCAGTTCGCCTTCGATGTTCGACTGACGGAATACGATGTCGAGGCCGAAGCGCTTGGCGGTCGAGCGGCAGAGCTTTTCGACGTCGGCCAGTGTCGAGTGGCCGTACTTGTCCGGCTCGCGCGTGCCGAGCAGGTTCAAATTCGGACCGTTGAGAACATAAAGCGTCTTTGGCATGGGCTTCCCGACGGCTCGCATCGTTAATCGATGCGTCGAAACTTGCAGCTTTATAGGTGGCCCGGGCGGAGAGGGGAAGCCCAGAGCGCCCGCAGGCTTAAGGCCGTTTGCCGCCGAAAAACTGGGTTTCGCGCGCCGCCCAGTCGACGATGTCCTTGATCGCCGTTAACCTTCTTCGGCCCGACGCTTTGGCTTTCGCAAACATCTCGATCTGGCGGTCGGCGCTGGTGCCCTCGGCCAGAATCCGCTGCAGGCGCCGGATTTCCGCGGCGCAGCCGAGCGCCTCGATGTCCTCGGCGATGAAATCGAATACCTGGTCGAGCCATTGCTTGACGGTGAGCGGCGAGCGCGAAAACGGATCGACGAAGGTGGCGGCAATGCCGTGGCGCTGGGCATGCCATTTGTTTTCCATGGTGATGGCGCGCCCGAGGCGGTCGAAGCCGGAATTGAGCGCGCGGTCGCGATCGAGCGCGCGCACCAGGCAGCGAAACAGCGCCGCGATCGCCACCGCGTCGTCGAGCCGCGTGCAGCTGTCGGCGACGCGTAACTCGACCGTCGGGATTCCGAGCGACGGCCGCAGCGCCCACCAGATGTAACTCGCGTCCGGAATGATCTTGGCCCACACAAGTGCTGCGACGAATTGATCGTAATCTTCCTTGGTGCGGAACAATTCCGGCACGCCGGTGCGCGGCAATTCGTCGTAAGCCGCGAGGCGGTAGCCGCATAAGCCGGTGAGATGCCCCTGCCAGAACGGCGACGACGTCGAGAGCGCCAGCAGCAGCGGCAGATAGGGCGTCAGCCGCATGATCAAATTGACGCGGGTGTCGACATCGGGCACTTCGACGTGCACATGCATGCCGCACAACATGTTGCGGTAGCCGATCATCTGCAGGTCGTCGATGATGGCGCCGTAACGCTCTTTCTTGGTGACGACCTGCTCCGGCCAGAACGCCAGCGGAAACGTGCCCATGGCGGCAAGGCCCAATTTGCAATCGGCCGCGGCGTCACCGAGCGCGTGGCGATAATGCGCGAGGTGGTCGCGCGCTTCCTGCATGGTGGCGCAAGGCGGGGTCGCGACCTCGATTTGCGACTGCAACATTTCCGTCATGACGCGGTCGCCCAGCTTCTTGCGGGCGAGGCCGAGGAATTTTTTGTCGATGCGGCGCACGGCCCGGCGCGTCTTGGCGTCGAACACGAAGTACTCTTCTTCCATGCCGACCGTATACATGCGCGCGATAACTCGCCCGGCCATGACCGGGTTCCAGCCTATCGCAATGCAAAGCGACCGCCGAGGGAGCCGGCGGCCGATTGCAAGATTCGAGCGGTTATGACGGGATTAAGCGCCGGTCAGCAGGTCGCCTTGCCACAGCGCGCGCCGTTGATCTTTTCCTGCAAGCCGGGAAGGCCGATGGCGCCGACAATCACGTCGTTGCCAATGACGTAGCTCGGCGTGCCGTTGAGGCCGAGCGCCTCGGCGAGCTTCATGTCTTCCTCAAGCGTCGCCTTCACTTCGGGGCTGGCCATGTCCTTTTCGAGCCGGCCCATATCCAGGCCGATGTCCTTGGCGACCGCGAGCGCGTGCGCCTTGTCGGCCTGGCCGCGGCCGCCCAGCAGCTTTTGATGGAATTCGAGGTATTTCTTGCCGGTCTTGTCCTGCATGCGCACGGCGACGGCGACCTGGGCCGCCTCCACCGAGCCGGGTCCCAGCACCGGGAATTCCTTGAGCACAACCTTGAGCTTGGGATCGTCCTTGAGCAGCGTGAGCATGTCGCTCATGGCGCGTTTGCAGTAGCCGCAATTGTAATCGAAGAACTCGACAAAGGTGACGTTGCCGTTCGGATTGCCGAGCGTGACCTGGTTGGGCGAGGAGAACAGCTTCTCCGCCTGCTCCTTGACCACGGTTTTGTGCTTCTCGGCTTCCGCCGCGGTCTGGCGCTTCTCCAGCTCGGTCATCGCTTCCTGGAGCACTTCCGGATGCGAGATCAGATACTCACGAACGATGGTCTCGATCGACCCACGCTGCGCTGGGCTGAAATCCTGCGCCCGCACGGCTTGCGGCACGGCGACGATCAGCAACGCGGCGCAAACGGCGGCGATGGTGCGCGGGCTCGATGACATATGTTTTGTCCTTATGGTCGGTGTGAAGGTCATTAATTTTTGGCGTTGGATTGCTTGAGGGTGACGATATCGTCGGCTTGCACCCAGGCGGGCGAGCCGACGGGCAGGCGGGTCTTGGCGCGCGAGGCAAGCTGAGCCGCGGTCTTGACGTCGCCGCGGTTGAAGGCGGCTTGCGCGGCGGCGAGGTCGGCATTGGCGAGGTCGCCCTTGCGGCCATAGGCCATGGCGAGCTGGGCATAGGCGTCGGGCGCCTCCGGCTCCTGTCGTAGCGCGGCGCGCAGCAGCGGAACGGCTTCCTCGGCATTCTTCGTGTTCTCGGTGGCGATCAGCGCCTGTCCCAGCATGATATCAATCAATGGCGCTCCGTGCGCGAGCGTCGCGGCGTGACGCAGCGGCGCGATCGCATCGGCCGGGTGGCCGCCTTCGAGCAAAGCCTGGCCCTTGAGTTCGTAGAAATAGGGATTGTTCGGCTCGCTCTGGATTAGGCCGTCGATCTGCGGCAAGGCGTCGCGCAAATCGCCATGCCGGTAGGTCGAGATGGCGCGGGCATAGCGCGCCGGCAGACTATGATCGCCGAGCAGGTAGCGGCGCGCGACGGTGTCGGGCCGGTCCAGGAAGCCGGACAATTTGGCGCGCATCAGGTCGTGGCGCAGCTGCAACTCAGGTGGATCGGTGCGGTCGAAGTAGGGGCTCGACTTGGCCAGCACTTCAAGGGCGGCGACGCGTTCGGGCGGCAATGGATGCGTTTGCAGATATGGATCGATGTAGCGCGAATTGAATAGCGCCTCATTGCCCAGCCGCTTGAACAGATCGAGCATGCCGCGGGCCGACTGGCCGGTGGCATTGAGGAATTTCACGCCGGCATGGTCGGCCTGGTCTTCCTGGGTGCGCACGTAGGCCAGCAGCGAGCGCTGAATGGCCGACTGCGGCGCCATGATCGCGCCGACGCCGGCGCCGCCATTGCCGGAGCGGGCGCCGGCGACTGCGGCGCCAACACCAGCCAGCAACGCGATGATCGATGCGGTCTGCGCGTTGGCGAGTTGCTCGCGCAATCGCATCAGATGACCGCCGGCCAAGTGGCCGGTTTCGTGCGCAAACACGCCGATGATTTCGTTCGGCGTCTTTGCGTCGAACAAGGCGCCGGCATTGATGAAGATGTGACGCCCGTCCATGACGAAGGCGTTGAAGGTGCGGTCGTTGAGGATGACGATCTTGACGTTCTGCTTGGACAGGCCGGCTGCCTTCAGGATCGGCGCCGAATAATCGCGCATCAACTGCTCGATTTCGGTGTCGCGAATAACCGGCAAGCCGGCTGTCACTTGCTCCTGCGCACGCGCCTGCTCGAGCGCTGGACCGACGGCCGTGCAGCCGAGTGCAACGGCGGTGACGAGCGCGAGCGCGCGCCCGGCTGGCGCCATGCGCCGTGCCCTGATAGGTGTCCCGTTCTCAATCATGCGTAAATTTGTCACCAGATGGCGTGAAACTAGTGACGCGCGCCAAGGCGGTCAACGCAACTTGCGATCACGTCTGAGTCATGAAAAACGCAAGGGCAAGCAAGCCTGTGAATGCGGCAACAGCGGGGCGGGGGTAGGCCCGGGTAACGATGCTTGAGACGGCAAAACAGCTACTTATTCCTTCCAAACGCAGCAATGTGCCGCCGTTCATGGTCATGGACGTGATGGCGGCGGCGGCGGCTCTGGAGGCCAAGGGCGTCCACGTCGTTCACATGGAGGTGGGCCAGCCGGCGGCCG
>Ga0181522_10000046_pt1 | contig 96074 bp, 92 predicted proteins | sample PEATcosm2014_Bin_27_FD_121103 | JGI IMG/M metagenome (GOLD analysis project Ga0181522, IMG submission 121103) | Peatland microbial communities from MTU Mesocosm Facility, Houghton, MI, USA - PEATcosm2014_Bin05_10_metaG | ecosystem: Environmental > Terrestrial > Soil > Wetlands > Peat | place...
CGTCCGAGGTCGTGCCGCTGGAAGGGGACGTCAAGGATAAGGAAAAGACCGCGCGCTTCTCGATGCTGGAAACGCTCGCCGATCATGACGACGAGCTGATGGAGCAATTGCTCGAAGACATCGAGCCGCCGCGCGACAAAGTGTTCGACGATCTCACCCGCGAATTGCGCGACGGGCTGGTCTGCCCGGTGCTGATGGGCACTGCAGCGTGCGCCAACGGCGTGTTGCGGCTGTTGAAAGCGCTGCGCCATGAATCGCCGGGTATTGCCGAGACGGCAAAGCGGCTCGGCGTCAAAACCGGCAATGACGCGGTCGCCTATGTGCTCAAGACGCTGAACACCGCGCATGGCGGCAAAATGTCGGTCGTGCGCGTCCTCGCGGGCCAGGCGGGCGACGGCACGACGTTTCTGACACCCGATGAAGAAGCTGGCCGCGTCGCCGGCGTGTTCAAGCTCGTCGGCCAGACCACCGAAAAGCGCGGGCCGGCGAGCGTCGGCGAGACCGTCGCCTTTGCCAAGCTCGACAAGGCCAAGACCGGCGATACGCTCTCGGCGGGCGGCAAGCAGCCGCATGCAGCGCTTGCCAAGGTCGCGCCCTATCCGCCGGTATTGGCGATTGCCATCTCTGCCAAGGAACGCAAGGACGACGTCAAGCTGGGCTTGGCGCTGAACAAGCTCGCCGAGGAAGACCCCTCGCTGACCATCGTGCACAATTCCGAGACCCACGAAGTCGTGCTGTGGGGCCAGGGCGAAATGCATCTGCGGGTCGCCACCGAGCGCTTGAGCGATCGCTACGGCGTTGCCATCGAGCGGCGCACGCCCGGTGTCGGCTATCGCGAGACCATCCGCAAAGGCGTCGTGCAGCGTGGCCGCCACAAGAAGCAATCCGGCGGCCACGGCCAATACGGCGACGTCGTGCTCGATATTAAACCGATGCCGCGCGGCTCGGGCTTCGCCTTCGAGGACAAGATCACCGGCGGCGTGGTGCCGCGCAATTACATCCCGTCGGTCGAGGAAGGCATCGTCGACGCGCTCAAGCACGGGCCGCTCGGTTTCCCGGTGGTCGATCTGCATGTGTCGCTGGTCGACGGCTCCTATCACACCGTGGATTCCTCCGACATGGCGTTCCGCATAGCCGGCCGCATCGGCATCGTTGAAGGCCTGCCGCAATGCCAGCCGGTGCTGCTGGAGCCGATCTATCTGGTGGAGATCGTCTGCCCGAGCGAAGCGACCGCCAAGATGAATGCCATTTTGTCGGGCCGCCGCGGGCATATCCTCGGCTTCGACACCCGCGAGAGCTGGCAGGGTTGGGATACGGTGCGCGCGCAGATGGCCGAAGCCGAAATCGGCGACCTCATCATTGAGGTGCGCTCGGCGACCGCCGGCGTCGGCAGCTTCACCTTCAAGTTCGACCACATGGCCGAACTCACCGGGCGCACCGCCGACCAGATCATCGCGGCGCGAAGAGCGGCGGAATAACTCCCGCACCCGTTACTTGACTGGGAAGTGACTTGCCTGTGAAGGCGGACCGCCGTACCTCTGGGCCGAGATTCTCAGAGGGTCACAGCCTATGAACGTGATTCGCCGCCGCGGCTGGGAAATTCCCGAACGCCTGGCCACGCCCGAGCATCTGTTTTTCAACCGCAGGGCATTTTTGGCGGGCGGCGCGAGTGCGCTGGCGCTGGTGCCGCGCGCCGCCATGGCGCAACGGGTCACGGACCTGGCCACGCTGCCGGATCCGACCGCCGATCTTTATCCGACCAAGCGCAACGAGAAATACGCACTCGACCGTCCGATCACCGACGAGAAGATCAACGCGCACTACAATAATTTCTACGAGTTCAATTCTTCCAAGGATGTCGCCGACCAGGCGCAGAAGCTCAACATCCGCCCGTGGACCGTGAAGATCGACGGCATGGTCCAGAAGCCGGTGGAAGTCGGCATCGACGACCTGATCCGCAAGCTGACGCTGGAAGAGCGCACCTACCGGCACCGCTGCGTCGAGGCCTGGAGCATGGCGATCGCCTGGAGCGGATTCCCGTTCGCGAAGCTTGTCGATTTCGCCAAGCCTTTGGGCTCGGCCAAATATATCGAGATGCAGACCTTCAACGATCCGAAGGTGGCGCCCGGCCTGCGGCAGACCTGGTACCCGTGGCCCTATATCGAAGGCGTCACGATGGCGGAGGCCACCAACGACCTCGCCTTTCTCGCCACCGGCGCCTATGACCATCCGCTGGCCAAGCAGCACGGCGCGCCGTTGCGGTTGGCGCTGCCGTGGAAATACGGCTTCAAGTCGATCAAATCGATCGTGCGGTTTAGCTTCACCGACAAGCGGCCGAAGGGCATGTGGGAAAAGCTGCAATCGTCCGAATACGGCTTCTGGGCCAACGTCAATCCGGCGGTGCCGCACCCGCGCTGGAGCCAGGCAAGCGAGGAAGTGATCGGCACTGGCGAACGGCGGCCGACTTTGCTGTTCAACGGCTATGCCGAATACGTCGCTGATATCTACAAAGGCATGGAAAAAGAGCGTCTGTGGGCGTAAACGCCGCCGCGGAACTTATCGGCAGCCTGCACCATTAATGTGTATTATCCGAGCGGGGTGAATTAGCGGAGGCTGCCATGTCCACCAACCAACCTGACGTCAATCTTATTCGCCGCATGGCGCACGACCACTGGGTGCTGTTCCTGGTCGAGGGCGTCGTCCTGGTCGTGCTCGGCGCGACCGCCATCGTCATTCCGGTGCTGGCGACACTGGCAGCGACCATCATTTTCGGCTGGCTGTTTTTTGTCAGTGGCGTCATGGGCCTGGTCTCGACGTTCTGGATGCGGCAGGCACCCGGTTTCTGGTGGGCGTTGATTTCGGCGGTGCTGGGGATCATGGTCGGCGCCCTGCTGCTGGCGCGGCCGGTCAGCGGCGCGCTCTCGATCACGCTGGTGCTGGTCGCCTTCTTCATCATCGAGGGTATCGTCTCGATCATGTTTGCGCTCGATCACAAGCGTGAACTGTCCGGCCGCTGGGGCTGGATGCTGATGAGCGGCATCATCGACCTAGTTCTCGGCGCCATGATCTTTGCCGGCCTGCCGAGCACGGCGGCCTGGGCGATCGGACTGCTGGTCGGCATCAACATGGTGTTCGGCGGTACCGCGCTGGTTGCGATGGCGGTGCACGCGCGCGACGCGGCGCCCAGCGCTTAGGCTATTTTTCACCGAAGCGTTCGGCCAGGCGGCGGTCGTAGTCGAGCACGGCCTGCAGCAACACCTGTGCGCCGGCCGCGCATTGCTCTTTGGAGCTGAATTCCGCCTCGTTGTGGCTGATGCCGTCCTTGCACGGCACAAAGATCATGGCTGCCGGCGCGACGCGCGATACGAAGGCGGCGTCGTGGCCGGCGCGCGAGATCATGCCGCGCGCCGAATAGCCGGAAATCTCCGCCGCCGCGCGCACGGCGGCCACGCAAGCGGCATCGAAGCGCACCGCCGGCTCGGCCGAAATCGTTTTCATCGCAAATTCAAGCCCGAGCTCGCTGGCGATGATTCTGGATTGCGCCGCGATGTCCTGCTCGACGCGATCGATCACCGCGGCGTCGGGATCGCGCAGGTCCATGGTGAGAAAGACCTCGCCGGGCACGACATTGGGCGAGCCGGGCTTGACCTCGAGCACGCCGACGGTGCCGACCGCGGAAGGAACTTTAAGCGCCGCCCGGTTGACCGCCTCAACGATACGCGCAGCTCCAAGCAGCGCGTCATGGCGGCGCGTCATCGGCGTCGTACCGGCATGGGTGTCCTGGCCGGTAATGGTCATTTCGTACCAGCGCATCGCCTGTACGCCGGTCACCACGCCGATGTCCTTGCCCACGGCTTCGAGATAGGGGCCTTGCTCGATGTGAACCTCGAAAAAGGCCGACAGTTTGTGGTCGCCGCAGACCTGCGGACCGCGGTAGCCGATTTTGTCCAGGGCGCTGCCGAAAGTTTCGCCGCTGCGGTCGGCGCGCGCGCAAGCCCAATCGCGGCTGTAGACGCCGGCGAACACGCCGGACGCGATCATCGGCGGCGCGAAGCGCGCGCCTTCCTCGTTGGTCCAGTTGACCACCTCGATCGGCGCGAAAGTCTCGTAGCCGGCGCGATGCAAGGCGCGCAACGCCTCGAGTGCGGCCAGCACGCCGAGCGCACCGTCGAACTTGCCGCCGGTCGGCTGGGTGTCGAGATGGCTGCCCATGGCAATCGGCGGAATATCCGAACGCTGGCCGGGACGCCGGGCGAACATCGTGCCCATGTCGTCGATCGTGACAACGCAGCCGAGCGCCTCGGTCTGCGCCTTGAACCAGTCGCGCACTTGGCGGTCGAGCTCGGTCAAAGTTAGCCGGCAGATGCCGCCCTTCGGCGTCGCGCCGATGCGTGCGGTCACCATCAGGTCGTCCCACAGACGCTCGGGATCGATGGTGAGGTTTTTCATTGGACGATCAATCATCGAGGATCGCCACCGCCCGAGTCCAGCCGGCCGAGCCGCCGCGCACCTTCACCGGAAAGCAACTCACCGTGAAGCCCGTGGCCGGAAGAGCTTCGAGATTGTGCAGCTTCTCGATATGGCAGTAACCGATCTCGCGCCCGGCGCGATGACCTTCCCAGATCAGCTTTGGATCGCGGGTCTCGGCATATTTTTGCATGGTGTAGATGAAGGGTGCGTCCCAGCTCCAGCCGTCGGTGCCGGTAACGCGCACGCCGCGTTCGAGCAGATAGAGCGTCGCCTCGCGGCCCATGCCGCAACCTTTGGCGACGTAGTCGGGGCGGCCATAGGCTTGCCCGGCCGCGGTGTTCACCACCACGATCTCGAGCGGCGACAGCGTGTGGTCGATGCGCTTGAGCTCGGCCGCGACGTCGGCAGCGGTCGCGACATAGCCGTCGGGGAATTTGCGGAAGTCGAGTTTCACGCCGGGCTGCAAGCACCAGTCGAGCGGCACCTCGTCGATAGTGAGCGCGCGCTTGCCGCAATCCATGGTGGAGGCGAAATGATAGGGCGCGTCCAGATGGGTGGTGCAATGGGTCGAGAGCTTCACCCACTCAAAGCCCCAACCTTCGCCGTCGGGCAGGTCTTCCTTTTTCAGCCCGGGAAAGAACTTCAGGATGTCGGGCGCGGTCGCCTGATGATCGAGGTATTCGATCTTGGGGCCGTAGCTCGGCGGATCGGCCGCGACGTCGTTTTCCAGCGGCACGGAAATGTCGATCACCTGGCGCGTCATCGGCGGACTCCCTTTTCGTCACCCACGACCTTACTGTGGGCAGCATAGCAAGAGGAGAGCTGCATGCCTGCCTATTGGGTTGCGCGTTCGAAAATCAACGCTCCGGCCGAGTACAAGAAATATACCGACCTGGTGCCCGGCATCATCGCCAAATTCGGCGGCAAGGTGCTGGCGCGCGGCGGCCGCTTTCAGATCATGGAAGGTCCCGACAAATTCCATCGTTTCGTTGTGATTGAGTTTCCGACGCTGGAGCAGGGCGCGGCCTGCTTCAAATCGCCGGAATACGACAAGGCTGCCGCGTTCCGGCGCAGCGGCGCGGGCGAGGTCGAAACCATCATGGTGGAGGGTGTCTGATGCAGCCCATTGCGCCGCCCACTAGCGTGGGCCGCAGGGTTGAGCCTAAAATCCCTCACAACGATAAGAAGCGGGGAGGGAATCATGCTGCATAGCCTGAAATCAAAGATCTTTGCTTGCCTCGCCGGGGCGGCGGTGCTTGCTGCGTCGGCTTTGTTGGCGATGCCGTCAAACGCCGAAGATAAGAAGCCGATCAGGATCGGCTTCGGCATGGCGCAGACCGGCCCGCTCGGGCCGAACGGCAAGTCGGCCATGCTGGCGATGGATATCTGGGTCGAAGAGACCAATGCCAAGGGCGGCATCCTCGGCCGTCCCGTCGAACTGGTCCGTTACGACGACCAGAGCAATCCATCGACCGTGCCGGGCATCTACACTAAGCTGCTCGACGTCGACAAAGTCGATCTGATCGTCGGCGGCTACGGCACCAACATGCTGGCGCCGGCCATGCCGATTGTGATCCAGCGCAAGAAGCTCTTCCTCGGATTGTTCGACCTTGGCGTCAATCACGACTTCAATTACGACCGCTACTTCGCGATGATCCCGTCCGGTCCGGAGCCGACCCGGTCTTTTACCCAGGGCTTCTTCGACACCGCGATGGCGCAGAACGCGAAGCCTGTGACGGTGGCGATCGTGGCCGCCGACGCTGAATTCTCCAAAAACGCCTCCGACGGCGCGCGTGAGAACGCCAAGAGGGCCGGTCTGAAGATCGTCTACGACAAGAGCTATCCGCCTTCGACCACCGACTTTTCTTCGATCGTGCGCGCGATCCAGGCGACCGATCCCGATCTTGTGGTGATCTGCTCCTATCCGCTCGACTCGGTCGGAATGGTTCAGGCGGTCAACGAAGCCGGCCTCAAGCCGAAGATGATCGGCGGCGGCATGGTCGGCCTGCAATCGACGGTGTTTAAGACCAAGCTTGGACCGTTGCTCAACGGCTTCATGAACTACGATTTCTGGCTACCGGCGAAGTCGTTGATGTTTGAGGGCACCGACGCGTTTCTGAAGAAATATCAGGAGCGCGCCACCGCCGTCGGCGTTGATCCGCTCGGATACTATATGGCGCCGTTCAGCTACGCGTATCTCGATGTGCTCGGCAAGGCCATAACCGCCACCAAGAGCCTCGATGACGCCAAGCTCTCCGAATACCTGCACAAGACGACGTTCAAGACCATTGTTGGCGATGTCACGTTCGCCAAGAACGGCGAGTGGGCGAAGTCCCGGGTATTCCAGGCGCAATTCCGCGGCATCAAGGGCAACGGCGTGGACCAGTTCAAGGACCCGAACACCGAGGTCATCATCACGCCGGCCGACTACAAGTCGGGGGCGGTGATCTACCCCTACGAAAAGGCTAAACAATAAGACGTACAACCGGCCTGCCCACATTTGGTGGGATTTGATGCGGCGCGGTCGAAAGGCCGCGCCGTATCGGCTTTGAGCGGCCGTCTACGGGTGGACCTTCGCTCTGGGCGCTGTCATTATTAGCCATCTAAAAAAACGAAACATATCGGGAGGAGAACATGATGCAATTCCTTAATTCCCGGACATCCGCGTGGATTGCGGGGGCGACGGTTGCCCTCGTGGCCTGTGCAGGGTTCGTGGTCGCCGGCTATGCCCAAGACAGCAAGGAGCCGATCAAGATCGGCTTCAGCATGGCGCAGACGGGTCCGCTCGGACCGAACGGCAAGCAAGCCCTGCTTGGCATGAAGATCTGGGAAGAAGAGACCAACGCCAAGGGCGGCCTGCTCGGGCGTCCGGTCAAGCTGGTCTATTACGACGATCAGTCCAACCCCTCGACCGTTCCCGGCATCTACACCAAGCTGCTGGACGTCGACAAAGTCGATCTGGTGATCTCGGGCTACGCCACCAACATGATCGCGCCGGCGATGCCGATCGTCATCCAGAAGAAAAAGTTTTTTGCCAGTCTGTTCGGCCTCGATGTGAACGGCGAGTTCAAATATCCGAACTATTTCTCGGTGCTGCCGACCGGACCGAAGACCAAGCCGTCGTTCACCGAGGGCTTCTACCAGATCGCGATGCAGCAGAATCCAAAGCCGACGACGATCGCCTTGACCTTCGAGGACGCGGAATTCTCGCAAAACGCCTGCGCGGGCGCGCGTGAGAATGCCAAGACTTTTGGCGTCAAGATCGTCTACGACAAGAGCTTCCCGTTCAACGCGCCCGATCTCTCGCCGATCGTGCGCGCGATCCAAGCCGCCAATCCCGACCTGGTGATTGTGTGCTCCTATCCGCTCAGTTCGGTCAACATGGTCCAGGCAATCAATGAAGCCAACTACAAGCCGAAGATGATCGGCGGCGCCATGGTTGGCCTGCAGGCGACCGTGTTCAAGCTCAAGCTCGGTGCCAAGCTCAATGGCATCGTGAACTATGAAACCTGGGTGCCAACGGACAAGATGCTGGCGCCGGCGGCGGCCTTCTTCAAAAAGTACCAGGAACGCGCCAAGGCCGAAGGCGTCGATCCGCTCGGCTATTATCTCGGCGGCTGGGGCTATGCCTATGCTTCGATCGTCGGCGAAGCCATCACCGGCGCCAAGAGCGTCAGCGACGCCAAGGTCGCGGATTATTTCCGCAAGGCTACCTTCCACACGATCATGGGTAGCTGGAGCTACGGCCCCGGTGGCGAATGGACGAAGTCCGGCATGATGCAGGTGCAGTACCACGACGTGAAGGACGGCGCCGATATCGAGCAGTGGCGCGGCATGGCGGTGCAGACCGTATTGACGCCGTCGTCGCTGGCGACCGGCAAGGTGGTCTATCCTTACGAAAAGGCGAAGTGAGCTAAAACTCGGGCGTTACGGCAAACTGAATGCGGCGCGGGAGAAATTCCGCGCCGTTTTCGTTTACATGCCGAGATAAAACTTCCGGATCAAATCGTTGTTGTTGAGCTCGGTGGCCGAGCGGCCCTCGAACGCGATCTTGCCGTGCACGATCACGTAGCCGCGGTCGGCGATGCGGATCGCTTGGGTGAAATTCTGCTCGGCCATCAGCACCGTGAGCTGGTAATGCTCCTTGAGCCGCTTGATGGCGTCGATGGTGCGGCTGACCAGTTGCGGCGCAAGGCCGACCGATGGTTCATCGACCAGCAGAATGCGCGGCGCCAGCATCAGCGCGCGGCCGAGCGCCAGCATCTGCTGCTCGCCGCCGCTCATCGAGCCGGCGAGCTGATGGCGCCGTTCCGCCAGGCGCGGAAACGCCTCGCAGCAGAACGCGTAGTTCTCCTTGATCTGCGCGCGCGCCTTGGGCCGGAATGCGCCGAGCATCAAATTTTCTTCCACCGTCAGTTTTGGAAACAGCCGGCGGCCCTCGGGCACCAGCGCGATACCGAGGTCGACGATTTGCTCGGTTTTCATGCCGACCAGATCGTGCTTCTCGCCATCGATGTCCACGATGATGCGGCCCTCGGCGGGCCGCACGATGCCCATGATGCATTTCATCAAGGTACTTTTGCCGTTGCCGTTGGTGCCAAGCAGGGCGACCGTCTCGCCGGCGTTGACCGTGATCGAGACGTCGTGAATCACCCGCACCGCGCCATAGGCGGCGTGCACGTTTTCTATGGTGATGCTACTGGCCAATGTACGCCTTCACGACTTCTGGGTTTTGCACGACGTCTTCCGGCTTGCCGTCGGCAATCTTCTTGCCGGACACCAGCACGGCCAGCCGCTGCGAGAAGCTCATCACCGCGCTCATGATATGCTCGATCAGGATCACAGTGATGCCGCGCTCGTTCATGCGCACAAGCAACTCCAGAATGTCATCGATCTCGGAATGCGACAGGCCCGCCATCGACTCGTCGGCGATCAGCAGCTTCGGCTCCGCCGCCATGGCGCGGGCGAGCTCGAGCTTGCGCATTTCGACTTGCGTCAAATCGCGTGGCAATTGCTTGGCTTTCTTCAGCAAGCCAACCATGTCAAGCAACTCATGACAGCGCGCATCGAGATCACCGGCAGAGCGCAATGGGCCTTTGCGGGCGTGCACGGTATAGAGCAGCGGGATGCGCAGATTGTCGGCCAGCGACATGCTGTGGAACGGGCGCGGCAGCTGGAAGCTGCGCGCCAAGCCGCGATGGGTGCGCTGGTGGGCGGCGAGCCCGTCGATCACGCGGCCGTCGAAGCTGACCGAGCCGCTCTCGTTCTGCAACGTGCCGCAAATGCAATTGACCAGCGTGCTCTTGCCCGAGCCGTTCGGCCCGATCAATCCAAGCCGCTCGCCCGGCTGCACCTCCAGATCGACGCCGTCGAGCGCGACAAAGCCGCCGAACCGCTTGCTGATATTGTCGACGTGCAGCAGCGCGCTCATGGCCGCCTCCGCTTGCGCCAGTGTTCCTGTGTCAGCCCGACCAGGCCGTTGGGCGCGATGATCACAAAAGTGACCAGGAGGATGCCGACGATCAGCAGGTTGACCGCCGAGGAAATCGTGACGGTGGCGATCTGTTGCAGTGAACCGAGCAGGACCGAACCGACCAGCGGGCCGATCCAGCTAGTGGTGCCGCCGATCATCGGCATGGCGATCGAGTTGACCGCGTAGTCCAGGCTGAAGGCCGATGCCGGTTGCAGATAGCCGATATAATAGGGGAATGGCGCGCCGGCCATGCCCATGAAGGCGCCGGATAGCGTCGTGGCGATCAGCTTGAGCCGCAGAGTCGGCACGCCGGAGGCTTCCGCCGCCAATTCGTCGTCGCGGATGGTGGCGAATCCGAAGCCGAGTTGCGAGCGCTCAATCGCGCGCGCGGTGGTCAAGGCGATCACCGCCAGGATCAGCATCAGCACAAACAGGTAGATGATGTAATTGATCTCGAAGCCGGCGATCACGATAGTCTCGGGCCGGATGATATAGGCGCCGCGCGAGCCGCCGACAAAATCCCAGTTAACCACCAAAGTCTGCAACACCACCGCCAGCGCCAGCGTCGCAATGGCAAAGAACGAGCCGCGCAGCCGCAGCGTCAGATAACCCATGCCGAGGCCGGCAATGCCGGACACGATGCCTCCGAACAAGATCAATATCGGGATCGGCAGCGGGAAGATGGCGTGCAGGAGCGGCGCAATATTGTCGGGAAACCAGGTATCGATCTCGCCGTCGAATTTATGCAACGCAACCGAGCTGTAGGCGCCCATCGCGAAGAACGCGGCCGAGCCGAAATTCACATAGCCGCAATAGCCGCCGAGAATATTCCAGGCGGTGGCTAGCACGATGTATTGCAGGATCGTGTAGCCGGCGAAATAAAAGTAATCGAGGCCCAGCCAGGCGGCGAAGGCCATGACCACAAGGCCGACACCGATCGCAATAGCTGAGAATTTCAATCCGTTCACGGGCTACCGTCCTAATAGTCCGGCCGGCCGGAACGCCAGCGTCAAAAGCAGGAAGCCGAATGACACCGCCGGCGCCCATGAGGGACCGTAAAACGTCGAGGTCAAGCTCTCGACCACGCCAAGGATAAGGGCAGCGATCAACGTGCCGGGCATGCTGCCGAGCCCGCCCAGAACGCAGATGGCGAACACGCGGCCGATATATTCGCGCCCGACCGAAGGCTCGACCGGCTGGATGATGATGAGCAGCGCGCCCGCGATCGAGGCGGTGGCGATCGAAATGCCGAAGGCGATGCGTTTGATCTTGATCGGATCGGCCGCCATCAGTTGCAGCGCCAGCTGATCCTGCGACACCGCCATGATGGCGCGGCCGAGAAAGGTGCGGGTGACGAACAGTTCGAGCAAGCCGAACATCGCCAGCGCCACCAGGCAGGGCACCAGCATGCGCAGCGGCATGTCGATCAGGCCGAGATGGATGCTAGGCCCGATATAGGCGGCTTCCACGTAGCGGTAGTCGACGCCGAACACCAGGATCAGCGAGACTTCGGTGATGAACAGCAGGCCGAAGAAAAATGCGAGGCCGCGCAAAGATTCCTGGCCGCGTTTTTCGAACGACAGATAGTAGACCTGATAGACCAGCGCGCCGAGCGCGTAAAAGGCGGGCAGCGCCACGACGCTCACGATGATCGGATCGATGCCGAAACTGATGTTGACGATATAGGCAATATAGGAGCCAAGGATGATGAAGGCCGGATGCGCGATGTTGACGATGTCGAGCATGCCGAACGAGATCGAAACGCCGGCGGTGACGGCGGCGTAGAAGCCGCCGAGCAACAGGCCCGCGACGATGGCGTTGATCAGGAGATCGACGGAAATAACCATACGCACTTCAACCGGGACACTCGCTTGAGCGTGTCGAACGGACCGGTCTTTTCCCCTCTGAATCCAGTTTCTTCTTTGCCCGGTTTGACGCCCGCGCATTGCGCGGCAGTTTGCAGGAAGCCCGGCGGCTTGGCTAGTCCATTGGTCGATCAGCTAAACCGATGAGCGGCCACAAATGAAACACCCGCCGCCGGACATTTGTGCCGCAGCGGCGGGCGCGTTCTCAAAGATCGGTGTTCAGGCGGCGGCTTGTGGGCGCACGCCCTCGGGCAGTTGCATCGGCTTGTTGGCGCTGTCCTTGAACTCGACGGTCATGAAAACGATTTCATGGTCGCTAAGATTTGCCAGATCGTGCACCTTCAAGTCGCCTTTGCCATAGGTTTCGTGGCGGGTCTCGCCCGGCTGATAGGTGAATTCGACGACAGTGCCATCATGCACATATTGACGGGCGCGGCCCCCGCTAACGCAGGTCCAGAAATAATCCAGCACGTGGCGGTGGAAGCCGATGCGCTCGCCGGGAGCGAGGCGGATGATCCAGACGCGGGTGCGCTCGGTTTCCGAGAGCAAAGTGTTGCCGACGCAAGGGTTGGGGTTCTTGGCTTCGCGCGCGAACTCGGCGGCGATATCGGCTGGCCACTGCGATTTGTCCTTTTTCTCAGCCGCCTTGTCGAGCATGGTCAAAGCCATGACAATTCCTCCGATGCTATTTGCCGTCATATATAGCATATTTCGGTAGACGTGAAGATTGAGGCGGAGCAATTGGCCGGGTCCAAAGCGGTTGTCATCGGGGGCTCGATGAGCGGCTTGCTGTGCGCGCTTTTGCTGCGCCGGGCCGGCTGGACCGTCGATATCTACGAACGCGTCGAGAGCGAATTGTCCGGCCGCGGGGCGGGGATCGTCGCCCAACAGGAACTGATCGAGCGGTTGCACAGACAGGGGCTCGCTATTGACGCGCTCGGCGTGCAAATCACCACCCGCAAGATCCTCGATCGCCAGGGCCGCGTGACCGAGGAATTTCATTGTCCGCAGGTGCTCACGGCTTGGGAGCGCGTCTACCGGCTGCTGCGCGATGCCCTGCCGCCGGAGCGCTATCATCGCGGACGCGGCTTTGTTGGTTTCGAGAACGGCGCCAAGTCGGTGGTGGCGCGGTTTTCGGATGGCGAAACGATCGAGGCCGATCTACTGGTGGGCGCCGACGGCACCCGCTCCACCGTGCGCCAGCAGGCGCTGCCCATGGCGGTGCCGCTCTATGCCGGCTATTGCGCCTGGCGCGCGCTGATCGCGGAAAGCGCGCTGCCCGCGGACGTACACCGCGAGCTGTTCGAATACATGACCTTCACGCTGCCGCCGGGCGAGCAATTGCTCGGCTATCCGGTGGCGGGACCGGAAAACGATCTGCGGCCCGGCCATCGCCGCTACAACGTCGTGTGGTACCGGCCGGCGGACGAGAAAACGAAATTGCAATGGCTGCTGACCGACGAGCGCGGCACGACGCATGCGATTTCGATTCCACCGCCGCTGATTCGGCGCGAGGCGATCGCCGAGATGCGCGCGGCGGCCGAGCGGCTGGCGGGGCCGCAGTTCCAGAAAATCGTGCGGTTGATGGACGAGCCGATTTTACAGCCGATCTACGATCTGGAATCGTCCCACATGGCGTTCGGCCGGGTCGCGATCCTCGGCGATGCCGCCTTCGTCGCACGCCCTCATGTGGCGGCCGGCGTTTCCAAGGCGGCGGACGACGCCGCGGCGCTGGTCGAGGCTCTAACGGCCGAGCCGGATGTACCGGCGGCGCTCAAGCGTTTCGAGGCGGCGCGTCTAGACGAAAATCACCACATCATCGAACGCGCCCGTCATCTCGGTGCTTATCTGCAGGCGACGCAGACGCAAGAAGAGAAAGCCCGCGCCGGCATGCACTCAACCGACGGCGCGGTGATTGCGGAGACGGCGGTGCTGGATTTCTTGCATGCGTGACCCGCAATTGTCGATGCGCGGGCGCGCTGAAGCCGTAGCCTATTTCAGTTTTTGTATTCCAATATATACATGCCGCCATTGAAGTCGGTGCTGTAGACGACCCCATCGGCGGTTACCAGCACGTCACAGGTCTGGATAACTTTGGTCCGGTTCAGGCGTGTATCGACCAAGCGGTTGGGCGTGGGCGGGACAAAGGCGGCGACCTCTTTGGGCCGGAAGGCGTCGCGAATATCGAAGACGCGAATGCCGGCGTTCTGATAGGTCGCAAAAATAAGGTCCGAACTGACGAAGGTGCCCGGACGATTTTCATGAATATTGTGCGGGCCGAAATGCGCGCCTTTGCTGCAATAATTCGCCTCATTCGGCGTCGGAAAGGTCGAGATGCTGACCGGATTGGCCGGCTCGCGGATGTCGAACATCCAGATGTATTTGATGCCGTCCTCGCAATTGTCGAGTACGGCTTCGTCGACCACCACCAGCAAATTCTTGTTCGGTAGCGGCAGACAATTATGGGTGCCGCCGCCAAAGGGCGGCGACCAGTTGAGGTGCTTGATCAGCTTGGGCTTTGTCCGGTCCGACACATCCATCATGACGAGACCGCCATCGCGCCAGGCGCCGTAAGCGGTATCGCCATTGACGATGGCGTGATGCAGACCGAAGCGGCGATTCTCGCTCCAAGTCGGCTTCTCACCGGCGGCCGTGTTCATGCCGGGGAGCCAGTAGCGGCCGGCCTCCTTCGGCTTGGTCGGATCTGACATGTCGACGGTCATGAAGATATAGTCGGTAAAGCCGTCGAGCATCGCCGACACGTAGGCCCAGCGGCCGCCGGTGTACCAAATGCGGTGAATGCCGCCGCCTTCCACCGGCATGAAGCCGATCTTGCGCGGCTCTTCCGGCTTCGAAATGTCATAGACCGCCAAACCGGCTGTCCAGTCACGCTTCTTGGCCTCGGCGGCGTAACCGTGCTCAGCCTTTTCGGCGTGTGACCCTATGTAATAGGTGCGCTCGTCCTGGAACTCCTCAGCGGCGAACATGTCCATCGCGTTGATCACCAGCAACAGGTCGCCATGCGTTTGTAGGTGAATGGTCCAGGTGTTATGCGGCGCCGGCATATATTTGACCGGCTTCGCATTGCTCGGGTCGCGCACGTCAATGACGCTGAAGCCCTTGGAGAACATGTGGCCGACATAGGCGTAGCCTTTGTTGACCATGATCTGCACGCCGTCCGGTCTGCCGCCCTGATCGGTGTAACCGATCAGCTTCATGTTTTTGGCGTAGTCCGGTTTGGGCAAGTCCTGGCTGCTCATGCGTGGCGTTCCTGAGATGGCGCGACGTAGACCGTAATAGCCGCAGTCAGTTATTGGGTTACAGAAATTCGCGTTCTTTGTTGAAAGGCGCGTCCATCGTGTAGCCGTGCGCGGCGCGGTAGCCGTCGTACCGGTACCCCTTGTATTCCAGAACAATGGATACAACGAACGCGATGAGCAACATCGCGACGATGAACTCCGCCAGGCCCGAGATAGGATATTGCATCAGGCCGCTGGCGACCGCGCCGGCGGCAAAGAAATAGACGAAATAGCCCGCGGTCTTGTGATAGGCCTCGAAGACCCGCCGGCGCGTCGTCATGTTGTAATGATCACCGAACCATGTCTTCGGATCGTTTGGATCGGCGGAGTAATAATTTTTACCGCCGTGCTTGCCTCTGAGCCAGCCGCCCATGATCTGCAAACATCCGAGCGCGACTGTCGTCAGGCCGAACAAAGAATGAAATGAGCCGCTGAAACCGCCGCTAACGGTCACCGCCACGATCGCGCCTGCCAGCGCCAGTCCGATCGAAAACATCAGTCCGTATTTGTGAACGCTGAACCACCACCACTCTATGTTCCTGATGGCGACTTTCCGGTGAAGGCCGGTGAGCGTCGGCTTCGGTTTGCCAAAGCGGATGACGATGATGCAGGTCGGAACCAGCACGAACCAGACCGTGACCATCAGGATGGCGTGAAAATTCCAATGAACCGGGATGGTCATTCCCAGAAAATCGAAATGCACTTCCGTCGGAATGTGAGTTTGAATCCCGTTCATTGCCACCTCCGCCACTTTTTCCAAACTTTAGATATTAGCGCCCGTTGAGCGAGGCCGCCGATCCCCACCTGGGATCGCGCCTAAATCCCCAGTATTTTCTTGGCGTTGCCGCCGGCCAGCTTGGCGCGCGTGGTGTCGTCGAAGCTCTCGACCGAGTTGATGTGCCCGATCGGGTCGTATTCCAGCATGTCGAAGGGATAATCCGTTCCCAGAACGATGCGGTCGGCACCAAAGGTCTTCACCAACGCTTCGAGCTGATGCGGCGTGAAGACGATGGTGTCGAAATAAACGTTGCGATGCAAATACGACGTCGGCGGATTGGGCAGGTCGCCGTGAGCATCCGACCGCGCACCCCAGGCATGATCGATCCGGCCGGGATAGGCGCCGAGATAACCGCCGCCGTGCACCGCGAGAACGTGAAGCTTCTGATGCCGTTCGAACACGCCGTCGAAGATCAGGTAGTGCAGCGCCATGGTGGTATCGAGCGGATTGCCGATCACGTTGTTGAAGTAAAAGCGTCCGAAACGTTGCGGCTGGGTAAAGCCGGTCGGGTGGATCAGCACCAGCGCGTCGAGCTCCTCCGCTTTCTTCCAGAACGGCGCGAATGCTGGATCGGACAGCTCCTTGCCGTTGACGTTGGTGAGAATCTCGACGCCCTTGAACTTGAGCTGCTTCATGCAACGCTCGAGTTCTTTCGCAGCCTCGTTGCCGTCCTGCATCGGCACGCCGCCGAGCGGCACCAACCGGTCTTTGTGCTTGCCGGTAAATTCAGCGATGCCGTCGTTGAGCGCGCGGGCGGCCTCAACGCCGACCTCGAGGGGCAAATAGTAATAGATCTGCGGCGGAGCCGGACAGATGAGCTGCACGTCGACGCCCATCTCGTCCATCGTTGCAAAGCGCTCGTCCGTGGTGCTCATGCGCGACCGCACGTCGGCGGCCTGTTTTGCCATCAAGGCTTGTGTCTCCGGCGTCGAACTGTGAACGAGGGGATCGTTGGCATGCTTGAGATGCGGCGTTACGATCTCCGTCACCCGGGGCACCGCGACATGGGCGTGCATGTCGATCGTGGTCGATTTCGGCCGCGCGTCGCGTCCGGGCTTGCCGTGCTTGCGCGCCGCGGTGTTGGCATATTTGTTCCAGATCGCCATGACGAATTTCCTTTCGTGATTTCCTAGAACACGCCGAGATGCTGGCGCAAATCGACGCCGTCTTTGTCCAGTTGCGCCGGCGTTGAGACGACCGCGACGCGTCCGGTGTTGAGAATGACGATGTCGTCGGCGACATCGAAAACCAGCTTTGGATTCTGCTCGACCAGCACGATCGACAGTCCGCTTTCCTTCAGTTTGCGGATGGTCGCCATCACCTCGGCGACGATCTGCGGCGCCAGGCCTTCCGACGGCTCGTCCATCAACAGCACGCGCGGGTTGCCCATCAGCGCGCGGCCGATCGCCAGCATCTGCTGCTCGCCGCCCGACAGATGCGCCGCGATCTGGCTGCTGCGCTCCCGCAGCCGAGGAAACATAGCGAAGATAGTGTCGATGTTCCACGGCGCATGTTTGCTTCCGATATCGGGTTTGCGCGCGGCTACGATAAGATTTTCACGTACCGTCAGGCTTTTGAAAATGCGCCGGCCTTGCGGCACCAGGGCCACGCCGCGCGCAGCGATGATCTCGGGCGACAGGCCCGTCACCGGCTGGCCAAACACCGTGATCTCGCCCAACCGCGGCGGCAGCAGGCCCATGGTGACGTTCATGCATGTGGATTTGCCGGCTCCGTTGCGGCCGAGCAGGCCGAGCATGCGCGCTTCTCCAAGCTCGAACGACACCCCTTGCAGAACGTGGCTGTCGCCATAATAGGCGTCGATATTTTTCAGGCTGAGCGCACTAGTGGCCAAGATAGACCTCCCGGGTGCGCGGGTCGGCCACCACTTCGGCGCGGTTGCCTTCGACGATCACCTCGCCGAAATGCAATAACGTAATGCGTTCGGCAAATTCCAACGCCACGTCCATGTTGTGCTCGATCATCACGATGGTGACGTCGCGCGGGATTGCTAGCAGCAATTGCTGCACGTCGCGGCGCTCGTCGATCGACAGGCCGGCAAACGGCTCGTCAAGCAGCAGCACTTTCGGATTTTGCGCCAGCGCCATGGCGATCTCGACGCGCCGGCGCTCGCCGTAGGACGTCTGCGATAGCGGTCGGTCGGCGATATCGCCAAGGCCGACGCGCTCCAGCGCGGTGCGGGCGTGCTCGATCAGATGGCCTTGATGTTTGATGTCGATCAGCGGGTTCCAGCGCGCCGGAGTCAGTCCGAGCAACGCGAGAGAAACATTGTGGATGATGGTGTCGCGCGGAAACAAAGTGATGATCTGGTAGGTGCGCGCCATGCCGAGATGCGGGCGATCCCGGCTCGGAGTCTTGGTGATGTCCTGCCCGAACAGGTGGATGGTGCCCTTGTCGGGCGTGATTTCACCGGTGATCAGATTGAACAGCGTGGTTTTGCCCGCGCCGTTCGGTCCGATAATCAGCCGGCGCTCGCCCGGCGCGACGTTGAGGTTGACGTCGGTGGTGACACGCAGGCCGCCGAACGATTTGCTTAAGCCCGTCACGGTGAGCGCGCTCATGGCGGAGGCCCCAAGGTATCCTTCGCAGGGACGGCTTTGAGTTTTTGCTCCATCTGGCGCCAGGCCAGACGCCACAGCCGCGTGCTGCCGGGCACTAGGCCTTCCGGCATCAGGATGACGATGGCGACGAATATAGCGCCAAGCAGGAAATTCCAGCGCTCGATGAAGCCGCTCACCACTGTCTTGACCGTCACCACCAGCGCGGCGCCGACGATGGGGCCGAGCAGGGTGCCGGCGCCGCCGGAAATCACCATCAGCAGCACTTCGGCCGAAGACGTGAGCGCCAGCGTCTGCGGGCTGATGAACTGCGTGTAATAGACGAACAGAATGCCGGCGACGCTGGTCAGCAAGCCGGACATCAGGCAGGCCCAGAAGCGGATCAGCCAGACATGATAGCCGAGCGCATTCATGCGGCGCGGCTGATCGCGCGTGCCTTTGAGCGCGGCGCCGAACGGCGAGCGCACGAACACCGCCATCGCGGCGACCGAAAGCACAAATACCACCAGCGTCGTGTAGTAAAATGTGCTCGGCGAGGCCAACGAATACCCGAACGGCTCCGGCCGCGTGTGCAGGCTGATGCCATTGTCGCCGCCGGTCAGGCTGATCCAGCGGTAGGCGAGACCCCACAGGATTTCGCCCAGCGCTAGCGTGATCATGATGAAGCCGATGCCGGTCGAGCGCAGCGCCAGCACGGCGTAAACGGCCATCGATGCGATGCCGACAATGAGCGCGACGATGATCGACACCGGATGACCGTAGCCGCTTTGCAACATGAAGCCGGTGGCATAGGCGGCGACGCCGAATAGCCCGGCATGGCCGAGTGACACCAGCCCGGCATAACCAACCAGCACGTTCAGACCGACCGCGAAGATGGCGTAGAACAGGATCTGGCTGGCGACGTTGACGTAGTAAATTCCGGGCATCCAATACGGCACGGTGACCAGCGCCACGAACGCGATGCCGAGAGCAAACTGGCGCGGATTCATGGCACATGCCTGCCGAACAGTCCCTGCGGCCGCAGGATCAGCACCAGCAGCATGGGCAGGAACAGGACAAAATAGGCAAGCTCGGGCAGAAGGGCCTGGCCGAAATTATAAATGAAGCCGACGATGATGCTGCCGACAAAGGAGCCGAGCAGGCTCCCGGTGCCGCCGAGAATAACCACCACCAGCGCCAGCGGCAGCATGTCCTGGTCGAGCCCGGGATAGACCGATAAAATCGGCCCGCCGATGATGCCGGCGAAAGCGGCCAGGCCCGCGCCGAGCGCAAAGACGATCGTAAAGAGCTGCGAGACGCGGATGCCGACCACGCGTGCCATGTCGGGGTCGTCGACGCCGGCGCGGATCATGGCGCCGAGCCGCGTGCGGTCGAGCAACAGCCAGAGCCCGATCGCGATGATGATCGCGATCACGATGATGGCCAGGCGGTACATCGGAAACGCCAGCACGCCGTAGCGCACGAAACCTTCCAGTTCGGGGGGCGTGGTGACATTGAGGGGATCGCCGCCCCACACCATCAGGCATAAGTCGGCGGCCATGAAGGACAGGCCGAGCGTCACCAGGACCTGCGCCAGTTGGTCGCCCGGAAGCCTCCGCAGCAGCAGCCGTTCGGCCAGTGCGCCGAGCGCGGCCACGGCAAGCGTCGCCAGGATCGCCGCTAGCCAGAAATTCAGTTTAACGCCGCCGATGCCGAGGACGAAGGTGGCACCGATATAGGCGCCCAGCATGAACAGCGAGCCGTGCGTCAAGTTCGGGATACGCATCAGCCCGAAAATCAGCGAGAAACCTGCCGACAGCAGAAACAACAGGCCACCGAATGTGACGCTGTTGACCGCCAGCACCAGCCAGAAGGTCATGTCGGCAGTTTTCCCGCGCTCATCATGTCAAAAGACCGCGGGCGCCTGCGCGGCGCCCGCGGAACGGATCGGATTACGACTTGAGCGGCGGAAAGTCGCGCGAATAGACCGGCTGCTCCAGAAATTTCTTCTCGTCGTAGGTCCAGAACTGGCTCACATTGGTGTAGGTCTTGAGCGTCTTGTTGACGAGCTTGCCGTTCACCTTTTCGCATTTGCGGATGTAGAAGTTACCGACCGCGTTACCGAGGTGATCGAACTTGATCGGGCCGCGCGGTGTGTCGGTGAGCGACACCGACTTGAGCACCTTCATGAACTCGGCCTTGTCGTCGCTCCTGCCGCCGGCCTTCTTGAGCGCGGCGTCGATCACCATGCAGTTGATGTAGAGACCGGCGGCGTAGAAGCCGGGATCCAGACTGAAGTTTTTCTGCATGCCGGCGACGAAGCGCTTGTTCGCCTCGGTATCGGCGTCAAGCGTGTAAGGGCAGCAGCTGGTGAGGCCGATCGCCTCGTCGCCGTAGCTGCGCAGCAACGCGTCGTCGCCGCCGGTCTGCCCGGTGACCACCGGGAACTTCAGTCCCGCGCTGGCGTATTGCTTCATGAACTTCAGCGGATTGCCGCCGGCAAACCCCTGGCACACGCCGTCGCAGTCCGCGATCTGCGCGAGATAGGGCGTATAATCCGGGGTGACCAGCGGCGGCCACAGCTTCTTCAGGATTTTGCCGCCGTTGTCTTCGAAAGTTTGCTGGAAACCGCCGATCTGCTCGTACCCGAAGGCGAAGTCCTCGGTGATGGTGATCATGCGTTTGAGCTTCATTTCCTTGGCGGCGTAGTCGGCCATCGGATGCATCGCTTGCGACGAGCACGCCGACGCGCGCAGGAAATACGGATTCGGACGGCGTTGCGTCAGGTCCTCGGCGGCGGCAAGGCTCAGCAGCGGTGTTTTCGACTGTGCGATGTAGTCGGTGATGGCCAGCAGTTCGAATGCCGCGAGCGGGCCGATGATGGTGTCGACCTTGTCGCGCTCGACCAGTTCCTGCGCCTTGGTCTTGGCGCCGGCGGGGTTGCCGCCGGTATCGGCGGAGATGAATTCGACCTTGCGGCCGGCGAAGGTGTAATCTTTTTCCTTTAGGTAGGTGATGACGCCCTGTTCCATCTGGATGCCGCCCTGCGCGAGCGGGCCGGTCTTGATCGTGAGCAGGCCGAGTTTGAACGGCGCGGTTTGCGCGATCGCCGGCGCCGGGAACTTGAACGTTGCTGCTGCTGCGCCGGCGGCCGTCGCGGCCATGAACTTGCGGCGGGTGAATTTGCGAGACATTTCATTCCTCCCTTTGTCGCCCCCATGAGGGGCACATGACGTGAGCGGCCTTTGTTCGGCCGGTTTTTTGATCGGCCACGACGGCCGAATTCGATGCGAAATCCCGAGCATTGCAGGCCGCCAGCCCCACTGCGGCGGCCTAAACCGCGCCTATCATCGGCTAATGCGTTCCAGGATGTAAAGCCCGGTCGCTTCGCACGGCCCAAAGCGGCCGGTGGGCAGGCCGCCGCCGGTCGTGCTACATATTCACGCATAACAAACTGTCCGAGCACGGAGCGACACGCATGGCGATGAACGGATTTGAGGTCAGACCGTTATCCGGCTCGGTCGGCGCTGAAGTTTTGGGCATCGATCTTGCGAGCGAGCCCGGTCACAACGTTATCGCTGCTATTCGCCAGACCTGGCTCGAGCATGGCGTGATCTTCTTCCGCGATCAGGACTTGCCGCCGGCCAAATTCCTCGCATTTGCAAAGCGCTTCGGCGACGTCGTCGAATATCCGTTCATCAAGGGTATCGAGGGATTTCCGGAGATCATCCCGGTGGTCAAACTCGAACACGAGACCAAGAATTTCGGCGGCATCTGGCACACCGACACCGCCTATCTCGACACGCCGCCGATGGCCACCATGCTGATCGCGCGCGAAGTGCCGCCCTATGGCGGCGATACGCTGTTCGCCAACGCGTATCTCGCCTACGAAACATTGTCCGAGGGCATGAAACGGATGCTCGGCGGCATGATCGCGATCAATCACTCGGCCAAGGCCGCCGTCACACGCACGCGCGAAGAGCGCGTCCGCGACGGCGGCAAGGCCGAAGCCAAGAAAGAATTTATCAGCGAGCATCCGGTGGTGCGCACCCATCCGGAGACCGGGCGCAAGGCGCTCTACGTCAATGTCGGGCACACGGTGCGTTTCAAGGACATGACCGAGGAGGAGAGCGCGCCGATCCTCAACTTCCTGTTCCAGCATCAGACGCGCCCGGAATTTACCTGCCGGTTCAATTGGCGCGTCGGCTCGCTGGCGTTCTGGGACAATCGCTGTGTGCTGCACAATCCGGTCAACGACTATCACGGCTTTCGCCGCGTTATGCACCGGGTGACGCTGGCCGGCGACAGGCCGCGCTGAGCCCATATCGAACGGCTACGCTCACCACCATCGGGTTGGCCAGGAATAGCGGCGGACGACGAGGTGCCAGATAAAGGCGAAAACTGCGAGCAGCACCACGCCGACTGCGACTGGAACGACTAGAAAGGTCCAAGGCATATTGTTCACCACAACGAGAAGCGGATCGATCCCGGCCGGTGGATGAAATGTTCGCGTGAAATGCATCGCCGCGATTGCAAGGCCGACTGCGACGGCCGCGGCCCATGGCTCAGGCCCGGCAATGTTGACTACCAAGAGTCCGACAATCGCCGATACGATGTGACCGCCGATGAGGGCGCGAGGCTGTGCGGCGTCCACCTCCGGCGAGCCCATGACCAAAACTATGGACGTGGCGAATGGAATAGCCATGAGCGGAATTGCGGCGCGGGTGGAAAACGCCTCCATTAGGCCGATTGCGGCTGCGCCGCCGACAGCCCCGGCCAGCATTCCAATGGTTGTGCGGTAATCCCGCATGAGAGCAATCGTCCATCAAAGCGGGAGACTCAAGCCTGTCACGAATATCCGCCGTGGCGCTTGTGCGGTTAGATCCTAAATCCCGAGATAGCTGGCCTTGATCTCGTCGTTGTTCTTGAGTTCTTCCGGTTTGCCCGAATAGACCACCTGGCCTTTGCTCATCACGTGCACGTAGTCGACCAGCTTGAGCGCGAGATGCGCGCTCTGTTCGACCAGCAGGATCGACAGGCCTTGTTCCTTGAGCTTGCCGATCGCTTCCCACAGGCCCTGGATGATGATCGGCGCCAGGCCTTCGGACGGCTCGTCCATGATTAGGCAGTCGGGGTTGGTCATCAGCGCGCGGCTGATCGCCAACATCTGTTGCTCGCCGCCGGACAGCGTCTTGGCGCGCTGACTGCGGCGCTCGTGCAGGCGTGGGAACAGCTTGTAGACGCGATCGAGGTTCCAGCCGTGGCGTTCGAGGCTACGCTCGGCCACCAGCAGATTTTCTTCGACGCCGAGGGTCGGAAAGACGCGGCGGCCCTGCGGCACCAGGCCCATGCCGCTGCGCACGGTTTCGAACGACGCCTTTTGTGTGATTTCTTCGCCTTTGAACACGATCTTGCCGCGGCGCGGCGGATTGAAGCCGACGATCGAGTTCACCAATGTGCTCTTGCCGACGCCATTGCGGCCCAGCAAGCCCAGAATTTGGCCTTGCTCGAGTTGCAAAGACAAACCCTGGAGAACGTAAGCGTCCCCATAATACGTATGAATGTCCTGAACTTCGAGAATCGCCATGACTTATTTCCGTTGACGCATGATCTTATCCGAAAGCCGGTTCCCACTTTTCGGGATCATGCGCTAGTCGGTTCCCAGATAAATTTCCTGCACCTTGGCGCTGGAATGAATTTGTTGCGGCGTGCCGGTTTCAAGAACTTCGCCGAAGTGCAGAACCGAAATTTGCGACGCGACGTCGAACACAACGTCCATGTCGTGTTCGATCAAGAGGATCGCCAAAGCGGGGTCGAGCTTCATCAGGAACTCAGCCATTTCGGTGGATTCGCCGGACGAAAGTCCGGCGGCCGGCTCGTCCAGAAGAAGAATTTTCGGGTCGCTGGCCAAGCCCAGAACAATCTCGAGCTGGCGTTGTTCGCCGTGCGAAAGATTGCGAACTTCGACATCCTTGCGGTCGAGGAATCCTACTTGTTCGAGCAGATGATGGGCCTTGTCGTAGACGTCCTTGTACGACGACAGAAAGCGCCACATCACGAATTTCGACGGCCGTAAGCCTTTGATCGCCAACAAGACATTGTCGAGCACGGTCAGTTTCGGAAACAGGCTCGTGACCTGAAACGTGCGCGCCATGCCTAAAGCGGTGCGCCGGTGGCTCGGCCAACTCGTTACGTCTTGTCCGAACAGAATGATGTTGCCCGCGGTGGCGGGGTAGATGCCGGTGATGACGTTGAAAAGCGTCGTCTTGCCGGCGCCGTTCGGACCGATGATGGCTTTGCGGTCGCCCGGCATGATCTGCAGCGTGACGTCCCGCACCGCGTGCAGGCCGCCGAAACTTTTGCAGAGGCCTTTCAATTCGAGAACGGGCGCGCTGCCGTTCGCGCTGTCGATACTCATACGACCCTCTGAGCCAACTTAAAGATTGACCGGGGCTCCGATGTGGGAGCCCCGGCATCTGTTTTCTTTATTCGCAGAATTTGCAGGCCGGGAATTCGCGGCTGTAGACCGGCTGTGCCAGGAACTTTTCCTTCCCGTAGGTCCAGAACTGGCTGACGTTGGGATAGGTCTTGATCACGGTGTTCCAGAGCTCATCCTTGTCGTAACCGAACATCTTCTTCTTCTCGACCTTCTTGATGTAGACGTTCTCGACCGGGTTGCGCATGTCGTCCATGGCGACGGGGCCGCGCGGCGCGTCGACCTTGATGCTTTGCATGGTCTTGATGAACGCCTCAGCCCCGGGCCATTTACCGCCGGACTTCTTGATCGTCTCGTCGATCCACAAGGCGGTGGTGTAGTTGTTTTCCGAATAATAGGACGGCACCTTGCCGTACTTGGCGCGGTAGGCCTTCACGAAGGCTTCGTTGCGCGGCGTCGGGATCGCGGCGCTGTAGTGCAGGGCGGACACGTCACCGATCACTTCGTCGCCCATGAAGGGCAGCACGAACTCGTCATAGCTGGTGCCGCCGGCGACGATCGGCGTCTTGTTGCCAGCCCCGCGCAGTTGCTTGGGGAATTGCAACGCCATCGGACCGACCATCAGCGAGAAGATCGCATCGGCGTCCGTTTTCATGGTCGGGATATAGGGCCCGAAATCCTTGGTGCCGAGCGGCGGCCAGATTTTCTGGATGACCTTGCCGCCGCAATCCTCGAAAACCTTCTGGAAACCGCCGACGGATTCGTAACCGAAGGCGTAGTCGGCGCCGATGGTGATGACCTTCTTGTAACCCTGATCGCAGGCCCATTGCCCCAGCGGCTGCTCAGGCAGCGAGCTGGTCCAGCTGGTGCGGATGAAATAGGGGTACTTGTCGAGCTGACGCTGCGTCAGGTCATCGGCCGAGGAGATCGACGAAATGTAAAGCGTCTTCTCGGCGGTGCTCACGGGCGCCAGCGCATAGCCGGTCGAGGCCAGCAAGCCGCCGATGAACATCTGCACGTGGTCTTGCAGGATCAGTTTCTTGGCTTTGGTGACGGCGGCGTCCGGCTTGCCCTGATTGTCTTCAACGATGAACTTCACCGTCATGCCGCCGAGCTTGCCGCCATGGTCGTCGAGATACATCTGGAATCCGTCCACCATGTCCTTGCCGATTTGGGCGAAGATGCCGGTGGTGGGCGCGATGAAGCCGATGCTCAAATCATCGGCGTTGGCCGGCGCGGTCATGCCGAGACCGAGCGCAAGACAGCTACCGAGCAGTAGTTTTTGCAGTTTGCTTGTCATTGTCGTCCTCCCTTGTTGCCGTGACCTTCCCGATGCTAGTCAGGAAGGCTTCGATGCCAATTTCTTCGAACCTTCGCCTTTGTCTTTTGAACCGAGCCGCTGCCGCAGCCGCGACGGGATTCCCATCAAGCCCATCGGCAGATAGAGGATCGTCAGCACGTAGACGCCTCCGAGCGCGTATTGCCACCACGGCACCAGCGTCGAGAGATACTCGCGCAATCCGAACACGATGGCCGCGCCGAGCGTAGCGCCGACCAAAGTGCCTGCGCCGCCGAGCACGACCATCAGCAGCGAATCCACCGAAGTGGTCAACACGACGGTCTCCGGGCTGACGTGGCCATTGGTATGCGCCCACAACACGCCGGCAACGCCGCCGAAGCCGCCGGCGATGATGAAGGCGATGTATTTGTGTAGCCAGGTGTTGTAGCCGAGGATTTGCATGCGTAATTCGCGTTCGCGGATGCCGGCCAAGCTGCGACCGAACGGCGAGCGCACCAGCACATAAAGCAGGCCCATCGATACCGCGAAGAACGCGAACACCAGATAAAAGAAAGTCGTTTCGTTCGTCAGGTCGAGACCGAAGCTCGGCCGTCCGCTCATGTTGATGCCGTTGTCGCCGCCGGTCAGCGAATTCCAGCGATAGGCCAAGCCCCAGACGCATTGGCCGAGCGCCAGCGTGATCATCAGGAAATAGACGCCGCCGGCGCGGATCGCGAACAGTCCGAACAGCGCCGCCAGCGCGCAGCCGATCAGAATGCCGAGCACCACCACGATCCAGAAATCCCAGCCCATGCCGAAATGGAATTTGGTGGCGAGCACCGCCGTGAGATAGGCACCGACGCCGAAATAGGCCGCCTGGCCCATCGACGACATGCCGGTGTAGCCGAGCAGCAGGTCGACGCTCATCGCGAGGATCGCGAAGGCCATGGCGCGTGTCGCCAGCAGCACGACGAACGAGCCCGAACGCGGCACGATGAAGGCGAAGGCCACCAAAGCGAGGATGACGATCAGGATTTTTATTTTTTGGGTCATCATCGTCGGGCGCTCAGTCTCGGCCGAACAGGCCGGTCGGCTTGATCGCCAGGATCAAGACCATCGGCGCGTAAAGCGTGAAATAAGAAACCTCGGGGAACAGCGCCTTGCCGAAATTGTCGGCGAGGCCGACGGCCAGCGCGCCGATCGCGGCGCCGCCGAGCGAGCCCATGCCGCCGATGATGACGACGGCGAAGGCGAGCGGCAGCATTTCGAAATCGAGGCCGGGATAGATGCCGAGAAAGGCACCGCCGATGACGCCGCCGAGCGCGGCCAGAAAGGCGCCGAGCGCGAAAATGAACATCGAGATTCGGTTGGTGTCGATCCCGACTCCGCGGGCCATCTGCGCGTCGTCGACGGTCGCGCGCACGGCTGCGCCCATGCGAGTCTTTTCCATTACCAGCCACAGCACAATGCCGATCACCAGCGCCATGCCGATCATGAACACGCGATAGACCGGCAAGTACATGCCGCCGACCACGACGCTCTGGGTGAACGCCGCCGGCGGATTGATGTCCATGTTGTTGCCGCCCCAGATGTCGAGCGCGCCTTGCTGAAACAAAAACGCGAAGCCGACCGTGAGCAGCACCTGACGCAGCACGTCGTTGTCGACCGGGATAATGGAAATACGCTTCAACAAAGCAAAGACCGCGACGGTAGCGATCACGGCGCCGATGATGAATTGCGGCCAGGTAAAATGCGTGCCGCGCGCAATCGCCAGACTGATGAGAACGCCAACGCCGGCCGCGATCACACCGGTACGAAGATTTTCGAACCCCTGTGAGCGCAGAAACAGGCGCTCCATAAACACGCCGATCAGCGCAACCGTGAGCGCGGCGACCGGCAGGGACAGGGCCCACGAGCCGGTGACGTGGATCACCGACAGCGCGATGTAGCCGCCCCATAGAAAATAGGCGCCATGGGAAAGATTGACGATCCGCATGACGCCAAAAATCAGCGACAGGCCGCTGCCCACCAGGAACAGCAGCGCGCCATAGGATATCCCGTTGAAGGCCTGGATGACCCAGAACTGCGTATTCATTTCCCCCTCTGACCCTTCTGTTAATTCGAAGGTTGCAGCTACCTTACATGAGGATTGCCGGGAAAGAACACCCTAAAGGTTGCGGCAACGCGCGCACTATCTGCGCTTGCGGCGTTTCGCGGCTGCCTTATTTTTCGGCGGGATGATCGGCAGCAGCAGGTAGGCCGGTTTTCCGCCGGTGAAATGCAGCGTGGTGGTGCCGCCGAAGACTGCCGGCGGACGGTCTTCCGGTTTGTTGTGCAGGAATGGGCCGCAGCCCGTGAGCTCGTTCTTGAAGTTCGACAGCTTGCCGCCGCTGGCGCCACCATACTCGTAATCCTTGCCGCGCACAGACAGGCCGATGCGGTAACCGGCGGGAACCGCAATCGAGGTCGGCCAGATTTCGATGTCGAGTTCGACGGGTTTGCCTTTCTTCAGCGGCTGCTTCTTCTTGTGTGTGTGGTAGGGCCGGTAAGGCAGCGACAGTTTCTTGTCGAGTTCGCGATGCGAGGCGCGCAGCCAGCCTTGTGCGATGGGCGTGTGCGGATCGATGGCGCCCTGGAACACGACCTCCTTGAGATCGCCGGTGAACACGCGCAGCACGATGAAAAAATCGGCGTCCTTGGTCGATGACGACGCGAACAGCTTGAGCGCCGAGGGGCCGGTGATCTCGGTTTCGTGCTCGAGCGCCGGCGTGAGAAACGTGAGGCCTTCGCCCATGGCTTCGAAGGCAAGCTTGGCGCCGCCGGAGGGTTTCTTAGGCGTAAGCGCCATCGATTTGGGATCGAGATAGAATTTGGTCCACTGCGTGCGGGCGATCGGCCATTCGTTCTCGGCGCGCGCTACGAATTTCTCGCCGGGGCGACGGATTTGCAGCAGCACCTTGGGCTGTTTGGCCCAGCCGTCTTTCTTGCCGTGCAGGAAATAATCGAAAAAGCGCAACTGCTGCTCGCGGCCGTAGTCGGTGTAAAAATGCGTCCAGTGCTCGATGCCGTGCGCCTCCAGCCACTTCTCTTTCGACGCCGCGCGCGCGAAGCCTTCGAAGTTGCCGCGCGGATGCAGGCCCTGGCCGCCCCAGTTGGCGGCCGAGAATAAAGGCGCGGTGACCTTGTCCCACACCGGCGAGCGGTCGCGGTGATATTTGTCGTCCATCGGATGCGCCAGGATCTGGCCGCCGAAATCGGAGCGGTTTTTCTCAAGCTGCTCGTCGCTCAATGTTTCCGGTCCGCACACCAATTCGCCGTGCACGCGGCTGCGCTTGCCGCGCTCGCCGGCGCCGTACTGAACGGTCTTGACCTGCATGTCGTACCAGTTCTCCCAGAACGTCGAGAGAATGCCGCCGTGGTGCGTCATGTCGCGGTACCAGTCGGCCGAGCCTTCCCACACGCACATGGCGGCGAGATGCGGCGGCTGCAGCGAGGCGACGTGCCATTGGTTCATGCCGTAATAGGAAATGCCGTTGAGCCCGACTTTGCCGTTCGACCAAGGCTGCACCCCCGCCCATTCGATGCAGTCGTAGAAATCCTTGGTCTCGCGCGGCGAGAAATGATCGATGAAGCCGGGCGAGCAGCCGGCGCCGCGTGAGTCGACGCGCACGCAGACGTAATCGTGCGGCACCCATTTCTCCGGGTCGACTACTTCCCAGTTCTGATATTTGTTGGAAGAGCCGGCGGCGACGTCGGGATGTTTTTCCACCATGCGCTGCCAGGCGCTTGGATAACCGTCCTGGAAGGCGAGGTTCTTGGCGTAGGGGCCGTAAGTCAGGATGACTGGATATTGGCCGTCTTTGGCCGGGCGGAAAACGTCGGCGCGCAGCACCAGGCCGTCGTCCATGGTGATCGGCACATTCCAGTCGATCCGCATGCCATCGCGGAGCTCGGATAGCTGCTGCAAGGACGCCATGAACGCTCTCCCACGTATTTTGTTAGGCAGGAGGCTACAGAGGTGCAGAGCCGGGAGGCAAGGGCGTGTTAGCGCTTGCGGCGCTTCACGCCGGCCATTTTCTCCATCACGGCGCAGACCGCGGCGGTGTCTTGCGCGCCCAGCCCGCTCTTTTGCGCCTTCAGGTAGATCGGTTTGCTGGCGTTGAACATCGGCGTCGGCACTTTGATCTTGCGGGCGTAGCCGCCGATCACCTGCATGTCCTTGTCCCAGACGTCGATCTTCATGGTCGGGTTCTTGTAATTGTTCTTCACCATCATCGGCACGCGCAGTTCGAAGATGCGCGAATTGCCGGCGCCGGGCGTGATCAGATCGTAGATCAGTTGCGGGTCGAGGCCAGCCTTCATGCCCAGCACCATGGCCTCGGCGCTGGCGACGTTGTTGATCGCCACCAGAAGGTTGGCGACGTATTTCATCTTGCTGCCGTTGCCGAAGGCGCCGACATCGTAGACGTGGCGGCCGAAGGCTTCGAACATCGGCGTGAGCCGCTTGATGTGGCGGGAATCGCCGCTGGCGTAGAACACCAGATCGCGGGTCGCGGCCTGCGCGCCGGTGCCGCTGACCGGCGTGTCGAGCATGACGTGGCCGGCCTTGGCGGCGATGGCCGCGGCCTTTTCCTTGTCGGAAATCGCGAAGGTGCTCATTTCGACCAAGAGCTTGCGCGGCAGTTTGGCGGCGGCGATCTTGCGCGCGGTTTCGATCAGCGCGGACGGCTTGGGCAGGCTGGTGAGGATAACTGGCGTCTTGGCGGCTACATCGGCGGCGCTGCGGGCGATCTCGACGCCGGCGCGGCCGGCTTCTCGGCGGCGCGCGGCGTTCAGGTCGTAACCGACGACGCGCCAGCCGGCGGCGGACAGGTTCTTTGCGAAGGCGCCGCCCATGATGCCGAGGCCGATGACGCCAACCGTGCCTTTTTTTCTTTTAGCCCCAGCCATTCAAATTTCTCCCTGTCAAAAAAGAAAAGACGCGAATCCGCTCGCTCACTTGGTCTTATGCGTTCGCACCCGGGCCTGTCGAGTGGGACTTAGACGGCTTTCATGACGCGCGGTAATCACATATCGTTGTTGGCAAAAGTTTAGGCGGGAGGACTCGATGCATATCGGCGTGGCAGGTCTCGGCGCCATGGGCGCGGCGGTAGCGGCTCGGCTGCTCGAAGTCGGCCATCAGGTTACCGTATGGAATCGCAGCGCGGACAAGTGCAAGCCGCTGGTCGCCGCCGGCGCCAAGCTGGCCGATTCGCCGGCCGAGGTGGCGGGCGCCTGCGAGGCGGTCATCACGCTTCTCACCGACGGCGCGGCGATCGACGCGGTCTATAACGGGCCTAATGGCCTGCTCGCAGGCAGCGCCAAGGGCAAGCTGTTCATCGAAATGAGTACAGTGGCGCCCAAGGTTGAGACCGAACTCGCTCCGAAGGTGCGCGCCAAGGGCGCCGCGTTCGTGGAGTGCCCGGTCGGAGGCTCCACCACGCCGGCGCGGCAAGGCAAGCTCTTGGGCCTGATGGGAGCGGAGCCGGCCGATGCCGAGCGGGCGAAGCCGCTCCTCGACCAGCTCTGCCGCAAGGTCGAGCATTGCGGACCGGTCGGCACCGGCTCGGCGATGAAGCTCGCGATCAATCTGCCGCTGATGGTGGCGTGGCAGGCCTACGGCGAGGCCTTCGCGATCGCGCGCAGCGTCGGCTGGCCGGCCAAGCGTCTGTTGGACCTGTTCACCGAGAGCAATGGCGCCAATAACGGTCTCAAGACGCGCGCCGACATGATCGTTGCCATGCTGGAAAATCGCGATCCGGGGCCGACCTCGTTCAGCATCGCCAATGCGGTGAAGGATCTGCGCACCATGATCGCGACCGGCGAGGCGCTCGGCGCGGACATGGTCGCGACCAAGGCGGCGTTGTCCTCGTTCGAGGAGGCCGACAGGAACGGCCTAGGCGACGGCGACGGCGCCAAGATGGCGGTCTATTGGTCTGGACGGAAAAAGAAGTAACAGGGGAACATCATGAAATTGTTTTCATTCTGGCGGTCGCTGGCGACCTATCGTGTGCGCATCGCGCTCAACCTCAAGGGGCTCAAGCCCGAGGTGATCGAGGTCAATCTGATGCAGGGCCACCAGCGCGATCCGAAATTCCGCGCGGTCAATCCGATGATGGCGCTGCCCGCGCTGATCGACGGCGAGGGGCCTGCGCTGTTCGAGTCTCTGGCAATCATCGAATATATCGACGAGACCCATCCCAAGCCGCCGCTGCTGCCGAGCGACCCGAAAGCGCGCGCGCGGGTGCGCGGGCTGGCGCAGATCGTTGCCGCCGACTCGCATCCGCTGATCGTGCCGCGCGTGCGCGAATATCTCGCCCACGAATTCAAGGTCGACGAAGCTGGCGTCACCAAGTGGGCGCAGCATTGGCACAAGGCGGCGCTCAGCGCGCTGGAGGAACATCTCGCGACCGAGAAAGACACCGGCACTTATTGCCAGGGCGAGCAGATCACCATTGCCGACATCTGCCTCGCCAGTCAGGTGGCCGGCGCGGGCTTCTTCAAGGTCGACCTGGCGCCGTTCCCGACCGTCAAGCGCATCGCGGACACCTGCGCCAAGCACGACGCCTTCGCGCGCGCCCATCCGCTCAAGCAGCCGGGCGCGCCGGCGCCGGCGTGACCGAATGTTAAACACGGCAATCGTCGGCCTCGGCTGGTGGGGCAAGCGGCTGGTCGAGGCGGCGCGCGATGTCGGCGCGCCGATCCGATTTGCGCGTGGTGTGTCGCTCGAGCCCGACACGGTGCGCGATTTCGCCGCCGCGCATAAAATCGCGCTGGGCACGTCATACGAGGACGTGCTCACCGACAAATCCGTGCAGGCGGTGATCCTGGCCACGCCGCACAGCAAGCATCGCGCGCAGGTCGAGGCGGCCGCTTCCGCCGGCAAGCACATCTACTGCGAAAAGCCGTTCGCACTGACGAAGAGCGACGCAGTGGCGATGCTGGACGCGTGCAAGCGCGCCGGCATCGTGCTTGGCGTCGGCCACCATTTCCGGCTGATGCCGTCAGTGCGCGTGCTGGCCGAGCTGAAGGAGGCGGGCGCCTTCGGCATCATCATGCAGGTCGAGGGCAATTACAGCCACGACTGGCTGGCCGGTTTCCCCGCGGATAGCTGGCGCATGCAGGCCTCGGAAAGCCGCGCCGGCGGCATGACCGGCATGGGCATTCACGTGCTGGACTGCTTCCGCGATCTGGCCGGGCCGATGAAGCGCATCGCCGCGCTGTCAAAAGCCCGCGCCCTGAAACTGCCGACCGGCGATACGACGGCGGCGCTGATCGAGTTCGAGAACGGCGCCACCGGCACGCTCGGCACCACCATCAAGACGCCGTTCGACTGGCGCATCGCGATTTATGGCGAGAATTGCCGCGCCGAGAGCGTTAGCGAAACGCGCGCCATCGTGTGCCACGCCGGCAAGGAGCCGGAGATCGTCGACCGGCCGGCCGACAACCATCTCGGCCGCAATCTGGAATATTTCGCCAAAGCCGCGCTCGGGCAGGGTACCTTCCCGATTTCGCCGGCCGGGATCTTACAGACGGCGGCGGCGCTCGAAGCGGTGTTCAAGTCGGTCGACGCGGATGGGGCGTGGATGACGGTGTGAGCCCTAACCGAACTGCGTCAAAATAATCAGCACCACCGTCACGGTGATCGCGCCGCCGATGCGCGTGGCGATCTGCGCGAACGGCATCAGCTGCATCCGGTTGGCTGCGGTGAGAATGGCGACGTCGCCGGTACCACCCTGTCCGCTGTGGCAGGCGGTGACGATCGCGGTGTCGATCGGATACATCTTGAGCCAGCCGCCGACGAAAAATCCGGTGGATATAATCGCCAGCACGGTCGACACGATGGTGATGAGATAGGGCACCGTGAAGGCGGCGACCAGCTTGTCCCACGGCGTCAATGAAACGCCGATCGCGAACAGCAACGGGTAGGTAACGGCGGTCGAGAAGAATTTATAGACATGAAAGGCGCCGAGCTGAAGCTTCGGTGATACCGCCCGCGCCAGTTTCAGTGCGACCGCGATGACCAGCATCGCCACCGGTGCCGGAAAACTGAACAGCCGCTGCGTCAAGGCTCCGATCAGATAGAGCGTCACGGCGGTGACGACGGCGGCGGCGATGGTCGTCACGTCGACGTAGTCGTCGGCGGCCTCTTCCTCGAATTCAAGCTCGTCGTGCTCGCCCGGTTGCAAGCGTCCCTCGCCGGTGAGACTTGGATATTTCTTGCCGACGAAATTGAGCGTGCCGGCCAGCAGAATGGCGGTCAGGCTGCCGAGCATGACCGGTGGCAGCACTTGCGCGAACAAGTCGCCTTGCTGCTGATGCAGGATCTGCGCGTAGCCGATCGACAGCGGGATGGCGCCTTCGCCGACACCGCCGGCCATGATCGGTACGACAACGAAGAAGAACGTGTGATAGGCGCCCAGACCGAGCAGCACGCCGACCAGTGTGCCGACGATGCCGCCCGCGACCGAGCCGGCGGCGAGCGGGATGAATATCTTGAGAAAGCCTTTGATCAGAACGCCGCGGTCCATCCCCAAGATGCTGCCGACGATGATGCAGGCGATGAACAGATAGAGAAAGTTCGAGTTCTTGGTGAACACCGTGACCGATTCCAGGATCGCGGCCGGCAGCAGATGGTGGAAAGCCAGGAACGAGGGGATGAAGGTGGCAAAAATCGCCGCCGCGCCGATGTTGCGGATGATCGGGATGCGCTTGCCCAGCTCCGCGCAGGCAAAACCGCCCATCGACAGCAGCACGATTGCCATAAGTATATCGGAGGGAACGCTGCCGGTGGCGGCAAAGCCGCCGATCACGCCGATCAAGATCGCGAAAACGGGCAGCGGAATGATGCCGATTTTGTAGTCGACGATTGACCACCAGCCGTTGGGCCAGAAGCCTTGGGCCGCGCTTTTTTTGGCGCCTGCCGCGCTTGTCGTGTCCTGCATCTGACGTCCCCCCGGAGCTATTTTTTTACAGTCTGCGCTCAGGGGGCCGGCGGGGACAAGGCCTGGCAGAGCCGGTATTTCTTCAAGCCGAAATCTTGCGCTTTTTCGGCGCGGCGATCGCTCCGTCCCATACGTCGTGGATATGCGCGACTTCGGCTTCGAAACGTTCGAGAAACAGCCGCGCTTGCGTCGACAGGGTGCGCCGCGTCGGCTGGATCACCACGAATTCGGCGTGCAACTCGGGCGCAACGATCGGATTGACGATCAACTCGCCGCGGCCGATGTCGTTGACCGAGATCACGCTCGGCAGGATCGTCACCCAGTCGGAGCGCGCGACGAATTCGAGCGTGGCGATCATGGCGTCCATCTCGAGCAAAGCCGCGACCTCGACGCCGTGGCTCTGGAAATAAGTTTCCAGATTACGGCGGCGGATATTGTCGGGTCCCGGCACCACGAATTTCAGCGGTGCGCATTCCGCCAGGCGCAAGGGCGCCAGCGGGGTGAAGCCGCGCTTCGGGCCGGAGATGAGCATTTCTCGGTCGCGCACCAGCAAGCGCGATTTCAGCCCGATGGTGCCCTCGAAGGCCGGCACCACCGCGAAATCGAGTTCTTCGTCGAGCACCATTTCGGTGAGCAGGCCGCTGTAGCCTTCGACGATATGCAGGCGCACCTCCGGGCAGCGCGGCACGAAGTCGTCGAGCACCGGCGCCAGCACGGCGCGGGTGAAGGTCGGCATTAGCCCGATGCGCAATTCGCCGGTGACCTGTCCGGACAGCGCGCGCGCTTCCTCGGCGGCATTCTCTAGGGCGCCGACCGCCTGCACGCAGCTTTTGTAATAACGCAGGCCGGCGGGCGTGGGCGTCACGCGCCCGGCGGCACGCTCGAACAACTTGACTCCGAGTTTGCGCTCGATCGCCGCCACGTGCTGCGAAATGCCCGATTGGGTGGCGTTTTCACGCTCCGCCGCGCGGGTGAAGGAGCCTTCCTCGCAGACCGCGATGACGGCGCGGACCTGCCGCAGAGGGATATTACGCATGCCACACCTATATTATAAAAACTAATGGCGAAGGCATCATTATATTATTTCTTTCACCCCCGCCATCCGCCTATCATTCGACCGAATTGAACAAAATACGGCGCGGTCAGCGCGCCGATGGGGAGGGATGTCATGGGTACCGCAAATTTCGGCACCGTTGGGCTTGATTGGCAGCAGCGGGTCAACTGGGACCGCCTGCGCAAATACCGCACCGAACGCGCGCGTGCGATGATGAAGAAGCACGGCCTGGGCGCCGTGCTGTGCATGTACGACGAGAACGTGCGTTATCTCACCGGCACGCTGACGCCGGGCTGGAACCGGCTCAAGCCGGGCTTGCGCTACGCCATGCTGTGCGGCGACGGCGCTCCCATTCTGTTCGAGCAAGGCGATCTCGGCTTCCAGATCGAGCGGCATAGCCCATGGATCCCGAAAGAGAACGTGCGGCATTCCTTCGCTTGGATCAAAGGCGCAGCCGGTCCGGCCTCGACCCAGCAGGTCAACAAATTTGCCGCCGCCGTCATTCAGGCGATGAAGGACAACGGCGTGGCCGGACAGAAACTCGGCGTCGACTTCGTCGACATCAACATGATCCAGGTTTTCAAGGAAAAGAACATCAACTGGGTCGACGGCATGACCCCGATGATGGAAGCGCGCGCGGTCAAGAGCGAAGACGAGCAGGAATGTTTCCGCATCGTCGGCGCCATCGGCGACGCTACGCACTGGGAGTGCATGAAATTCCTGCGCCCCGGGATCACCGAGAACCAGGTGACCGCGCATCTGATGGAATATCTCTACAATTTCCCGGGCATGGAAGACGTCGAGGACGTGATCGTGTCGTCGGGTCCCAACACCTGGCCGAACTGGCGCAATTTCTCCGACCGCATCATCCAGCCTGGCGACATCGTGTTCATGGATTTGGCCGCGCTGACCTGGAACGGCTACAAGTCCTGCTATTACCGTACCTACTGCGTCGGCAAGGAGCCGAGCAAAGAGCAAAAAGAGACATACGATACCGCGCTTAAGTGGTTGTATGACTCGATCGGCGCGGTGAAGGTCGGCGCCACCACGCGCGACATCGCGATGAAGTGGCCGTCGGCAATGGAAACCTGGGGCTACGAGGACGAGGACCAGGCGGCGGCCAATCTGTGGGGCCACGGCCTTGGCCTAGCGCAATACGATCCGCCGGTGATTTCGCGCATCTGGTCGCTCGATCATCCAATCGAAATTCAGGAAGGCATGACCTTCGCGCTTGAGACCCAGCACGGCAAGCGCTTCCGTTACGGCGTGCGCATCGAGGAAATGCTGATCGTGAAAAAGAATGAAATCGAGATCGTGTCGAACTTCCCGGTCAAGCAGATCACCGTGGTCGATCCGCTGCCGGGTTACGGCGATCACGTGAAATGACCTGATGAAGTCATTTGTAGTGCCACTCGGCGATCTCGCCGCGACCGACCCTGAACAGGTCGGGCCGAAGGCGACCAATCTCGCGGCGCTGACGCGCGCCGGGTTGCCGACGCCGGGCGGCTTTGTGCTGACTGCCGAGGCCTATCATCACCAATTGCGCCATCTCGGCATCGCCGACTTGCTCGCGCAATACAACTCGGCCGACTTGCCATGCGCGCGCAAGCTGTCGGTGCAGATCAGGCTGGCGCTTTATCAGGAGCCGATCGCACCGGAAATTCTTGAGCCGCTGCTGACGGCCTGGCGCCAACAGCGTGCCGATGGCTCGCGCGGCGCGGTGCGCTCCTCGGCGCTGATCGAGGACCGTAAGGGCGCCAATTTTGCGGGCCAGTTCGAAAGCTTCCTGGGCCTCACCGACGAAACCGAATTCCTGACCGCGGTGCGTGCCTGCTGGGCGGCGCTGTGGACCTCGCATGCGCGCCGTTACATGGAAAATCACGGGCTCTCTCCCGCCGACACGGCGATGGGCGTGCTGATCCAGCCGCTGATCCCGGCGCGCGCGTCGGGCGGCGGCCTGTCTGAGACCGCCGAAGGCCAGATGTTGATTTCGGCAACCTGGGGCCTGGGCTCGGCCATCGCGCAAGGCGAAGTGGTGCCGGACCGCATCGTTCTGAGCAAAAATGGTTTCCTGCGCACGATCGAAGCCGGCCGCAAAGGCCACCGCGACACCTGTGAGCACGGCGTGTCCGCGCCGCAACTGGTGCCGGATGATCTGGTGAACGAGCCGTGCCTGACGGCGGGCGAGGCGGTCACGCTCGGCCGTTTGCTGCGCCAATGCGAGAAACTTGCCGGTCAGCCGGTCGAAATCGAATGGGCCATGGACGATAGTGGCTTCAAGCTGCTGCAATCGCGGCCGCTGCATGTCGAGCCCGCCACCGTGCCCGATGAAATCTGGCTGACGCATCCGGCGGTACGCGGTCATCCGGCTGGCATCGGCTGGGGCTCGGGCCGCGCGGTCGTGGTGAATTGCGAGTGCGAGATCGAGCGCGTGCGGCCCGGCGACATTCTGGTCACCAAGGTGGCGGGACCGGCGCTCAGCCACATCCTGCCGCGCGTCGCCGGCGTGGTGGCCGAGCTCGGCGGTTCGACCTCGCACATGGCGTCGCTGGCGCGCGAGCGCGGCATTCCGATGGTGCTGGGCGTGCTCGATGCCACGCGCAAGATTCCCGACGGCTCGCAATGCGCGGTCGACGGCATCGCCGGCATCGTGCGGTGGGTGCGATGAGCGGCAAGCCCCGCGTCTTTGTCAGCCAGCCGATCGCGCCGAGCGCACTCGATCGGCTGCGCGGCATTGCCAACGTCACGATCAACAAGGATTCCAGCAAGATTCTCGCCAAGCCAAAGCTGATCGCGGCGGCGAAAAAATGCGACATCCTGTTTACGCTTTTGCACGACCGGATCGACCGCGCGGTGCTGGCCGCCAATCCGAAATTGCGCCTGCTCGCCTCGATGTCGATCACACCGGACAACGTCGACGTCGCGGAAGCCACCAAGCGCGGCATTCCGGTCACCGTGGTGCCGCCGATCGTCGCGGAGGCGACCGCCGACCTTAATATTGGGCTGATGATCGCGGTGGCGCGCCGCATGGTCGAAGGCGACCGCATGGTACGGTCCGGCAAGTTCCCCGGCGCGCAGTCGAACCATCTCGCCGGCAGCTATGTGCATGGCAAGACCATCGGCTTGGTCGGCGCCGGCCGGATCGGCCAGGCGACCGCGCGGCGCGCCCGCGGCTTCGGCATGAAGGTTTTGTATTGGAGCCCGCGCCGCAAGCACGAGGCCGAGCGCGAACTCGGCATCGAATACGTCACGATCGAACGGTTGCTAGCGGAATCCGATTTCGTGTCGATGCATCCGCCGCTCAATGCCGAGACCCGGCATTATTTATCGGACAAGCAATTCGACATGATGAAGCCGACCGCCTTCGTCATCAACACGGCGCGTGGCGCGGTGATCGACGAGAAAGCACTCGTGCGCGCCCTCGAGAGGAAGAAAATCGCCGGCGCCGGGCTCGATGTATTCGAGCACGAGCCGGAACTGGCGGCGGTGCTGAAGACCATGAAGAACGTCGTGCTGACGCCGCATCTCGGCAGCGCGGTGATGGAAGTACGCGATTTGATGGCGAACATCGTGGTCGATAATATTCAGGCGCTGATCGACGGCCGCACGCCGCCGAATTGCGTCAATCTTCAAGTTTTGCCGCAAGCGCTCAAGCCATCCTGACGGCGCGGGAATTCAAACTGGGAGTTAAGACCATGGCTGACTTGCCCAAGCTCGACGTGGTGATTGCCAACAACTTCGGCCACCTGCCGATGTTCATCGGCGCGGAGAAGGGTTACTTTAAGCAGCACGGCGTAGACGCCAGCTTCCGGGTGGTGGACACCGGCACCGACATGGTCAACGCCCTGCACAATGGCGAGGCGCAGGTTGGCGACATGAGCACGACCACCTATTTGAAGGCCGTGCATGCCGGCAATCCGTTCCAAGTCATCGGCCTGATCATGAACGACGCCACCAACGATCGTTGCGATACCCCGCTCGCTATCGTCACCAAGAAGGGCACAGGCATTAATGTCGGCAAGATCGGCGATCTGCGCGGCAAGAAAGTCGGCCTCGCCAAAGGCCAGACCTCGGACGAATATTTCAAGATGGTGCTGCGCCGCGCAGGCGTTAAATATGACGATATTACCATCGAGAACATCTGGTCGCAGTTCGGCCTCGCGCCCGCACTGAAGGAGGGCAAGGTCGATGCCATCGTGACCTGGGAGCCCTTCGTGACTCAGGCGCTCACGCAGGTGCCGGATACATATGAAGTGATCCGCGGCGGGCAGCACATGTCCTATGTGATGGTCGCGGTCGCGCACGGGCCGACGGTCGAGACGAAGCCGGCGGTGATCAAGAGCATCGCGGCAGGCCTTGCGCAGTCATCGCACTTCACGCGCAAGAATCCCGATGAGGCGGTGGAAATCTTCGCCAAGTGGGTGCCGGGCACCAATGTCGCGATCGGTAAAAAGTCAATCAAGCACATCCATTTCGATCCGCGCATGTCGCCGAACGTGCTGCGCGCCTTCGAGAACGCCGAAGACGAGGTGCTCACCAACACGCTCAAGGGCGCGCCGCGATTGAATGTGCCGAGCCTGTTCCGGCCTGAATTCATGCAGCAGGTCGAGAAAGAGCACCCGGAATATTTCGCGGATCTGCCGAAGCTAAGCGCGTGATCCCGAAAAGTGGGAACCGGTTTTCGGACAAGATCACGCGCAAATGAAAAAGCTATTCGGCCGTCCAGCCACCGTCGATCACCAGCGAGGTGCCGGTCATCAACGCCGAGGCGTCGCTCGCCAGGAACACGATCGCGCCGGTCAAGTCCTCAAGCTGGCCGAGGCGGCCGAGCTTGATGCGGGCAAGCGTATCCTTTCGAAACGCCTCCTTCTGGAAGAACGGCCGCGTCATCGGCGTCTCGATAAACGTCGGGGCCAGCGTGTTGACGCGGATCTTGTGGGCGGCAAGCTCGATCGCCATCGCCTTCGTGAAGCCTTCCATCGCGTGCTTGGTGGCGCAATAGACCGTGCGCGTTGGGCCGCCGACATGGCCCATTTGCGACGACATGTTGATGATCGAGCCGGGCTTTTTGGCGGCGACCAAGGCGCGCGCCACTGCCTGCGCCACGAAATAGGCGGCGCGCACGTTCAGCCCGAACACGAAATCGAAATCCTCGACCTTGACGTCGACGAACGGCGCCGGCCGGTTAGTGCCCGCGTTGTTGACGAGAATATCGAAGGCGGGCTGCGCGGCGAGCGTGGCCTTCGTCGCCTCGACATTGCTGACGTCGAGCGTGAGCGCCTCGGCTTTTTGGCCGCGTGCGCGGATCGCATCGGCCGCTTCCTCGATCTCGTTCGCGGTGCGCGCGGCGAGCGTCACGTGCGCACCGGCGTCGGCCAGCGCACTCACCGCGGCCAGCCCCAGCCCGCGCCCGGCGCCCGTCACCAGCGCGCGCCGGCCGTCGAGGCGGAACGATGGCGTCTTGGTCAGTTCCACGGTCACTCGACGGCCTGCGCGTAGGGTACGTTGCGGCCGCCGTAGCGGCGCACGCGCACATTGGCCTGTTCGGCATGGGCCCGGAAACCCTCCAGCATGCACAGCCGTGAGCAGACCTCACCGATCTTGGCGCTGGCCTCGTCGGTCAGTACCTTCTGATAGGTGCAGGTCTTGATAAATTTTCCGACCCACAGACCGCCGGTGAAGCGCGCGTTCTTCTTGGTCGGCAGCGTGTGGTTGGTGCCGATCACCTTGTCGCCGTAGGCGACATTGGTGCGCGGACCCAAAAACAGCGAGCCGTAGTTTGTCATAGTGTTGAGGAAATAATCCGGATCGTGCGTCATCACCTGCACGTGCTCGGACGCGATGCGGTCGGCCTCGGCGACCATCTCATCGACGCTGTCGCAGACGATCACTTCGCCGTAATCCTTCCAGGCCGCGCCGGCTGCGTCGGCGGTCGGCAGGATTTTCAACAACCGCTCGACTTCGTTCATGGTGTCGCGGGCGAGCTTTTCGGAATCGGTGATCAGCACGGCGGGGGAGGTTGGACCGTGTTCGGCCTGGCCCAGCAAGTCCGTGGCGCAGATTTCGCCGTCGACGCTGTCGTCAGCAATGATCAGCGTTTCGGTCGGCCCGGCCAGCAGATCGATGCCGACGCGGCCGAACAATTGCCGCTTGGCCTCCGCCACATAGGCGTTGCCGGGGCCGACGATCATGTCGACGGCCTGGATCGTCTCGGTTCCGAGCGCCATGGCGGCCACGGCCTGCACGCCGCCGAGCACGAAAATCTCGTCGGCGCCGCCGAAATGCATTGCGGCGACGATCGCCGGATGCGGGCCACCCTTGAACGGCGGCGCGCAGGCGATGATGCGCTTCACGCCGGCAACCTTGGCGGTGACGATCGACATATGCGCCGAGGCCACCATCGGATAGCGCCCGCCCGGCACGTAGCAGCCGATCGAGTTCACCGGGATGTGGCGGTGGCCGAGCACGACGCCCGGTAGGGTCTCGACCTCGAGGTCGTGCATGGTTTCACGCTGTTTCTGCGCGAAATTGCGGACCTGGGCTTGCGCGAATTTGATGTCCTCGAGGTCGCGCTTGGGCACCTGCGCGATGGCGCGCTCGATTTCCTGCGCGCTCAGGCGAAAATCCTTCGGCTGCCAGTTGTCGAATTTCTTCGACAGGTCGCGGATCGCCAAGTCCTTGCGCGCGTCGACTTGCGCCAGGATGTCCTCGACCGTCTCGCGCACCTTGGCGTCGGCGGCCTTCACGGCAGCCGCATCCATGCCGCGTTTCAAATAGCGGGCCATGGCATTCCTCCTGTCGTTACGCGCCGCGCGTTATTTTATCGCCTGCGGATTGATCGGCGAACCGGTGCCGCCGGTGATGATCAGCGGCGGGCCGCAGAAGAAGAATTCATAGACGCCGTCTTCCTCGCAATCCTCGGCCAATTCCTTGAGATAGAAAATCTCGCCCATGCACAGTCCCATGGCCGGGATTACCACCCAGTGCCAGGGCTGGTTGGCCTCGGTGGTCTCATTGGGCCGCACTTCGACGCCCCAGGTGTCGGTGCAGATCGCGGCAATCTGCTTGTCCTGGCACCAATAGCAGTTCTCGAACTTGACGCCGGGCGCGTCGCCGCCGGCATAGCCACCCCATTTATTCTCGACCAGGCAGCGCTCCATCTGGCCGGTGCGCACGATGATGAAATCGCCGCGGCCGATCGAGACGTTCTGATCCTTGGCGCATTTGTCGAGTTCGTCGTTGGAAATGCTTTCGCCGTCGGCCATCCACTTCACGCCGCGGAAGCGGGCGATGTCGAGCAGCACGCCGCGCCCGACCATCTTGCTCTTGGAATGCTCGATGCCGAGCACGTTGAGGCCCTTGGCGTCGACCAGCTTGGCGTCGTGGCCGTTGTAGCCTTTCTCCTCGTAGAAGATGTGGCCGAGCGCGTCCCAATGGGTGGCGCCCTGCACGCACAGCATCAGCGTGTCGTCGGCGTAGCGGATCTTGTTCCAGTCCTGTCGGCCGGCGATGGCGTCGGTGCCGGTGGCGAGCATTTGGTGGATCGGATTGAAGCGGCCGCCGAACAGGCCGGTCTGCGGGCCGCCGCCGTCGAGCGGGATGCCAAGCGCGAACACCTTGCCGGTGCGGATCAGAGATGCGGCCTTGACGATGTCCTCGGGCGTCACGTGATTGAGCGTGCCGATCATGTCGTCTTTGCCCCAGCGGCCCCAATTGCTGAGCTTCTTGGAGGCTTCGGCGATCGCTTCTTTGCCGACCTTGATGTTCATGAGCGTTTCCCTCTCGTTGGTCGTTTTTTAGCGGCAAGCGCTTGTGTGAAAAGGTAGCCCGCAGCAACTTCCTTGCGTATGCAATACTGGCCGGACGGCGGTGTTTCAGCAAGCGGGGAGTAAGGCGCTCAACGAAATGGGAGGATTTTCATGCAACGAAAACTGATCGCGGCTGTGACTGCCGCTCTGGTTGTGGGCGCGCTCGCGCTTCCGGCGCAGGCCGCCAACGTCGTCGACGAGTGGGTCAGCGTGAAGGCGCCGGCGCCGCCGGATCTCAAGCCGGTGACGGTCGACCCCAAAACGACCGCGCTGCTGATGCTGGATTTCATGAACCAGAATTGCGGCAAGCGGCCGCGCTGTGTCGCATCGATCCCAGCGATGAAGAAGCTGCTCGAAGCGGCTCGGGCTGCTAAGGCCACCGTCGTCTATTCGATCATCGCGAACACGACGCCGGCCGATGTCATCAAGGACGTGGCGCCGCTGGCCGATGAACCGCACGTGTTGTCCGGTCCCGACAAGTTCCTCAACACCGATCTTGATAAGATTCTCAAGGACAAGGGCATCAAGACCGTGATCGCGGTCGGCACGTCGTCAAGCGGCGCCGTATTCTTCACGGCGAGCGGTGCGGCGTTCCGCGGCATGAACGTCATCATTCCCGTGGACGGCATGTCGTCGGTCGACGCGATCGCCGAATATGCGACCGCGCTTGATTTCATGACCGCATCGCAGGTGTCGGCGAAGTCCACACTGACCAGGAGCGACATGATCAAGTTTTGATCAGACTTTGCCGAGCGCCCGCAAAATCTTGCCGGGCGTGAACGGCATGTCGGTGAGCGGCTGGGCGCCGAGCGGGCGCAGCGCATCGTTGATGGCGTTCATCACGCAGGCCGGCGCGCCGGCGGTGCCGGCTTCCCCGGCGCCCTTGGCGCCGAGCTCCGAGTCTGCGGTGGGCGAGACCACGTGGCCGCATTCGATGTCGGGCATTTCGGCGGCCATCGGCACCAGGTAGTCGGCCATGTTGCCGTTGAGCATCTGCCCGCGCTCGTCATAGAGGCATTGCTCGAACAATGCGGCTCCGATGCCTTGCACCACGCCGCCGCGGATCTGCTCGTCGACCAGTTGCGGATTGATGATGGTGCCGCAGTCCTCGACGCACCAGTGCTTCAGCAGCTTGACGAAACCGGTGTCGGTGTCGACTTCGAGGTAGCTCGCCTGGATGCCATTGGTGAAGGCGAATGGCCAGGCGCGCGGCACGTAATGGCGCGTCGCCATCAACTCGGCCTGGAAACCGGGCGGCAGCGTGTCGGGCCGGAAGTAGGCGACACGCGCGAGCTCGTCGAGCGCCAGGCGTTCGGTGCCCTTGGCCTTGTCGACCACGATGCCGTTGCGGATGTCGAGGTCCTCGGGCTTCGCTTGCAGCATCGCGCCGGCGACCGCCAACACATTGCCGCGCAGCGCTTTGCCCGCCTGCCAGGCGGCTTCGCCGCCGATGCCGGCCGCGCGCGAGGCCCAAGTGCCCCCGCCATAGGGCGTGTTGTCGGTGTCGCCGGTGACGACGCGCACTTTGTCGATGGTGACGCCGAATGAGGTGGCGACACATTGCGCCAGTACCGCTTCGGCGCCCTGGCCCTGCTCGGTGACGCCGGAGTGCACGATGACAGCGCCTTGCGAGTCGAGCTTCACGGTGGCGCCGTCCTGCGAGGTGATGCGGGCGCCGCCGACGCCGTAGAAGGCGGCGGACGGGTTGGTCACCTCGATGAAACTGGCAAAGCCGACGCCGCGATAAATGCCTTGCGCGCGCAGCTTTTTTTGCTCGGCGCGCAAGCCGGCATAGTTCATCATTGAATCAAGATGCGCGAGCGACTCGTGGTGCGACAGCTTCTCGAATTTCAGGCCTGAGGCCGAGCCGCAGGGGTAGGCGTCGTCGGCGATCAGGTTGCGGCGGCGAAGTTCCAGCGGGTCCATGCTGATCTTGGCGGCGGCCATTTCGACCAGGCCTTCGGTGACCGCCACCGCGATCGGATGGCCGACCGCGCGGTACTGGCACATCACATTCTTGTTGGTGAAAACGACGCGTGCCTGGGCACGGTAGTTCGGGCAGGTGTAGGGACCGCCGGTGAGGTTGACCACCTGGTTGGCCTCGATGCCGCTGGTGCGCGGATAAACCGAGTAGGGGCCGATGCCGGTCAGATCGTCGATCTCGAAGGCGGTGATGACTCCGTCTTTGGTGACGCCGATCCTGGCTTTGACGCGGTGATCGCGGGCATGGATGTCGGTGATGAAGCTTTCGATGCGGTCGGCGACGAATTTCACCGGGCGCTTGAGCAGCTTGGACAGCGCCACCGTCGCCATTTCGTCGGCGTAGGTGTGCACCTTGATGCCGAACGAGCCGCCGACATCTTTCGTGAGCACGCGCACCTGGTCGGTCGCGATGCCCAGATGCTTGGCGAACAAGTCCTGCATCATGTGTGGCGCCTGGGTGCCCTGGTAGACCGTCATGCGCCGGTCGCCTTCGTTCCAGTCGGCGACGATGGATCGCGGCTCGGTGGTGACGCCGGTGTGACGGCCGAACATGAAGGTGGTTTCGACCACCGCGTCGGAGTTCGTGAAAGCCTTGTCGACCGCGCCGAAGTCCAGTTTCCGCTCGAAGCAAAGATTGTCGCCAAGCGATGAATGGATCACTGGCGTTTTGGCATCGAGCGCGGTCTCCGGGTCGGTGACCGCCGGCAGCTCCTGGTAATTCACCTCGACCAGTTCGCAGGCGTCTTCAGCCTCAGCGCGGCTGCGCGCCACCACGGCGCAGACCGCCTCGCCCTGCCAGCAGGCGACATCGACCGCGATCGGCGCTTGCGGCGCAGACTTCAGGCCTTTGAGATGCGTGAGCACGCCGACCCAAGGCGTCATGACCTTGGCGAGCTCGGCGCCGGTGACGACGGCAATCACGCCCGGCGATTTTTTGGCGGCGTCGGCTTTGATGCCGACGATGCGGGCGTGGGCGTGCGGCGAGCGCACGAAGGCGACATGCGCCATGCGCGGCAGCGTGACGTCGCTGACATATTGCCCGCGCCCTTGCGTGAGCCGGTGCAAGTTCGGCCGCGGCACCGAGCGGCCGATATAGGAATTCGGCCGGTCGAGCGCGCTGAGCACGGGCGGAGAGTCGTCGGTGATTTTCATTTTGGTGCTCCCGCACGCGCTATTGCCACCGCTTCCACCGCGTCGACGATGGCCTGGTAGCCGGTGCAGCGGCAGTAATTGCCGGAGAGATGCTCGCGGATGGCGTCGCGGCTCGGCACGCTTTTTGTTTCTTTTGCCCGCTGCAATAAATCCTGTGCAGCTGCGATCATGCCAGGTGTACAATAGCCGCATTGCAGGGCGTTGCGCTGCTCGAACGCCGTCTGAAGATCGGCGATTTCGCCGGAATCGGAGAGGCCTTCGATGGTCTCGACCGTGGCGCCGTCGCATTGTACCGCCAGCATCAGGCAGCCGCGCACGATCTCGCCGTTGACCCGCACGGTGCAGGCGCCGCAGACGCCGTGCTCGCAGCCGACATGGCTGCCCGTTAGTCCCAGTCCGTCGCGCAGAAAATCGACCAAAGTGGTGCGCGGCTCGACGCGCTCGACGACGGTTTCTCCGTTAACGGCAAGGGAAATGTCGAGATTTATGTCGTTCATGACCGAGGTTCATGTAATTGCGCGGCGACGCGGCGTAGCAACACGCCGGCAAGATGTTGCTTCACTTTCGCCGTCGCCTGCACGTCGTCCTGCGGATCGAGATCGAGCGCGTCGACCGCGGCATCTATATTGCCGTTGGCCAGCGCCGCTTCGGCCTTGCGCGCGCGCATCGGCGTGGCACCGACGCCGAAAAAAGCCAGGTGCACGTCGCTGAGTTTTTTGCCATCGGCGCGCGCGCTGGCGGCGAGGCCGACAATGGCATAATCGCCGTGACGGCGCGCCAGTTCGGCAAATCCGGTGCGCGTATCCTTGCCGGCGGCTGGTACGCGAATGGCGGTCAGCACGTCCTGCGGACCGAGCGCCGTTTCGAACAGGCCCTTGAAGAAATCCTGCGCGCGAATGGTGCGCTTGCCCTTGGGGCCGATGGCGTCGATTTCGCCGTCGAGGGCTAGCAGGCAGGCCGGCAATTCGGCGGCCGGATCGGCAAAGGCGATGGAGCCGCCGAGCGTGCCGCGATTGCGGATGGCGGCGTGGCCGATATGCGGCATGGCATGCGCGATCAGCGGCGCGTATTTGGCAATCAGCTCGGAGCGTTCGGCCTCGGCATGGCGCACCAGCGCGCCGAGCTCGACCTTGCCGTTCTTGTGCGCGACGCCGCCAAGCCCGCCGACGCCGTTGATGTCGATCAGCAGGCTCGGAACCGAAAGCCGCATATTGAGCGTGGCGATCAGGCTCTGCCCACCCGCCAGCAGGCGTGCGTCCTTGTGCTCGCCCAACAGCGCGACCGCCTCTTCGATCGAGCGCGCTTTCTTGTAGGCAAATGGCGCCGGCTTCACGCGACCTCCCGAATATTTTTTCTTATTGTGACTGGGAACGGCAGCAGGTCAATGTATAAAGCCTGCACAAAAATCAGGGGAGGCGATATTGCCGAAGGAATTCGAGGGAAAAGTCGTGGTCGTCAGCGGTGGCAGCCGCGGCATCGGCCGGGCCATTGCTGTGGCGTTCGCGCGCGAGGGCGCGCAAACAGTGCTGGCGGCGTCGAACGCGGCCAATCTCGCAGAGGGTGCCAAGGCGATCGCGGCTGCCGGCGGGCCGGAACCGATGACGATTGCGGGCGACCTACGTACGCTTGCCGGCTGCGAGCAGGTGTTTGCCAAGGTCAGCGAGCGTTTCAAACGCTGCGATGTGCTGGTCAATAACGCCGGCGCTACCAAAGGCGGCAAGTTCCTCGAACAGCCGGACGACGCCTGGAGCGACGGCTTTGCGCTGAAATTCCACGCCGCGGTGCGGCTGACGCGGCTGTTCTGGCCGCTGCTCAAGCAAGCGCACGGCAATATCGTCAACATCATCGGCGGCGCGGCGCGCACGCCCGGGCCGGATTTTCTGATCGGCGGCGCGGTCAACGCGGCGATGGCCAATTTCGCCAAGGGCCTTACGTCGATGGGCAACCGAGACGACATCAATATCAATGTCATCCATCCCGGGCAGACGCAGACCGACCGGGTCGAGCAATTGTTCGCGCAATTCGCCAAGGCGCAAAACAAAACGATGGAACAGATTCGCGACGAGGCGCTGGTCAAGAGCGGCCTGCGCCGAATCGGCCAGCCGCAGGACGTGGCGGAGCTGGCGCTGTTTTTGTGCAGCGCACGGGCGCGCCACATCCAGGGTACCGCGATCGCCATCGATGGCGGCGGCACGCCGGGGTACTACTAGACCAGCGTTTTGACGATATCGATGGCGCGGCGTAGCAGCGTCATCGACGCCTCCAGCGTGCGGAAGGCGGCGTGCGCGGTCAGCGTCACGTTCGGTAGTTTCGCCAGCGGGTGATCGGCTTTCAGCGGCTCTGCGTGAAACACGTCGAGCCCGGCATGACGGATGTGGCCGCTTTTCAGCGCCGCGATCAGCGCGGCCTCGTCCGCCAGCGCGCCGCGCGCGGTGTTGACGAAGATGACGCCCGACTTCAAGCGCGCGATGCGTTCGGCTGATAGAAAGCCGCGGGTCTCGTCGCCGAGCGTGAGATTCATCGATACTACATCGCTGCGCGCCAGCAATGCGTCGATATCCACAAGCGGCACCTGGATGTCGGCACGTTTGGTGCGGTTCCAGCCGATCACCTCCATGCCCATGCCTTTGCCGATGCGCGCGACTTCGCAACCAATGCCGCCGAGACCGATAACGCCGAGCGTTTTTCCCAAAAGCTGCACGCCCTCGTGCGGCGTCCAGGTGCCGGCGCGCACTTCGCGGTCCATGCGCGCCACGTCACGTGCGGCCGCCACTATCAATGCGATTGAATGCTCGGCCACCGCGGTGTCGCCATAGCCCTTGATGATGTGCACCTTGATGCCGCGCGCTTCGAGCTCGCCGACATTCATGTAGCTCGCGGGCCCGGTGCCGAGAAAGACGATGTGCTTGAGCTGTTTGCAACGCTCGACCAGCGGTGTCGGCATATAGGAATGGTCGTCGATCGCGATGTCATAACCGGCGAGCACCAGCGGTAGCTGCTCGCGCGCGAACGGCTGGGTATTGACGTCGATCGCTGGATCGTCGGCGCGGAGCACGCGCGTCCAAACGGGGGCGAGCTGATCGTTGCAGTCGAGAAAGATCGTTTTCATGGCCTCATACACCGCCGAAACAAATGAGGCCGTCAACCGTTGACGGCTTAGGTCACGAAGACTTACATGCGCGGCCCAGCTTTGTCCCGGATCGAAAAACGTATGAATGACAGTCCTAAAGCAGTCTGCATCATGGCCTGGCCGGCTGGCCATTCGCGTTCGCCGCTGATCCACAATTATTGGATCAAGCAGCACAAGCTCAACGCCGAATACCGGCGCGAGGCGGTGCCGCCGGAGAAATTCAAAGAGTTCGTCACTCATCTGCGCGAGCACGGCTATATCGGCGGCAACGTCACCGTGCCGCACAAGGAGACCGCGCTGGCGCTGTCGGCGCCGGACGAACGCGCCAAGGCCGTCGGCGCCGCCAATTGCCTTTGGTACGACGGCGACACCTTGAGTTCGACCAATACCGACGTGGAGGGTTTTCTCGGCAATCTCGATGCCGTTACGCCGGGTTGGGATCGCGGCCTGGAAACCGCCGTCGTGCTGGGCGCCGGCGGGGGCGCGCGGGCCGTGATATTCGGACTGCTTCAGCGCAATGTTGGACGCGCCTATGTGATCAACCGGACGCGAGCGCGGGCGGAAGCTTTGAAGAAGAAATTCGGCGCGCGGGTGAGCGTCGCCGGATGGGACGAAACCACCGGGCTGTTGGGCGGGGCTGGCCTGCTGGTCAACACCACGAGTTTGGGCATGGTTGGGCAGCCGCCGCTGGAGATCAATCTGCGCTGTCCGGCCTCGCTGGTGGTGGCGGACCTGGTCTACGCGCCGCTGGAGACCGGGCTGCTGAAAATGGCCCGTTCGCGCGGACTGCGCACCGCCGACGGACTGGGCATGCTGCTGCATCAGGCGGTGCGCGGCTTTGAGCGCTGGTTTGACATCAAGCCCGTAGTGACGCCGGAACTGCGCGCGTTGATCGAGGCCGATTTGCTCAAGAAATAGTGACTTTACGTCCGTCCCAAAGTTCGCCGGAATAAGTGGCGGGGCGGGGGGTTATCTGCCTGAATGGCCAGCCATCAAGCGCGGGCCGCACATCGGGGAGGGCCTCACAATGTACAATTTGAATATGACACGCCGCGTGCTCGGAGCGGCCGCCATGGCGATGGTTTTGACGGCCACGTCCGCCATCGCGCAGACGCCGCCGACGCGCATTCGCGGGCAGATCGAAAAGGTCGACGGCGATATGCTGACCGTCAAGTCGCGTGACGGCACCATGATGAATGTGAAACTCGCCGACAACGCGCGCATCACGGCGATGGTCAAGGCCACGACGGCGGACATCAAGCCGGGCTCCTTTATCGGCGTGACTGCCATGCCGCAGTCGGACGGAACCCAAAAGGCGATTGGGTTGCACATCTTCATGGATGCGCAACGCGGCGTCGTGCCGGATGGATTCCGTCCTTGGGATCGCGAACCGGGCAGCACCATGACCAATGCCAATGTCGACACCAAGGTCGCCAGCGTGGACGGCGATACCATGGTGGTGAAGTACAAAGACGGCGAAAAGAAAGTGATCGTTCCGCCGAATACGCCGGTGGTTGCTTTCACGCCTGGCAATAAGGACGATCTCAAGCCCGGCGCCATGATGATCATTATCGCGGCGCAAAAGCAGCCGGACGGTTCATTTGTCGCGCCGGCCATCAATGTGGGCCGCGCCGGCGCCGCGCCGCCGATGTGAGCGGAACGACGCGCTCGTTTATTCGTTAAAGGTGGACCATCCCTTCCGGGACGGTTCACGATTTCCGGGAGGACATACTCATGACATTGCGAATTTTGACCGCCGCCGTCTGCGTGGCGGCCTTGGCCGTTTCTTCGACCTCCGCGCAGGACAAGCCAGTGCGCGTGCGCGGGACCGTCGAGCAGATGGATGGTCAGATGATGACTATCAAAGCGCGCGATGGCGAAATGCTGAAGGTGAAATTGGCGGATGACGGGAAGGTCGTCGCGCTGGTCAAGGCTTCGATGGCCGATATCAAGCCGGGGTCATTCGTGGGCTCGACCGCGATGCCGGAACAGGACGGAAGCTGGAAAGCCGTAGAGGTGCATATCTTCCCCGAGGCGATGCGCGGCACAGGCGAGGGCGACCGGCCTTACGACTACAAGCCGAAAAGCACCATGACCAACGGCACGGTCGACGCGTCCATCGCCAAGGTCAGCGGTTCGACCATGACGCTGAAATACAAAGAGGGCGAAAAGAAAATCGACGTCACACCCGAAACCGTGATCGTCATGTATGCGCCCGGCAGCAAGGACGAGCTCAAACCCGGGGCCAAGATCTACATTCCGGGAGCGATGAAGCAGGCGGATGGAATACTGACGACCGGCCGCGTCAATGTCGGCCGCGACGTCGCGCCGCCGATGTGATCTCTAGCCGCGATCGAGCTGTGCGCGCCCGCGCGGCGTGAGTTCGAGCAGCGATCCCTGCATTCCGGCGCCGGTCTGGAACCGGACCAGGCCGTCGGAGATGGCGTCTTCCCAGATCGACAGATGCGGGCAGCTGCGGCGCCAGGCCTCGGCGTCGGCATAGCTGCGCGGCGCCTCGGCCACCCAGGCGAGGAACTGTTGCGTCAGTGCGTGCGAGGCCGTTTGCATGGCGGGTGTCGTTACACCTGTCCGTCGGTCATGAAAAGTCAGGCCGGCCGCTCGATCGTGCTGATCTCGACTTTCGATTGCAGCGTCTGATGTACCGGGCATTTGTCGGCGATCTCCATCAGCTTCGCCCGCTGTGCGGCGTCGAGCGGGCCTTCCAGCGTGATGGCGCGGTCGATGTGGTCGACTTTGGTAACCTTGTTCTCGCAGTCCTCGCAATCCTTGGTGTGGATTTTTTTCTCGTGGTTGAGCCGCACCGAGACATTTTCCAGCGGGATCTTCTTGAGGTCGGCGTAAAGCCGGATGGTCATCGAGGTGCAGGCGCCCAAGCCCGCCAGCAAAAAGTCGTAAGGCCCAGGACCGCTATCGAGACCGCCGAGCTTGGCCGGCTCGTCGGCGAGCAGGCGGTGCGGGCCGGTCAGGATCTCCTGCTGGAATTTGCCGGCATGGGTTTCTCGCACAAGAACCAAGCCCTCTTCGACCTCCGCCTCGATCATCACTTTGGGCTTGTCGAGATAGCGCTCGGCCCAGGCGGCGATGACGTTGGCCACATAGGCCGCGTCGTCCCTGCGGCTCAACAGGTGGTCGGCGCCGGCGAGCGACACGAAGCTTTTGGGATGCTTGGCGGCGCCGAAAATATGCGAGGCGTTGTCGATGCCGACGGTGTCGTCGGTCGGCGAATGAAACACCAGCAGCGCCTTGCGCAGATTGGCGAGGCAGTCGTCCAGCTTTTTCTCCGCCACATCGTCGAGAAACTCGCGCTTGATGCGGAACGGCCGCCCGGCGAGATGCACTTCGAGCTCGCCCTTTTCCTTGATCGTATCGACCTGGTCCTTGAACAGACCGACGACATGGGAGGGACCGAAAGGTGCTGCAATCGTCACCACGGCGCGCGCCTCGGCGATTTTGTGCGCGGCGGCGAGCACCGCGGCGCCGCCCAGGCTGTGGCCGATCAGGATGGCGGGCGCTTCTCGCGTCTTGCGCAGGTGGTCGGCGGCGGCGGCCAGATCGTCGACATTGGAGGAAAAATGCGTGTTGGCGAATTCGCCTTCGCTGGAGCCGAGCCCCGTGAAATCGAAACGCAGCACGGCGATGCCGTGGATCGTCAGTCGCTCGGCGATGCGCTTGGCGGCCAAGTTGTCCTTGCCGCAGGTGAAGCAATGCGCGAACAGCGCGTAAGCCGTCGGCTTGCCGAGCGGCAGGTCGAGCACCGCCGCGAGCTTCTCGCCTCTGGCATTGGGAAAATCGAAACGCTCGCTGCGCATGGCTAGCCTTTCCAGGTCGGCGCGCGCGGATGCACGACGTCCTTGAAGCTGTCGAAGCCTTTCCAGGCCGGCTCGGGCGTCTCGCATTTCGGCTGTGGGGTGTAGATCGACGGCCCGGTCATCTGCATGTTGGGAATGTAACGCGGGCAATTGGGAAATATGGCGCGCGCCTCGACCCGCACGATCAATTGCGCGCCGACGGTTTGCTTGAGGAAGGGATCGGTATCGCTGACGCGCGCGGTTCCGTTGACGCGCAGCCGCTTGGGCTTGTCGTGCATGACGATGAACAGCAGCCCGACATTCGGATTGACGATTAAATTGCCGAGGCTCTTGAACATGCCGTTGCCGTCATAGTCGGGAAACGCCAGTTCGGCCGGCCCGGTGACGCGCACAAAACCCGGCATGCCGCCCTTGAACGAGCAGTCGGGCCGGCCTTGCGCGTCGGCGGTGGCGAGGAAGAAATAGGCGGCGCCCTCGATGAAGGCCTTGTCGTCGTCGTTGAACGCGGTGCGGGTCAGCCGCTCTTCCAGCCGGTCGGAAATGCGCCGGCTGTCGAAGCGGTCCTGCAGTTGGCGGTTGCCGTCGTGATAAATGATGCTCATCGCCGTTCCTCGCGGGCCTCGGGTTGAATGACGCCGCCGGGAACTTTGGCACGGCTGGCGCAAGACTGGCGTAAAATTTGCTTGAATGAGGGCGTCTTATTCCGCCCCGCAGGACAAGGAGTTAGCCATGACGCGCGCCGACCTCACCGAAAAACTGCTCGACATCAAACGCGAGAAGGGCTGGACCTGGAAATATATCTGCGGCGAGATCGGCGGCATGTCGCCAATCCTGATCACCGGCGCCATTCTCGGCCAGCACAAGCTGACCAAGCCGCAGGCGGCCAACGCCGCCAGGCTGTTCGGTCTCTCCAAGGCCGAGCAGGCGCTGATCAACGAAGTACCGATGCGCGGCACCGCGACGCCGATGCCGCCGACCGACCCGCTGATCTACCGCCTGTATGAACTGGTGCTGGTCAACGGCCCGGCCATCAAGGTGCTCATCGAGGAGGAATTCGGCGATGGCATCATGTCGGCGATCGACTTCGACATGGACATCACGCGTAAAAGCGACCCCAAGGGCGACCGCGTCGCACTCGGCATGACCGGCAAATTCCTGCCGTTCAAATATTACGGCGCGACGGGCAACCAGTTGGCCTATGGGTTGAAGGAGGAGTAGGGGACTGCGTTGCCGCTTCTCCAGTGCCCAAGGAATATATACCGAATTGAACAACGAAGCAAGAAACCGCCTGTTCCGGTGTGAATATTTCAGGGTAGAACACGGACACCTGCATTCTCACACCCTACATCAAAGCCCATGAAACACATCGGCTTCCTCTCTTTCGGCCACTGGACCCCGTCGCCGCAGTCGCAGACGCGGACGGCGTCGGACGCGCTGCTGCAATCGATCGAGCTTGCGGTGGCGGCCGAGGCGCTCGGCGCCGACGGCGCCTATTTCCGGGTGCATCATTTCGCCCGCCAGCTCGGCTCGCCGTTTCCGCTGCTGGCGGCCTGCGGCGCGCGCACCAAAAAGATCGAGATTGGCACCGCGGTCATCGACATGCGCTACGAGAACCCGCTCTACATGGCGGAGGACGCGGGCGCCGCCGACCTCATCGCCGGCGGCCGCCTGCAGGTCGGCATTTCCCGTGGGTCTCCGGAACAAGTGATCGACGGCTTTCGCCACTTCGGCTACGTGCCGCCCGACGGCATGACCGACGCCGACATGGCACGGCGCCACACGGAAGTGTTTCTCGAGGTGATCCTGGGCAAGGGCTTCGCCAAGCCCAACCCGAACCCGATGTTTCCGAACGCGCCGGGCCTGTTGCGGCTCGAGCCGTTCTCGGAAGGCCTGCGCGAGCGCATTTGGTGGGGCGCCGGGACCAACGCCACGGCGCAATGGGCGGCCAAGCTCGGCATGAACCTGCAGTCTTCAACGTTGAAAATCGACGAGAGCGGCAAGCCGTTTCACGTCCAGCAGGCCGAGCAGATCCGGCTCTACAAGGCGGCGTGGCAGGAAGCGGGGCATAAGCGCACGCCGCGGGTGTCGGTGTCGCGCAGCATCTTCGCGCTGGTCAACGATGAGGACCGCATGTATTTCGGCCGCGACCGCAGCGAGGACCAGATCGGATTTCTCGGCGGCAGCGAGCGCGCCATCTTCGGCCGCTCTTATGCGGCGGAGCCGGAGGCGCTCATCGAGCAGCTCAAGGGCGATGAAGGCATCGCGGAAGCCGACACGCTCTTGCTGACGGTGCCCAATCAGCTCGGCGTCGACTACAACGCCCACGTCATCGAGGCGATATTGAAGCACGTCGCGCCGGGTCTGGGCTGGCGCTGACGAACCTCAGCGCTGCTTAACGCTTCCTGCGCGGCTTCGCCGCCTTGACGGAGTTTCTCAACGGCGAATCCGCCAGCACGTGCGGACCGATCTCGTCGATCGACTTCACGCCGGTGAGCGCCATGGCGACATCGAGCTCCTTTTTCAGAATGTCGATCGCCTTGGCGACGCCGGCCTCGCCGTTGGCGCCGAGCCCGTAGATATAGGCGCGGCCGATCATGCAGCTGCGCGCGCCGAGCGCCAGCGCGCGCAAAATGTCCGCGCCGGTGCGGATGCCGCCGTCGAACATCAGCTCGATCTGGGAGCCGACCGCATTCACCACCGCCGGCAACATCGAAATCGACGACGACGCGCCATCGAGCTGGCGGCCGCCGTGGTTCGACACGATCAAGGCGTCGGCGCCGGTCTTGGCGGCAAGCTTGGCGTCCTCGACGTCGAGAATACCTTTGATAATCAGCTTGCCCGGCCACAGGTCGCGGATCCACTTGACGTCGTTCCAGTTCAGCCGCGGGTCGAACTGATGATTGGTCCATTCCGCCAGCGACCTGACGCCGTCCATCCCCTTCACGTGGCCGGCCAGATTGCCGAAGGTCTTGCTCTTGCCTTTGAGGATCGAAAGCGTCCAGGCCGGCTTGGTGGCGACGTCGAGAATATTTGCGACGGTAATGCGCGGCGGCACGGTCATGCCGTTCCGGATGTCGCGGTGGCGCTGGCCGAGCACCTGGAGATCGACGGTTAGCACCAGCGCGCTGCATTTCGCGGCGATCGCACGCCGAATCAAATCTTTGGCGAAGTCGCGGTCGCGCATGACGTAGAGCTGGAACCAGAACGGCTTCTTCACCGCCGCCGCGACGTCCTCGATCGAGCAGATCGACATGGTGGAAAGCGTGAACGGAACGCCGGCGGCTTCCGCCGCGCGGGCGGCGAGAATTTCGCCGTCGCCGAACTGCATGCCGCACAGCCCGATCGGCCCCAGCGCGATCGGCGCCGTCGCCTTTTCGCCGATGATCTTGGTGGAGATGTCGCGATTGTCGACGTTCACCAAAACGCGCTGCCGGAGCTTGATGGCTTCGAGATCGGCGAGGTTGGCGCGGAACGTTTGCTCGTTGTACGAGCCGCTGTCGGCGTACTCGAAAAAGGCGCGCGGAACCCGCCGGCGGGCAAGCTGGCGCAGGTCTTCGATGCTGGGTGTGATTTTCATGGATGGTCCGCGGCACTTAACGAAGGCCAATTCGCTAGCACAGGACTTGAACCTGCGAAACCGGCGGTTCCAACCGCATTTTCATGGGATAACCAGGTGCGGCGGGCAAATGTTAACGACGACCGGTAACGATTACTCATAATTTTTGAAGTAAAACCGCCACATTGGCTCTATTATGCGGCCTTGCGGGACCGGCTAGCCGCCCGCCAATAAATCAGGCATCGCGTGGCGTAAGGCCTAAACGAGGCGTCAGGGGCATTCATGGTTCGTCGTTATTTCGGCACCGACGGCATCCGCGGCCGGGCCAATAAAGTGATTACGCCCGAGCTGGCGCTCAAGGTAGGCCAGGCCGCGGGCCTGATCTTCAAGAACGGCGAGCACCGCCACCGCGTGCTGATCGGCAAGGACACCCGCCTCTCCGGCTACATGATCGAGAACGCGCTGGTCGCAGGATTTACCTCGGTCGGCATGGACGTGCTGCTCACCGGCCCGATCCCGACGCCGGCGGTCGGCATGCTGTCGCGTTCGATGCGCGCCGATCTCGGCGTCATGATCTCGGCTTCGCATAACCCTTACGACGACAACGGCATCAAGCTGTTCGGACCGGATGGCTTCAAGTTGAGCGACAAGGTCGAGAGCGAGATCGAGGCGCTTCTGGATTCCGATCTCAGCAAGAAGCTCGCCAAAAGCGACGACCTAGGCCGCGCCAAACGCATCGACGGCGTGCAGGACCGCTACATCGAGTTCGCCAAGCGCACGCTGCCCAAGGCGATCGATCTGTCCGGCCTGCGGGTGGTGATCGATTGCGCCAATGGCGCCGCCTATAAAGTTGCGCCGGGCGCGCTATGGGAACTGGGCGCGGACGTGGTCTCGATCGGCGTCGATCCGGACGGCTTCAACATCAACAAGGACTGTGGCTCAACCGATTTGGCCGCGATCTCGCACAAGGTGCGCGAGATGCGCGCCGATATCGGTATTGCGCTCGACGGCGACGCCGACCGCGTCATGATCGTGGACGAGCGCGGCCATGTCGTGGACGGCGACCAGCTGCTCGCCGTCATCGCCGAGAGCTGGAAAGAAGACGGAAGGCTGCAGCGTCCGGGCGTGGTCGCCACCGTGATGTCCAATCTCGGGCTTGAGCGCCATCTCGGCCGCCTCGGCATCGAATTGGTTCGTACCCCGGTCGGCGACCGCTATGTGCTCGAGCACATGCGCGCGCATGGCTACAACGTCGGCGGCGAACCATCCGGCCATATTATTCTGTCGGACTACACCACCACCGGCGACGGCTTCGTCGCAGCCTTACAGGTGCTGGCCGTGGTCAAGCGCAGCGGCAAGCCGGTGTCGGAGCTGTGTCACCGCTTCGAGTCGCTGCCGCAGGTGCTCAAGAACGTCCGCTACCAGAAGGGCAAGCCGCTGGAGAATGCGAACGTGCGCTCGGCCATCGCCAGTGCCGAGAAGAAGCTCGGCCGCGGAGGTCGCCTGATCGTGCGTCCGTCCGGCACCGAGCCGGTGATCCGCGTGATGGGCGAGGGCGACGACAAATCGCTGGTCGAGGCCGCGGTGGATGACGTGGTTGAGGCGCTCACCCACGTTGCCGCCTAAAGCCGTCACCAGCGCCGCCGCGCAAACCCGCTACAGCCGTTCGGCGAATCATTGTCCGGTACGTTGCCACCGCCACGCATAGCGACGCCCAAGCCGAGCCTCACGAGTAAATGCTTTCTTAACCACGGTTCCTAAGACGTGGAGCGCGCCAGTGACGCGCATTTCAAGCTACTTCAACATGATGCGTGGTTAAAGAACAAGGTTAAGAGCCACTTAAGGATTTCCTGCCATCGTCCCGCATCATTCCGCCGCCTCACGCGATCGGTGGGTTCTGCAAGGGACGATGCCATGGCCGGTGCGTGTTTTAAGATTTCAATCCTGGCAGCGATCGCTGCTCTCGCGGCGAGTACGGCGCAGGGCGCGGACTATTCGCAGCCGATGCCGCCGCCGCAGCAACCGATCGTGGTCCAGCCGCCGGTGCAGGAATTCACCGAAAACTGGTATCTGCGCGGCTATGTCGGCATCGGCATCAACAGCTCCTACGATCTCGAATATCTGCCGGCGCCCGCTAATGTCGGCAACGGTTTTGCCTTCGACCAGCATTCGATGGCCGACACGTTTTTCCTCGGTGCCGCCGCGGGATACGAATGGAATAATTGGCTGCGTTTTGATGTCAGCGCGGAATATCGCGGTAGGACCCAGGTCAACGCACGCGGTGTTTACGACGTGGTGACCGGCCAAGGCGATGCCTATCAAGGCTACCTGAAATCCTGGGTGTTCCTTGCCAATGCCTTCGTCGATCTCGGTACCTGGAACTGCTTCACGCCCTTCGTTGGCGTCGGCGTCGGCGCCGCATACAATCAGCTTGCAGATTTTGTCGATATGGGAATTGGCCAAACCGGTGCCGGCTTCGGCCGTAATACCGCTGAATGGCATCCGGCCTGGGCGCTGTACGCGGGTGTCGGCTTCAACGTCAGTAAGACCCTCAGGGTCGATCTAACCTATCGCTATCTCAACTACGGATCGGTCACCGACACGGTCGATTGCATCGGTGGCTGCAACGCCGATTCATACAAATTCAACAAGTTGTACTCGAACGACATCATGCTCGGGCTGCGCTGGACCTGTTGCGAGGTGGCGGCGTCGCCGCGCTACGTCTACACGCCGCCCCCGCCCCCGCCGCTACAGAGCAAGGGCTAACACCCGCGTAGCGTTACCAGCGGTAACAAGTGCGAAAACGTAAGGAAAAGTATCCATGGGTTGGTTGAAGACGGTGGTGGTCGCCAGCGCTGCTTTTGCGATGGTGGGAGCAGTAGTGCGCGCCGCCGACATGCCGGGTTATCCGGGGTCAGCCATGCCGCTGCCGGAGCCGGGATACAAAGCGCCGCTCCTCGACCTCAATTCGGGCTGGTATCTGCGCGGCGATCTCGGTGCCTATTGGGGACTTGTCGATGGCGCGAATTCGGCGCCGGGATTTCCAAATCCGACCGACAACAGTCTCGGCAAAGGCACCACCGCTGGTCTCGGTGTCGGCATCAAGACCGGCTGGCTGCGCACCGACGTCACCATCGATTACGCGACGCCGATGAAATATCAGGGTACCATTACGACACCCGGCGACACCACCGCCAAGATCCAGCCGACGACCGGCCTGGTCAACGGCTATCTCGACCTCGGCACCTGGTATCATATGTCGCCTTATATCGGCGCCGGCGCCGGCATCTCCTACACGCGCGTGACCGATTATTCGAGCACCGGCGCGCCGCCTTTCACCGGCGACATCAACAAGAATCAGTGGAAGTTCTCCTGGGCCGGCATGGCCGGAGTCGCTTTCGCGATTTCGCACAATCTGATGGCCGACGTCGGATACCGCTATCTCAATATCGGCGACGTCGCGACCGGCAGCGATGCGCTCGGCGCGATGACTTTCAAGAATGTCGCCGCGCACGAAGTACGTGTCGGCCTGCGTTGGAGCTTCGATGACCTGCACGATCCGCACTAGCCGCGCCGCGCTCGCCGCGCTGACTCTGGTCCTGGCCGTGCCGGCCGGCGCCAGCGCGCAAGATTTCTTGCGCGGCTCGCTCTTCAACGGTGCGGCTACCCGCTGGGACGGCATCAATTTGGGCGTCCAGCTTGGCCTCTCCAACATGAACGCAGATTTTGGCAACAGCACCAGCGCGCTGGTCGCCTTTGCCCTGCGCAATACCGAGGTTGAAGACCAGTTTTCCCCTTCGAGTTGGACCACGCTGCCGTCCACCACAACCAACGGCCGGCAGTACGGCGCCTTCCTCGGCTACAACGTTCAATGGGACCAGCTCGTCATCGGTTTCGACCTGGCCTACAACCGTACTTCTTCGTTGACCGCGTCTGCGAGCGATTCAATCTCGCGCCAGGTGGTAACCACGCCAGACAACGTCAATAACGCCGTGACGATTACGGCGCAGTCGTCAGTCACGCTCATTGACTATGCGACGATGCGCGCGCGCGCGGGATATTCCTTCGGCCAATTTCTACCCTATGCAGTGGTTGGCGCCGCGGTCGGCCGGTTTAATTATTCGAATACCGCGACGGTGCAGGACGTCGGAACGCCTCCATCGGGCAGCCCTACACTGCCGTTCAACACGCTGGACACCGAATCTGACAGCAAGAATAACGCCATCGCCGCCGGCGTCCTGGCCGGACTCGGCCTCGACGTAGCGGTCCTTCCGAATGTGTTTGTGCGTGCGGAATGGGAATACATCGCGTTCGCGCCGGTCGGCGGCATCAGGACCACTCTCAATACCGGTCGCGTCGGCATCGGCGCGCGATTCTAGCGGCTGATTTTACGCGTCTCGGCGCGCTTTGCCCTCATACTATTGACGTCTGTCGCCGGAGTTGACCGGGCGGCCTAACTCGCCTATCTCCGCCAGTGGGACACCCCTCCCCAACGAGGGGCGCCTATCTGGAAGGATAGACAATGACAGTGACCAAGCCCGGCGTGCGGCCGGCTAACCCGCACTTTTCGTCCGGCCCCTGCGCCAAGCGCCCCGGCTGGAGTCTGCAAGCCCTCACAGACGCCGCGTTAGGACGTTCGCACCGCGCCAAAGTTGGCAAGGCGAAGCTCAAGCGCGCCATCGATCTCACCCGCGAAGTGCTGGAAATTCCCGCCGACTATCGCATCGGCATCGTGCCGGCATCCGATACCGGCGCGGTCGAAATGGCGCTGTGGTCGCTGCTCGGCGCGCGGCCCGTCACCATGCTGGCATGGGAATCCTTCGGCGAAGGCTGGGTCAGCGATGTCACCAAGGAACTCAAGCTTAAGGATGTCGCCGTCGTCAAAGCGGCCTATGGCGACTTGCCCGATCTGACGAGAATCGATTTTGCCACCGACGTGGTGTTCACCTGGAACGGCACCACTTCGGGCGTGCGGGTGCCGAACGGCGACTGGATCGCTGCCGACAGGACAGGGCTGACGATTTGCGACGCTACTTCGGCGGCGTTCGCGCAAAAGCTCGATTGGCAAAAGCTCGATGTCGTCACCTTCTCCTGGCAGAAGGCGCTGGGCGGCGAGGGCGCGCACGGCATGCTGGTTCTGTCACCGCGCGCGGTGGCGCGGCTCGAGAGCCACAAGCCGGCCTGGCCGATGCCGAAGATCTTCCGGCTCACCAAAGGCGGTAAGCTTAACGAGGGCATCTTCGCCGGCGAGACGATCAACACGCCGTCGATGCTGTGCGTCGAGGATTATCTCGACACGCTGTCGTGGGCGAAATCGATCGGCGGGCTTAAGGCGACCGTGGCGCGCTCAAATGCCAATGCCAAGGCACTCGGCGACTGGGTCGCGATAACGCCCTGGGTCGAGTATCTCGCTAATAACGAAAGCGAACGCTCGAACACGTCCGTTTGCCTGAAGGTGATCGATCCGGCGGTGACGCGGCTGTCGCCCGACGACCAGGCGGCGTTCGCCAAGACGCTGGCCGCCATGCTGGAAAAGGAAGGCGTCGCCCATGACATCGCCTATTATCGCGACGCGCCACCCGGCTTGCGCATCTGGTGCGGAGCAACGGTAGAGACCAGCGACGTGCAGGCGCTTACGCCGTGGCTCGATTGGGCCTTCGCCGAAGCCAAAGCCGCGCTGCCGAAGGCGGCCTGATCATGACAGCCCCCAAGGTTCTCATCTCCGACGCGCTGTCGCCCGCCGCTGTGCAGATCTTCAAGGATCGCGGCATCGACGTCGATTTCCAGCCCGCACTTGGCAAGGACAAGGAAAAGCTTGCTGAGCTCATCGGCAATTACGACGGCCTCGCCATCCGCTCGGCCACCAAAGTGTCGGCCAGGATCCTCGAAAAGGCCAAGAACCTGAAAGTCATCGGTCGCGCCGGCATCGGCGTGGACAATGTCGACATTCCGGCGGCAACTGCCCGCGGCATCATCGTAATGAACACGCCGTTCGGCAACTCCATCACCACCGCGGAGCACGCGATCTCGCTGATGCTGGCGCTGGCGCGCCAGATTCCGGAGGCGGACAGTTCGACCCGCGCCGGGAAGTGGGAAAAAAACAAATTCATGGGCGTCGAGATTTTCTCGAAGACGCTCGGCATCATCGGTTGCGGCAATATCGGCGCGATCGTCGCCGATCGCGCCATCGGCTTGCGGATGAAGGTTATCGCCTACGATCCGTTTTTATCGGAGGAGCGCGCGCGCGATCTCGGCGTCGAAAAGGTCGAGCTCGATACGCTGTTCAAGCGCGCCGACTTCATCACGCTGCATACGCCGCTCACCGAGAAGACCAAGAACATCATCGACGCTGCATCGATCAAGAAAATGAAAAAGGGCGTGCGTGTCATCAATTGCGCGCGCGGCGGCCTGGTGGACGAGACGGCGTTGGCCGAGGCTCTCAAGGCGGGCCAGGTGGCGGGCGCGGCTTTCGACGTGTTCGTCGAAGAGCCGGCGACCAGCAATGCGCTGTTCAGCCTGCCCAATGTGGTGTGCACGCCGCATCTCGGCGCGGCCACCAGCGAGGCGCAGGAGAATGTCGCGCTGCAGGTGGCCGAGCAGATGTCCGACTATCTGTTGCGCGGCGCGATCTCCAATGCGGTCAATTTCCCCTCGATCAGCGCCGAGGAAGCCCCGAAGCTGCGGCCTTTCATCGCGTTGGCCGAAAAGCTCGGCTCCTTCGCCGGCCAGTTGACCGAAACCGGCCTGAGCAAGGTGCAGATTTCCTACGAAGGCGCGGTGGCGCAGATGAATACCAAGGCGCTGACCTCGGCGGCGGTTGCCGGGCTGCTGCGGCCGATGTTACAGGACGTCAACGTGGTTTCCGCGCCGGTGGTGGCCAAGGAGCGTGGCATCATGGTCGAGGAGACCACGCGCGAGATGGCCGGCGATTTCGACAGCCTGATCACCGTGACGGTGGTGACGCAGTCGCAGACGCGGTCGGTGTCGGGCACGGTGTTTGCCGACGGCCGTCCGCGCATTGTCAACATCAAGGGCATCCGCATGGATGCCGAATTCGGGCAATCGATGATCTACATCACCAATCTCGATAAGCCCGGCTTCATTGGCCGCTTCTCGTCGACACTGGGCGAGGCCGGCATCAACATCGCGACCTTTCACGTCGGCCGCGAGGCGCCCGGCGGCAATGCCATCGCGCTGATCGAGATCGATGGTGAATTGCCCGACGCCGTGCTCGCCAAGGTGCGCGCGTTGCCGCAGGTGCAGCAGGCCAAGCCGCTGCATTTCTAGGAATTATTGTGTAATATCAAGTTGTTGATGGCCCAGTTCGTAGCTGTGCCGATGGCATTCTCTGCCTTGCTTCAAGCGGATTGATCCTTTATCCGAAGGTGGACCTGCCCGGCATCGACCGGCGCCAGTGTCCAGAGTGCTGGCGCAGGGATGCAAGCCTAATGGCGAATGTGGTGGTTGTCGGGTCCCAGTGGGGCGACGAAGGCAAAGGCAAGATCGTCGACTGGCTGTCCGAACAGGCCGATATCGTCGTGCGATTCCAGGGTGGCCACAATGCCGGCCACACTTTGGTTATCGGCGGCGTCACCTATAAATTGTCGCTGCTGCCGTCTGGCGTGGTGCGCGGCGGCAAGCTTTCGATCATCGGCAATGGCGTGGTGGTCGATCCGAAGGCGCTGATCGATGAGATCGCGCAACTTAAAAAACAAGGCGTCGCGGTGACCCCTGATAATTTGCGAATTGCCGAGAACGCCCCATTGATCCTGCCGCTGCATCAGGAGCTCGATGCATTTCGCGAAGCCGACAATTCGGCGACCCGCATCGGCACCACCAAGCGCGGCATCGGCCCGGCCTACGAGGATAAAGTCGGCCGGCGCGCCATCCGGTTCATGGATCTGGCCGACCTGCCGGCGCTGGCGCCCAAGATCGAGCGGCTGCTCGCGCATCACAATGCGCTGCGCCGCGGTCTCGGCCTTAAGGAACTCGATGGCAAGGCGATCTATGAATATCTCGCCGCGATCGCGCCGAAGGTACTGCCGTACATGGATTCGGTGTGGTCGCTGCTCGACGTCAAGCGGCGCGAGGGCAAGCGTATTTTGTTCGAAGGTGCGCAGGGCGCGCTGCTCGACATCGACCACGGCACCTATCCGTATGTAACGTCGTCCAACACGGTGGCCGGGCAGGCCGCGACGGGGTCCGGCGTGGGGCCGAACGCGATCGATTACGTGCTCGGAATTTGCAAGGCCTATACGACGCGGGTGGGCGAGGGGCCGTTCCCGACCGATCAGATGGACAATGCGATCGGCAAAAAACTGGGCGAACGCGGCCGCGAATTCGGCACGGTCACCGGCCGTGCCCGGCGCTGCGGCTGGTTCGATGCGGTGCTGGTGCGCCAGACGGTGCGAACCTGCGGCATCGATGGCCTGGCGCTCACCAAACTCGACATTCTCGACGGCTTCGACGAGATCAAGGTATGCGTGCGCTACCGGCTCGACGGCCGCGAAATCGACTATCTACCGGCCGGCGAGCAGGCGCAGGCCCGCGTCGAGCCGATCTATGAAACAATCGACGGCTGGAAGGAACCCACCGCGCGCGCGCGTTCCTGGGCGCAATTGCCGGCGCAGGCGATAAAATATGTGCGGCGAATCGAAGAGCTGGTCGGATGCCCGGTTGCCTTGCTCTCGACCAGCCCGGAGCGCGAAGACACGATCCTGATGAAGAACCCGTTCGAAGTATAATGATGTCCAATGGCTGATTATCACCCTCTGGTCGCGCGCGCTGTTGCCGGCCTCGACAAGAACACCGGCGAAAACCGCCGTGCGCTGTATGAGCGCGCGCGCGCTGCGCTGGTCAACCAATTGCGCAGCGTCGAGCCGGCGCTCGATGAATCCGATATCACGCGCGAACGGTTGGCGCTCGAAGAGGCCATCCGCAAGGTCGAGGCGGACGCGGTCAAGCGCGCGCGTCCGGATGCACCCGAGCAGCCGCCGTCATTGTCGGACGTGGGCCTGCGCGGCTTCCGCGAAACGGTGGCCGATGCCGAGGGTCTGGGTGACGCCGCGGCCGAGGCCAATCGTTCGGCACACGAGTTCTATGACGCGATGCCGGGCGACCAGGCGCCGCCGGCCCACGACAGCGAGCCGCCGCCGGCCGAACACTATTTTGAGCCACCCGCGGCGGAGCCCATTCAATCGCATGAAACACCGGATGCGGACGACCATGCTCTGCCGCCAGAGGCGCCCCGAGCCGCACCGCCGCGGCCTTTGCCGCCGCCACGCTACGAAGAAGACGATGAGATTTATTCGCGGCCGCCGCGCTCCTACAGCGGCATTGTCAAATTCATCGTCCTGCTCCTGGTTCTCGGCGGCGTTGCCGGCGGTGTGTATTATTGGCAGCCCAACGCGATCGCCAAAGTGAGTAATGCGATCTCCAGAATGGTCGCGAGTTTCAGCAGTTCACCTGCACCGAAACCGCGTGAGACGAGCGAACCAGCCAGCCGCCCGAAGATCGCCGATCGCATCGGTACGGCTCCCGGCACGCCGGAAGCCGCCAATGCGCCGGCCGCCGCGGTCGCGCAAAAGGTCGTGCTGTACGACGAGGATCCGAGCAATCCGAAGGGCATACGTTACGTCGGCTCGGCGCTCTGGCGCACCGAGACCGTGTCGCCGGGGCCGGGGCTGGCGCCGGAACTGGCGATCCGCGCCGATTTGGAAATTCCCGAGCGGCACATGCGCATGACCTGGTCGCTCCGGCGCAACACCGACAAGGCGTTGCCGGCGAGTCACACGATCGAGATCATGTTCACGCTGCCGGCAGACTTCTCGGAAGGCGGGGTCGGCAACGTGCCGGGCGTGCTGATGAAGCAGGACGAGCAGGCGCGCGGCATACCGCTCGCAGGCCTCGCGGTGAAAGTGACCAACGGCTATTTCCTGATCGGCCTATCGGCGACCGATACCGACCTTCAGCGCAATTTGCAGCTGTTGAAGGAACGCGACTGGTTCGATATCCCGATTGTCTATACCAACGGCAAGCGCGCCATCCTCGCCATGGAGAAGGGTACGCCCGGCGTACGCGCTTTCGAGGAAGCGTTCCGTGCCTGGGGGCAGTAACCGATCCGAAAATTACGGAAGCGAGTCAACGAAAATGGCCGGGCAATGCCCGGCCATTTTTAATTCACGTGTTGTACGACGATCGGCTTAGTGCATCGTCGCGCCGATGGCCGGCGTTTCCGCCGGCTTTTCTATTGCGGCGATGTTGTTCTTGACCGCCTTCTGCACTTTCTCGAAGGCGCGCACTTCGATCTGGCGCACGCGCTCGCGCGAGACGCCGAATTCGGATGCGAGATCCTCGAGCGTGATCGGATCGTCCGCCAGGCGGCGCGCCTGGAAGATCCGCCGTTCGCGATCGTTGAGCACGTCGAGCGCGCCGATCAGCGCCTGATGGCGGTTATCGTTTTCTTCACTGTCGGCGAGAATTTTCTCCTGAGTCGGCGCATCGCTGACTAGCCAGTCCTGCCATTCGCCGCTGTCGCCGTCGTCGCGGATCGGCGCATTGAGCGAAGCATCGCCGCCGAGCCGGCGGTTCATGTCGACCACATCTTGTTCTGTTACGCCAAGACGCTTGGCGATCAGCTTGACCTGATCGGGCCGCATGTCGCCTTCGTCGAGCGCGGAAATCTTGCTCTTGGCCTTGCGCAGATTGAAGAACAGCTTCTTCTGGTTGGCGGTGGTGCCCATCTTCACCAGCGACCACGAGCGCAGGATGTATTCCTGGATCGCAGCCTTGATCCACCACATGGCGTAGGTGGCGAGCCGGAAACCCTTCTCGGGCTCGAAGCGTTTGACCGCCTGCATCAGGCCGACATTGCCTTCGGAAACCACTTCCGAAATCGGCAGGCCGTAGCCGCGATAACCCATGGCGATCTTGGCGACCAGGCGGAGATGGCTGGTGACGAGCTTGTGCGCGGCTTCACGATCGCCGTGCTCACGCCAGCTGCGCGCCAGCATGTATTCTTCCTGCGGCTCCAGCATGGGGAACCGGCGGATTTCTTCCAGGTAGTGTGAAAGGCCGGATTCGGCCTTGAGTGCCGGCAAAGCGGCTGAACGGGCCATGTTAGCGCCCTCCTTAATTTGCCCCCGATAATCGGCAGGCTGTTGACGCCGCCGCTCGCCTCGAGCCGACAGCGCACATTCCGATCTCGCAAGTGCAGCATATCGGAACAGCTCGGCGAAAGATAGATGGACGCCCGTCACGTCGCTGTGACGTGCGTCAAAGCCTGAGCAAATCACTGGATTTGCTGGTCTATTCCGGATGCTCGCGCCTGCAAAGGCGGTTTGCAGCAGCCAAAGGGACAACCACGCAAACCGCCCGGCGTTCCGCTTGGAGCGCCAGGTATCTCAAGATTAGAGGGGTTTGATAGCTAACAAAATGGGATTCCGGCGGCGGTTTTCAAGGGCCGCGGGCGCCAAGCGCCTCGCGCAGGCGGCGCAGGTCGGGCGGGAGCTCCGAACGGAATTCCAAGAGCTCGCCGCTGATGGGGTGCTCGAAGCGCAACAGATAGGCATGCAGCGCTTGGCGGCCGAGCACTTCCAGGGCGGCGCGGGCGGCGGGGCCCAGCAGGCTGGCCTTGGTCTTGAAGCCGGTGCCGTAGGCGGCATCGCCCAGAATCGGATGACCGATATGAGCGAGGTGCACCCGGATCTGATGGGTGCGGCCGGTCTCCAAGGTGCAGGCCAAAAGACTCGCGACCGGCTTGCCGTCCGCGCCTGCATAACGCTCCAGCACTTCCCAATGGGTCACCGCCGGCCGGCCGCCCTCGCGCACGGCGCGCTTGTCTCGCGATCGCGGATGGCGATCCAGTGGCGCGTCGATGATGCCTTTTGGCCGGCTGGGCGCGCCCCAAACCAGAGCCAGATAGCCCCGCTCGATGCCGCTCTCGGCCTTGTTGGCGAATTGCGCGCTGAGCCCACGATGAGCGATGTCGGTCTTGGCGACCACCATCAGGCCGGTCGTGTCCTTGTCGAGCCGGTGCACGATGCCGGGCCGCTTGACGCCGCCAATGCCGGACAGGCTGTCGCCGCAATGGGCGATCAGCGCGTTGACCAGCGTGCCCTTGGCGTGGCCGGCGGCCGGATGCACCACCAGGCCCTTCGGCTTGTCGACCACGATCAGCGCGTCGTCCTCGTAGACGATCGTGAGCGGGATCGCCTCGCCCGCGGGCTTGGCCTGCTCGGGCGCCGGCAATGTCACTGTGACGGTATCGCCGGATTTGACGCTGGCTGCCGGATCGCGGATCGTGCGCGCCGCGACGGTTACTTGGTTGTCGAGGATCAGCGCCTTGAGACGCGAGCGTGACAGCGCCGGGATGCGAGCGGCGAGCACGCGGTCGAGCCGTTGGCCATCCTCTTCGGCGGCGATCGTGACGATCTCGGTGGCGCGGTCATTCATGGATAGACGATGTCCGACGATAAACCATTAAGTCCTGAAGCCGAGCGCGCGATCGCGAAGGTGCGCCGGTTGATGATGATCGCCAGCGTAACGACGTTTCTGGCGCTCGCCGCGGTGCTTGGCGTCATCGGCTACCGCGTTTTTCACCTGGGGGGAAGCGCGCCGTCGCCTGCGGCTTTCGTGGACGTTAGCGCCGCGCTACCGGCCGGTGCCAAGGTGCTCTCCACCGCGGTCGGGAGCGACCACATCGTGGTGACGGTCGAGGTCGCAGGGGGCATCGAAGTGCTGACGTTTGATCCTGACACGCTCAAGCCGCTCGGGCGGTTGCGGCTTAAAGCGCCTTGATCTTCTCCAGTACCGGCAAGAGATACGACACGAATTTCTCCGGGTCCTCGCTCATTGGGAAGTGCCCGAGACCTTTCATGATGGTGGCGGACGCGCCGGTGCGCTTGGCAATGTCGAGCGTGGCCTCACTGGTGCATGAATAATCGTATTCGCCGGTGAGCAGGAACAGCGGACAGCGCTTGATGTCGATGTCGTCGACTCGGCTGCGGATGTCGCCGTCGATCATGTAGAAATACAGGTCACCCTTGAACACGCCGGGCCCGCTCTGCATGTAGTGCCACAGCGTTTCCCAGCGGCCTTCGTCGGGCGCGGTCGGCGCCACCAGACCCGACACCACGCCGGCAGAGACCATGCCGCCGTGCACGTCGGGCCGGTTGAGCCAGGACAGATCATAATAAGGTTCGGTGTGCGCCGCCGATTCCAGACCGATCAAGGCGCGGAAGCGCTCGGGACATTCGTGCGCGAGGTGCAGCACGATGCGCCCGCCGATCGAGCAGCCCATGGCAACCGGCCGGTCGAGCTTCAGCGCGTCGGCGACTTCCATGATCATGCGCACGTAGTCGCGCGAGCTCAATTGATATTCGGCTTCCTGCCAGCCGGCGGGCGGCGAGGATTTGCCGTGCCAGGGCATGTCGAAAGCGATGACACGGAAGTTGGCCGTGACGCGCGTATCGTTCATCAGGCCGCGATACTGCCGCGCGTCGGAGCCGGCGGTGTGCAGGCAGAGCAGGGGGATGCCAACGCCTGCCTCCTCGACATAAAGCCGGTGCGGCTTGCCGAGCAAATCGAGATGCAGATAGCGGCCGGTGACGGGTTCGAAACGTGGGTTCATCGCGCGGCCCCTTTTCGCGGCGCCGCGATCACGTCCTTGAAATAGAGCAGGTTCGCCATGAAGGGATGGATATCGCCTTCCACGCGCATCAGCTTTTGTTTGACCAGCGCGAATATGTCGGTGAATCCGAGCGGCGGCAGCGGCTGCCAGAATTTCTCCCAGACCGCGCGCGGCGCGCGAAGCGCGAAGCTGTAATTGGGCGTGATGAACGGGCCTGGCGTCACTTTGATGACGCGGCCCTCCTGGATGTGGATCAAGGTATCGGCGTCATCGATGGCGATCATGAAAGTAGTGTCGACGAAGCGGCCGCGCTGGATCAGCCTGGCGTCGGCATTCACGAGACTGGCGATTTTGTCGATCATGCAGGTAGCTCCAAAACGACGGAACTAGGTTGGAACGCCATGCGGCCCGCCGCAAGCCGTCGGGCGGCTTGCGTGCCCCAATGATCAAGGCTATCTCGTAAGTTCTGCCTAGCTCCCTTCGTCTAGCGGCCCAGGACGTCGCCCTCTCACGGCGAAAACAGGGGTTCGAGTCCCCTAGGGAGCGCCATTGGCTGGCCAAAGATCACCGCCATGACTGCCAACGACGCCAAAGTCTGGCCGAGCGAATTGCGCCTGCACAAGGACCGCAGGACGCTCACCGTCAGCTTCGCCGGTGGCGAGAGCTTCGATCTGCCGGCTGAATATCTGCGCGTAAAAAGTCCGAGCGCGGAAGTGCAGGGCCATTCGGCCGAGGAGCGCAAGACAATCCCCGGTAAGCGCGAGGTCGGCATCATCGAGGTGCTGCCAATTGGCAATTATGCCGTGCGGCTCGTGTTCGACGACATGCACTCGACCGGTATTTTCGGCTGGGACTATTTGCACGAGCTCGGCCGCAACCGTGCCAAATATTGGCAGGACTATCTCGACGAATTGGCCGCCAAGAATCTTACGCGCGAGCCGCCAGCCCGCCGCTCATAACCGCGTGCGCCGCCGCGTCCTGCAAGATCATGTCAGCGCCTTTTTCCGCGATCATCACAACCGCGGCATTGGTATTGCCGGATACCACCGTGGGCATGATCGAGGCGTCGATGACGCGCAGCCCGTCGACGCCGTGCAGGCGCAGCCGCTCGTCGACAACGGCGGTCGCGTCCGAGCCCATCCGGCAGGTGCTTGTGGGGTGAAAGACGGTTGTTCCGCTCTCGCGCGCGAAGGCCAGAAGTTCATCGTCGCTCGTGCGGCTAGGATCGGGCGCGCATTGTTCGGCGATGTAACGCCGCATCGCCGACTGATCCATGATCCGGCGCAGCAGCTTCAAGCCGTCAACCACGGTGTCGCAGTCGAACTTGCTCGAAAGGTATCTCGGCTGGATCGCCGGCGGCTGCCGCGGATCGGCCGATTTGATTCGCACGAAGCCGCGGCTCTCCGGCCGCAACTGGCAGACCGAGGCGATGAATCCGGGAAACGGGTGCAGCGTCGCGCCGGAAGCGTCGGCGCTGAAGATGATGAAGTGCAACTGCACGTCGGGGGTCGCGAGATCGGGACGCGTGCGCAGGAAAGCGCCGGCATAGCCAGCGCCGATGGTCAGGAGGCCCTTGCGCGATACAATGTAACGCAACCCCGCGGCCGTGCGGTGACGCCAACTATTGATGACGTCGTTCATGGTGATCGGTTCGGTGCAGCGATATTGCATGCGGATTTGGAGATGATCCTGCAAATCGTTGCCGACGCCTGGCATGTCGGCGATCACGTCGATGTCATGTGCGCGCAGCAATTCCGCCGGGCCCAGGCCGGAGAGTTGCAGCAATTGCGGTGAATTGAATGCGCCGCCGGCGAGGATCACTTCGGCGTTTGCATGAGCAATGTGTGTCGTGTCGCCTTGACGATATTCAATTCCCGTGGCGCGACGCCCTGAAAACAAAATGCGTGTTGCCAGCGCGCCGGTCTCGACTTTGAGATTGGGCCGCCGCCGCGCCGGGTGCAGGTAGCCGACAGCGGTCGAGCAGCGCCGTCCATTTCGCGCTGTAAGCTGGAAATAACCAGCGCCTTCCTGGTTCGGGCCGTTGAAATCGTCGTTGCGCGGGAAACCGGCTTGTTGCGCGGCGCCGATGAAGGCTTCACACAGCGGGTGAGGCTCGCTCACATTGGAAACCGCAAGCGGCCCACCGGCGCCGTGCAGTTCATCCGCGCCGCGCTCCTGGTCCTCGGCACGCCGGAAGTAGGGCAGCACGTCCTCGAAGCTCCAGCCGGCGTTGCCGAGTTGCCGCCAGTGGTCGTAATCCTCCGGCTGGCCCCGAACATAGAGCAAGCCGTTGATCGAACTGGAGCCGCCCAGCACTTTGCCGCGCGGCTGGATGATCTTGCGGTTGTTGAGGTCGGGTTCCGGTTCGGTGGCGTAGAGCCAATTAACCTTGGCGTTGCTGAACAATTTGCCGTAGCCGAGCGGAATGTGGATCCAGATATTGCGATCGTGGCCGCCGGCTTCCAACAGCAGCACGCGATGGCGGCCTGAAGCGGTCAGCCGATTGGCAAGAACGCAGCCGGCTGAACCCGCACCGACAATAGTGTAGTCGAAAGTCTCAGAATGCTGTGTCGATGCCATGGCCCGGCCTTGTTCGCGCTTGGCGCGGGCGCCCGCCCACTTCAAAAATCATGCGATTCATAGCCACTTCTGAGCAGCGACGCGTGCGCGGCGCCATTGGGGGCCGAGTGCGGCGCGGCTGGATTCATAGCGGTTTTTGCGGCGCGATATTGTGGGCTACCGCTAGGCACCCATACGGTTTGAGTATAGCCTGACTGCAAAATAACAATAACTCAACGTCAACAGGGAGGACTACCCCGATGGCTTCAGGAACTTCTCGGCGAACAATACTGAAAACCGCAGCCCTCGCGTCAGCTGCGGTCATCACGGCCCCGTATGTTCGGGGTGCTTACGCGGCCGGCTCGCTCGCCTTGGGCTGCTGGGATCACTGGGTGCCCGGTGCCAACAAAGCGCTGATCAAACTCTGCGATGAATGGGGCGCAAAAAACAAAGTCGACGTTCACATCGACTTCATCACATCGCAAGGCGAGAAGGACAAACTCACGGCCGCAGCCGAGGCGCAAGCCGGCACCGGCCACGATATCATGTCGCATCGCGACTGGAATATCCGCATTCACCAGAACGTACTCGAGCCGCTCGACGACGTGGTCTCTGCGCTCATCAAGAAATACGGGGCGATCAGTCCGGTCGCCGAATATCTCGCCAAGAGCAAGGGCGTTTGGCTTGGCGTACCGACCGCGATCGGCAGCCAGGTCAAGCCATGCTGCTCACGTCTCGATCTGTACAAGGAGCACGCCGGTCTGGATCTGAAAGACATGTTCCCGGCCGACGAGTCGAAATACGACAAGGCCAAGACCGACAAGTGGACGTGGGATCTTTATCTTGAGTCGGCGCAGAAGCTGCACAAGGCCGGCTTCCCGGTCGGTCTGCCGATGGGTCAGACCTCCGACGCGGTAGACTGGGTCGGCGGATTATTCAACGCCTACGGCGCCGTGTTCATCGACGCCAAGGACAACATCAAGGTCAACTCCGACCAGACCCGGCAGGCCATGGAAATGGCCCGCAAGATCATGGAAGTCAGTCCGCCGGAAGTTTATGCCTGGGACGACGCCGGCAACAATCGCTGGCTGATCTCCGGCAAGGGCTCCAACATTATGAACCCGCCGAGCGCCTGGGCGGTCGCCAAGCGCGACAATCCGAAGGTGGCGGAGCAGTGCTGGACCCATCCGGTGCCGAAGGGCCCGAAGGGCCGTTTCGTCGGGCAACTCCCGCAGTTCTACGGCTTGTGGAAGTTCTCCAAGAACAAGTCGGCTGCAAAGGACCTGCTCCTCTATATCTCGCAGAAGGAGTCGATCGCTCAGCTGGTCGAAGCCTCGGTCGGCTATGACCTGCCTTCGTTCAAGACCATGTACGATCTCGACACCTGGAAGAAGGTCGAACCGCCGGTCGGCACCGTGTATTCCTATCCGCCGCGCGGCGACGAGCAGACCTCGATGTTCGGTGCACCGGCGCGCTCGGAAGTCGGTGCCCAGATGTACAACCAGGCGATCAACACCGTGATGATCTCGAAGTTCACGCAGGGCAAAGAAAAGCTCGACGACGTCATCAAGTGGGCCGAGAAGGAACTCGAAGGCACCTTGCGCGCCTGAGCGTTCGTCTGGGCCGCGGTAAAGTGAAAAGTGCATGCCGGCCAAATCGGCCGGCATGCCTCTCTGTCTAAATGGGATGAGGGATCATGGCCGACACCGTTCAACCTTGGAATGCGGCATCATTGCCGGGTTATGCGGCTGCGCCGGTTAAAAAAAGCGGCCTCCAGCTTTTCATGCGGCGGCGCTCGACCATCGCGCTGCTGATGTGCATGCCGCTGATCCTCATCATCGGGTGCCTCATTGTCTACCCGGCGTTCTATTCGATCTACCTGTCGATGCTGAACAAAGCGCAGACCCGTTTTATAGGCCTGTCGAATTTCACGTTCCTGATGTCGCGCGACACGTTCTGGATGGTGGTTTGGCAATCGACGATCTTCGCGTTGTCGGCCGTGTTCTTTAAGGCCCTGATCGGACTGATCACCGCGCATCTGGTCAACAACCTGCCGGTCAAGGGTCAGCGCAAATGGCGCGGTATGTTGCTGGTGCCATGGGTGATTCCGTTGGCGCTCTCGACGCTCGGCTGGTGGTGGATGTTCGATCCCACCAATTCGGCATTCAATTATACGCTCAGGAGCTTTGGCTTCGACGGAATCCCTTGGCTGAGCGAACCATATTGGGCGCGGTTCTCGGTGATCCTGGTCAACGTCTGGTTTGGCGCGCCGTTCTTCCTGATCATGTATCTCGCGGCGCTCAAATCGGTGCCCGAACAGCTTTATGAGGCAGCTTCGATCGACGGCGCCACTGCCTGGCAGAAATTCCGGCATATCACGCTGCCGATGATGCACAACATCATCGCCATTACCGTGCTGTTCTCGATGATCGTTACCTTCGCGAATTTTGACATCGTGCAGATCATGACCGCGGGCGGTCCGCGCAACATGACGCATATGTTCGCGACTTACTCGTTCCTGCTCGGCATCCGCTCCGGCGACTTGCCACTCGGCGCAGCGACCTCGCTGTTCATGTTCCCGATCCTGGCAATCGCCGCGGTCTTCATCCTGCGCGGCGTCCGCAAACGGGGGAGGGAAATAGGATGAGCACCGCCGCGCTTTCGGTTTCCGCTCCGAAGCGGATCGGGGCGGGCGTCAGCCTGCGGCGCAACCGGCGCTGGGCGCTTATCGCCTCCTATTTCTTTCTGGTGCTGTTCGCGATCTTCTTCCTGATGCCGCCTTATTACATGGTGGTGACGGCGCTCAAGAGTGACGCCGAAATGGCGCGTCTGGCGACCAACCCGTGGTTCATCTTTGACGGGGTCACGCTCGATCAGTTCAAGATTCTGCTCACCCAGACCGACTTTCTGATCTTTTTCAAGAACACCATAATCGTGACCGTTTGCGTGGTGGCGATTACCATGGTGGTGAGCGTGCTGGCGGCGTTCGCGCTCGGCCGCATGAAGTTCTGGGGATCCAGCGTTCTCGCCACCGGCATTTTCCTCACTTACTTGGTGCCGGACACGCTGCTGTTCATCCCGATGTTCCAGATCGTCAAATCGATCGGCCTGCTCAATTCCTACTGGGGCATGGTGCTGGTCTATCCGACGCTGACGGTGCCGTTCTGCACCTGGATCATGATCGGCTATTTCCAGTCGATCCCGAAGGAGCTCGACGAGGCCGCGTTGATCGATGGCGCCGGCCATATGCAAATGCTGACCAAGATTTTCATTCCGGTGGCGCTGCCAGGCATCATCGCCGCAATGATTTTCGCTTTCACCGTCTCCTGGGCGGCCTTCGTCTATCCGATGGCGTTTCTTTATTCGGCTGACCAGCAGGTGCTCACCGTCGGCACGGTGACCAGCCTGATCCGCGGCGACGTCTACAAGTGGGGCATGCTGATGGCCGGCGCGCTTCTCGCGGCGGCGCCGCCGCTGGTGATCTACGCGTTTCTGATGGATTACTACATCGCCGGGCTCACAGCCGGCGCAACAAAAGGCTAGCGCGATTCTGAAGGGTGGGAGCCTGTTCGGAAAACTCGCGTGCGGTAATTAGTGGGACGTAACAAAGACGGGAACAACTATGGCGGAAGTTACGTTACGGAACGTGGGGAAGCGCTACGACGACGTCGTCGCCGTCAGCAACGTCAATCTCGATATACCCAATCATGAATTCGTTGTGCTGGTCGGGCCGTCGGGCTGCGGCAAGAGTACGACGCTGCGGATGATCGCCGGCCTCGAGGAAATCAGCGACGGCGAGATTTCGATCGGCGGCGAGATCGTCAACGACCTGCCGCCGAAGGATCGCGATATCGCGATGGTGTTCCAGAATTATGCACTTTATCCGCACATGACCGTCGCCGAAAATATGTCGTTCGGGCTCAAGCTACGAAAATTTCCGAAAGCCGAGATCAAGCAGCGGGTCGACAACGCCGCGCGCATTCTCGATATAACGGAGCTCCTGGCCCGCCGTCCGAAGCAACTCTCCGGCGGACAGCGCCAGCGCGTCGCCATGGGCCGCGCCATTGTGCGCAACCCCAAAGTGTTCCTGTTCGATGAACCGCTCTCCAATCTCGATGCCAAGCTGCGGGTGCAGATGCGCACCGAAATCAAGCGCGTCCATCAGAAGGTCAAGACCACGACAGTTTACGTGACGCACGACCAGGTCGAAGCCATGACGCTGGCCGACCGCGTGGTGGTGATGAACGCGGGCCGGATCGAGCAGATCGGCACGCCAAACGAGCTCTACCATCATCCCAAGACCCGCTTCGTGGCCAGCTTCATCGGTTCGCCGGCGATGAATTTCATTCCGGCGAGGCTGGAGGCTAACGGCAGCGGGCTGAACATCCGGTTGTCCGACAGACTGTCGTTTCACGTGCCGGACAGCCGCGCCGCGCGTTATCGCGGGCATACCGGCAAGGACGTGGTGTTCGGCCTGCGTCCGGAGCATCTCACCGAGACGCGCGGCAGCGAAAACGGCGTCGGTCAAGAGTTTCCGGTCACGCTCGACGTGGTCGAGCCGATGGGCATGGAGACCATGGTGTTCTTCAAGGTCGATGGCACCGAAGTATGCGGTCGCGTCGAGCCTTCCGCCGCCAAGCAATCAGGCGAGACGATGCAATTGCGCGCCAACCTCGACCATATGCATCTGATCGATCCGGCGACCAATGCCGTGCTGTGACGTCCTGCGTTATTCCTTGACTGCGCCGGTGAGCGCCGAGACGTAGTGCTCGACGAAAAATGAATAAAGAATAACAACCGGCACCGATCCGACCAGCGCGGCGGCCATCAGCGCCCCCCAATGGTAGACGTCGCCGTTGACCAATTCGGTAATGGCGCCGACCGGGATCGTCTTGTTTTCCGACGAGGAAATAAAAGTCAGAGCATAGATGAACTCGTTCCACGACAGCGTGAAGGCAAAGATTCCCGCCGAAATCAGGCCGGGTATGGAAAGTGGCAGCGTGATCTGCCACAAAATTTGCAGGCGGGTCGCACCGTCGATCAGTGCGCATTCCTCGAGCTCATAGGGAATGGTGCGGAAATAACCCATTAGTAGCCAGGTGCAGAACGGGATCAGGAATGTCGGGTAGGTGAGGATCAGCGCGAGGTCGCCGTCGAACACGCCGATCTTGAACACGATCGTGGCGAGCGGAATAAACAGAATTGACGGCGGCACGAGGTAGGCGAGGAAGATCGCCATGCCGAAATAGCGCGCGCCTTTGTAACGCAGCCGCTCGATCGCATAGGCCGCGCACACGCTGGCAAACAGCGAAATGAAGGTCGAGCAAACGGAGACGATGACGGTGTTGGTCATCCACGATGGATAGTCGGTCTCGAAGAACAGCTTGTGGATGTGTTCCAGCGTCGGATGCACGATGAGGAACGGATTGTATTTCTCGTAGTCGTACATTTCCGCGTCCGGCTTGAACGTCGTCGTCGCCATCCAATAGAACGGAAACAACAGGACAAAGAGGATCACGCCGAGCGGCAAATAGAGGTGCAGCAGCCGGCGCGGAAAGCGGTCCAGATAGACCATGCCTTCGGTGGTTTCGACCGCGCGCGCCATCAGTCAGCCCCGCCTTGCTGCCACTTCCGTCGCTGCAGGCCGAGATAGCTGAACGTGATCGCGGCGAGCAGGAACGGGACCATGGCGTCGGCAATCGCCGCGCCTTCACCAAGGTGACCGCCGGTAATAGCGCGCTGAAATGACAGCGTGGCCATCAAATGTGTCGCGTTGATCGGCCCGCCGCGGGTGAGGGTATAGATCAACTGGAAGTCGGTAAACGTCTGCAGCACCGAGAAGGTCATCACCACGGCGATGATCGGCGACAGCATCGGCAAGGTGATGTAGCGGAAGCGTTGCCAGGGCCTGGCGCCGTCGAGCATCGCGGCCTCGTAGAGTGACGGCGAAATCGTCTGCAGCCCGGCGAGGAGCGTGATCGACACGAAGGGGATGCCGCGCCAGATATTCGCGGCGATAGTGGACCAGCGGGCGTTCCACGGCAATCCGAGGAAATCAATATAATGGTCGATGACGCCCGCCTTGATCAGCACCCATGAGATGACGGAAAATTGTGAATCGTAAATCCACCAGAAGGCGATGGCCGACAACACGGTGGGGACGACGAAGGGCAGCAGCACGATCGCGCGCAGCACCGACTTGAACGGCAGCCGTTCATTCAGCAACAGCGCGAGGTAAAGTCCGATCGCGAATTTAACAACGCTCGCCAGCACCGTGTAGAAAGTGGTGTTGAACACCGATAGCCAGAACACGTTATCCTTGGCCAGCGAGTAGAAATTTTCGAGGCCAATATAGCGGCCGGTTCCGCCGATCGTCGTGTCGGTCAGGCCGAGCCAGACGCCGAGGCCGAGCGGATACGCCAGAAAGAAAACCAGAATCGCCGCCGCCGGGAACATGAACAAGGTTCCCAATACGCTGCGATTATCCCGATAGCGCGCAAAGCGCGTCGGCGTCGTTTGGCGCGGCGGGCTATCGGCAATGACGGCCATCGGTGACCTTTAAGGGAAGGGTGGCGCCGGAATGGCGCCACCCAGGTTTCGTCCGTTCAGACGTTGTAGTAGCGCTTGGCGCGATCGGCCGCGCGCTTGGCCGCGTCTTTCGGACTCTGTTGGCCAAGGCAGGCCTCGGCAAACATGTCGACGACGACGAAGTCGCCCATGACGCCGGCCGAGGCGTAGCCGAGATCGCCGGCATAGCCGTTGTCGAGGCAGCGTTTCAGGCAGTCGCGGAACGGCGTTATTTTCGGGTCCGACGTCCACACCGGATTGTCGTTATAGGCCGGCAGCGGCGGAGCGACGTAACCGTTCGAGGCGACTTCCCAAGCGTCGTACTGCTCTTTCTCCCACATGTAGCGGATGTATTCTTTCACCGCCTTGGGATACTTCGAGTACTTGTAGCCGTAGGCGACCAGCACGTTCTGCTGTTCGGTCGGCTTGCCGACCGGGCCGATTGGCATCGGCGCGTGATCCATGTCATTGGCGATCTCGTTCTGCTTAGGATCGGTCGAGTTCTTGCCCACGGTCCAGATCGAAATGCCGTTATAGGTCAGGCTGATTTCGCCGGCGAGGAACGCCTTGTTGTTGTTGGAGTCGTTCCATGAGGCAACGCCGGCAATATAGGTCTCGGCAAGCTGCTTGGCGTAATCAAGCGCTGCGACGGTTTCCGGCGAGTCGAGCACGACCTCGTTCTTCTCGTTGACAACCTTGCCGCCGTGCGCCCAGAGCAGCCATTGACACCAGCCATTGGCGTCGCCGGTCGCATGACCGAGCGCGAAGCCGGGCGGCGTCCCGTTCTTCTTCAGGGCCTGACAGAGCTTGAGGTAATCGGGCAAATTGGTCGGGAACTTCTCGAACCCGGCCGCCTTCATGTGGCTGATGCGATAGTTCATCGTGCCGCCGGTGGCGCCCTGCGGTATGGCAATCCATTCCTTGCCCTTCTTGCCGTACTTTTGCGCGACCGGGTACCAGCCACCGTATTTCTGGCCGAGATAGTCGGCGACGTCGGTCATGTCGATCAGCTTTTCGGGGAATTTGAAGGGGTCGTCGAGCGTGCCGATGATCAGGTCGGGCCCGGCGCCGATGTTGGCGGCCACCGCGGCCTTCGGGCGGATGTCTTCCCAGCTTTCCGCGTCGAGGCGGACCTTGACCCCGGTCTTTTCGGCAAACTGCTTGGTCTGCTCGGCAAACTTGTCAAACTCGGCCTGGATGAATTGCTTCCAGCGCAGGACGCGGATCGAAGCGCCTGCTTCCGGTTTGTTATTCCAGGTCGGCGCGGCTTGCACCGGCACGATCCCGGCCGTGGTCATCGCGGCCGTTGCTGCAACGCCAGCCTTGATGACATCTCGTCTGTTCATATTGCTCATGAATAGTCCTCCCTGAACCATTGGATAGTTTTTGTCGCGCTTTCGTGATCAGTTCTGCCGTGCGACGAAGCAGCTGTTTCCTGTCAGTGCATCCTTTTCCCGTTTGCTGCGTCAAAAAGATGAGTTGAAGCGACCCGCGGATCGAGCTTGACGACTTCGCCGTTGCGGAATTCGTGGCGTTCGCTGAAGACGGCACAGATCTGTTCGCCCGCGAGGTCGCCGTAGACAAAGGTGTCTGCGCCGGTCGGCTCGACGACGTGTACCTTGACCGGCATGCCACTGCCGTTTCTGGCGATGTCGAAATGCTCCGGGCGCACGCCGTAGATCACCGGCTGGCCGTCGGCGCCGCTGACATTTGGATGCGTGATGAGCGTTTGGCCGCCAACGGTTTCCACGAAGACGCCGCCGTTCGACCGCTTCAGGTTACCCTTGATAAAATTCATCGCCGGAGAGCCGATGAACCCGGCGACGAAAAGATTGTTCGGCCTGTCGTAGAGCTCGAGTGGCGCGCCGATCTGCTCGACGTTGCCGTCGTGCATGATGACGATCTTGTCGGCCATGGTCATCGCCTCGATCTGGTCATGGGTGACATAGACCGTCGTGGTTTTCAGGCGCTGATGCAGCTCCTTGATCTCGGTGCGCATTTGCACGCGCAGCTTGGCATCGAGGTTGGAAAGCGGCTCATCGAACAGGAACACCTGCGGGTCGCGCACGATCGCGCGGCCCATGGCGACGCGTTGACGCTGGCCGCCGGAAAGCTGGCGCGGGAAGCGTTCAAGCAATTGCGTCAATCCGAGAATCTCGGCGGCGCGATTGACTCTGGAGTCGGTTTCGTCTTTGGACGCACCGCGCAGCTTCATGGAAAACGCCATGTTGTCGGCGACGGTCATGTGCGGATAAAGCGCGTAATTCTGGAACACCATCGCGATGTCACGTTGTTTCGGTGGCAGATTGTTGACGACGCGGTCGCCGATGCTGATCTCGCCGCCAGTAATGTTTTCCAGGCCGGCGATCATGCGCAGCAGTGTCGTCTTGCCACAGCCCGACGGGCCGACCAGGACGACAAATTCGCCATCGTTGATGGCGATATTGACGCCGTGGATGACCTTGGTTGAGCCGAAGGTCTTGCGAACGTCGCGGATTGCGACCGACGCCATTTCACATTCCTCCCCATGAGCGGCCGGTCGGGCTTTGCGCCGCGCCGGATTTATTCCCGTGTTACTGACAACGGGCCGCTCGACCTTATGCGGGTTTCCCCAATGCGCTTGTGTCGCGATAGCAGCAGTTCAGCTGCCGGCATTGTTTATCATATCATCATATGACTCAAGGCCGTCGCCGGCTAGCCGTGCCGCCTGGCGCCTTAAATCGCCAGGCCGCCGTCGACGAGATGCGGCTGACCGGTGATGTAACTCGATTCATCCGAAGCAAGAAAAAGCGCCAGCGCCGCAACCTCCGCGGCAGTGCCGAGCCGTGCCATGGGCTGGCGCCCAATAAAATCGGCGCGCACGTCGCCGAGCGAGCGGCCGGTCTCCTTGGAGACGGCCTCGATGCGCCCGTCGAGCGAGGGCGACTCGATGGTGCCGGGGCAGATGGCGTTGCAGCGGATGCCTTTAGTGATGAAGTCGGCGGCGACCGCCTTGGTCAGGCCGATCACCGCCGCCTTGGTCGCGCCGTAGGCATAACGCCTGGGCAGACCTTTGATCGAAGAGACACCCGACGACATGTTGACGATCGATCCGCCGCCGTTCTTGAGCATGCCGGGCAGGAAGGCCTTGATGGTGCGGTGCATGGATTTGACGTTGAGGTCGAAGGAAAAGTCCCAATCCTTTTCCGAACAATCGAGCACCGTGCCCTGGTGCACGTAGCCCGCAACGTTCGTGAGTACATTGAGCGCGCCGAATTCCTTGGCGACCGATTGGGCGAAGACTTCGACATCCGGCGTCGAAAGCACGTCAAGCTTGGCGCACTTCGCAGCCTTCAGTCCATTCAGCTTGTCGAGCGCGACGTCGGTGGCGATCACCTTGGCGCCTTCGGCGATAAAGGCTTCGGCGATGGCGCGGCCGATGCCCTGACCGGCGGCGGTGACGAGCGCGAGCTTCCCTTCAAGTCTGTTACCCATGACGATGACTTCTTCTTTAGTGGTTGTCTCGCGGTACGCTCTTTTGCGCGACGCGCTGATATTTGACAGCCGGCTTGAGCACCATGCCGTCGGAAAGTTGATCGACCATGGCGCGCTGGATCTCCTGCCACGGCGTCTGGCTTGCCGCGTACTGGAAGCCGCCGTGTTTCTGCAACGCCGCGCGCCGCCGGCCAAGTTCGGCCTTGGAGATCAACATGTCCGCGGTTCCCTTGTTGAGATCGATGCGCACACGGTCGCCGGTCTTGAGCAAAGCGAGCCCGCCGCCGGCCGCCGCTTCCGGCGACGCATTGAGAATGGAGGGCGAACCCGAAGTTCCCGATTGTCGTCCGTCGCCGATGCAAGGCAGCGACGTGATGCCTCTTTTTATCAATGCGGCAGGCGGCTGCATGTTCACCACTTCCGCCGAGCCGGGATAGCCGATCGGCCCGACGCCGCGAACGAACAGCACGGTGTGCTCGTCGATCTTGAGCGCGGGGTCCTCGATTCGGTGGTGATAATCCTCCGGCCCCTCGAACACCACGGCGCGGCCTACCAGCGCGTTCTTGTCGTTTGGATTGGACAGAAAGCGCCGGCGGAAGTCGTCGGAGATGACACTGGTTTTCATGATCGCCGAATAGAACAGATTGCCCTTGAGTACCAGGAAGCCCGCGGATTTCTTCATCGGCTTGGCATAAGTCTTGATGACGTCGGCGTCCTTGCTCCGGGCGCGTTTGACGTTCTCGCCCATGGTCTTGCCGTTGATGGTCAGCGCGTCGGCATGTATGCGCTTGGCGCGCAGCAATTCCCGCATCACGGCGGGCAGGCCGCCGGCGCGGAAATATTCCTCGCCGAGATATTTGCCGGCCGGTTGCATGTTGAGCAGCAGCGGCACGTCGTAGCCGATCTTTTCCCAATCCTCGATCGAGAGCTTAACGCCAATATGGCGCGCGATAGCGTTGATATGGATCGGCGCATTGGTCGAGCCGCCGATCGCCGAATTGGCGACGATGGCATTCTCAAATGCCTTGCGGGTCAGGATGTCGGAGGGTTTAAGGTCTTCGTGGACGATCTCGACCGCGCGCACGCCGGTCTCATAGGCAATCTGTCCGCGTTCGCGATAGGGCGCGGGTATGGCGGCGCAGCCGGGCAGGGTCATGCCGAGCGCTTCGGCCAGTGCGTTCATGGTCGAGGCCGTGCCCATGGTGTTGCAGTGGCCGATCGACGGCGCGGACGCCGCCGCAATATCCATGAATTCCTGATTGCCGATGCGGCCGACGGCGAGTTCCTCGCGCGCCTTCCAAATCGCCATGCCGGAACCGCAGCGCTCGCCTTTCCACCAGCCGTTGAGCATAGGGCCGCCACACAGCACGATCGCCGGCGTATTGACGGTTGCCGCCGCCATCAGACAGGCCGGCGTTGTCTTGTCGCAGCCGGTCAGCAGCACGACGCCGTCGAGCGGATAGCCGTACAGCACCTCGACCAGGCTGAGATAGGCGAGGTTACGGTCGAGCGCGGCAGTCGGGCGCTTGCCCGTCTCCTGGATCGGATGACACGGGAACTCGAATGCGATGCCGCCGGCCGACCGGATGCCTTCACGCACGCGCTTGGCCAGATCGAGATGGTGGCGATTGCAAGGCGACAGATCGGAACCGGTCTGCGCAATGCCGATGATGGGTTTGCCGGAGCGGAGTTCCTTGCTGGTCAGGCCGTAATTGAGATAGCGCTCGAGATAGAGCGCTGTCATGCCGGGGTTTTCGGGATTGTCGAACCACAGCTGCGAGCGCAACGGACGCGCGCGTGATTTCGACGAATTACGCAGCTTTTTAGGCATAGTCAGGCTCCCGGCACGCCGATTTTCTTAATTGAGGATGCGCCGAACAGCTTGCCCGATGCAAGAAGCATTGCCGGAGCGTGGGCAGACTTTGCTGCATGCAATCATCGCGCGCCGATCGTGGGAACGGCGTGTATGGCCGGAAATTTTGTGCAATGCCACATAGCTCACACAGTGGTGACCGGAATATCCGGGTTGGCCGATTGTTGATGAGGACGAGTGCAACTAGGCTAGGGCACTGAATTTCATCCGCCGCCCGGGCGGTTGAATGGTTGATCCCGAGGGGGAGACAAAAAATGATCAATCTGACCATCAACGGAAAATCTCATAAAGTTGACGTCGAGCCGGATACCCCGCTGTTGTGGGTCATCCGCGACACCATCGGCATGACCGGTACCAAGTATGGCTGCGGCATCGCGCAATGCGGCGCCTGCACCGTGCACATCGACGGTGTGGCGACGCGCTCGTGCGGCCTCGCAGTCAGTGACGCGGCCGGCAAAAAGATCACCACCATCGAAGGTCTCGCGCAGAACGGCGTGCTGACCAAGGTTCAGAAGGCCTGGGTCGATCTCGATGTGCCGCAATGCGGCTACTGCCAGAGCGGCATGATCATGGCTGTCTCGGCGCTGTTGAAGGAAAAGCCAAAGCCGACCGACGCCGACATCGACAAGGCGATCACGAACATCTGCCGGTGCGGCACCTTCCAACAAGTGCGCGCGGCGATCCACGCCGCCGTCGGCGCGTAAGGGGGCACACCATGAATCACATACCAAAATTTGACCGCCGCTCGTTTCTCGTCGGTTCGGGCACGGTCGGTCTCTCGTTGGGCTTTCACGTTCCCTTCGTGAGCGCGACCAGCGCGCAAGGGGCGCCCGAGGTCAACGCCTGGGTCGTCATCAAGCCCGATAACTCCGTCATCATCCGCATCGCCCGTTCTGAAATGGGCCAGGGCACGCTGACCGGCCTCGCGCAGATGGTCGCCGAGGAACTGGAATGCGACTGGTCGAAAGTCTCGACCGAATATCCGACGCCGGGCGAAAGTGTCGCGCGCAAGAATCCGTGGGGCGATTTCGGCACCGGCGGCAGCCGCGGCATCCGCACCTCGAACGACTACGTCCGCAAGGGCGGTGCTGCCGCGCGCATCATGCTGATCCAGGCTGCCGCCAATCAATGGAAGGTGCCGGCGTCCGAGTGCGTCGCTGCCAACAGCGTGATTACGCACAAAGCGTCGAACCGCTCGACCACTTACGGCAAGGTCGCCGCCGCTGCGGCGCTGATCGAGCCGCCCAAGGATGTGCCGCTCAAGGACCCGAAGGATTGGAAAATCATCGGCAAAAGCGTCAAGCGTCTCGACACGCTCGACAAGACCACCGGCAAGATGATGTACGGCATCGACGTCAAGCTACCGGGCATGCTCAATGCCACGATCAAGGCGTGCCCGGTGTTCGGCGGCAAGGTCAAGAGCTTCGACGCGGCCAAGGTTGCGTCGATGAAGGGCGTCAAGAAGGTCGTGCAGGTCGGCGACAATGCGGTCGCCGTCGTCGCCGACACCTGGTGGCACGCCAAGACCGCGATCGACGCGTTGCCGATCGTCTGGGACACCGGTGAAAACGCCAAGGTTTCGAGCGAGTCGATCGCGAAATGGCTGAAGGAAGGCTTCGACGCCGACCAGGCCTTCGTCTCCAACCAGAACGGTGATGTGAAGGCCGGGCTTGAGGCCGCGAAAAAGACGGTCGTGGCGGAATATGCCTACCCCTACCAGAACCACGCCTGCATGGAGCCGTTGAACGCCACGGCGCTCTACACGCCCGACAAATGCGAGGTATGGACCGGCACGCAGCACGGCCAAGCGGCGTTCGCCGCGGTGCTGGAAGCGTCCGGCCTGCCGGCCAACAAGGTCGAAGTCTACAAGGTCATGCTGGGCGGCGGCTTCGGCCGGCGTGGCCGCTCCGACTATGTGACGCAGGCCGTGCTGATCGCCAAGCAGATGCCCGGCACGCCGATCAAGCTGTTGTGGTCGCGCGAAGAGGACATGCAGCACGGCACCTATCATCCCGTGACGCAAAGCCGCCTGACCGCCGGTCTTGACGACAAGGGCAATCTGACGACGTTGCACGTCCGTCTTTCCGGCCAATCGATTCTGACGGCGTTGCGTCCTGAAGCACTGGTGAACGGAGCCGACCCAGCGACATTCGCCGGCCTGGCGCCGAAGGGCGAGGCGGCGCTCGGCTATGACGTGTCGAATCTCCTGGTCGACCATTCGATGCGCAATCCGCATGTGCCGCCGGGCTTCTGGCGCGGCGTCAACGTCAACCAGAATGCCATCTATCTCGAAAGCTTCATGGACGAACTTGCCAAGGAAGCCGGCGTCGATCCGCTGGAGTTCCGGAGGCGGTTGTTGACCAAAAGTCCCAAGCACCTCGGCGTGCTCAACGCCGTGGCAAACGGGATCGGATGGGACAAGCCGGCCGCGGCCGACGTCTCGCGCGGGCTCGCTCACTTCATGGGCTACGGCAGCTATGTCGCCGCGGCGGCGGAAGTCTCGGTTCAAGGCAACAAAGTGAAAATCCATCGTATCGTGGCCGCGACCGATCCCGGCTACGCCGTCAATCCGGGCCAGATCGAGCGGCAAATCAGCGGCTCCTTCGTCTATGGTCTGTCGGCACTGTTCTACGGTGAATGCACGGTCAAGGACGGAGCCATCGAGCAAACCAACTTCGATACCTATAACTCGATGCGCATTGCCGAAATGCCGAAAGTGGAATGCATCGTCATGCCGTCCGGCGGGTTCTGGGGTGGTGTCGGCGAGCCGACCATCTGCGTCGCGCCGCCGGCGGTGCTTAATGCGATCACGGCGGCGACCGGCAAGCGCTACCGCTCGTTCCCGCTCAAGAACCATGGGCTCACTCTGGCATGAGATAAGACGCGGGCGGCGGCCGCCCGCGTCGTACTTTCAAAAAGCCACGCGCGTCGTTAAATTTCGTGGATGCGCCTATGACAAAAGATCGCGCAACCCGACGCGACATTCTCAAGACTGCAATGGCGGCTTCGGCCGCCATTTTTCCTTTGCCGGCACTCGCGCAGCAGCGCGGTGCGCGTGTCGTCGTGGTTGGCGGCGGATTTGGCGGCGCAGCCTGCGCCCGCGCGCTCAAGCGCGCGAATGTCAGCCTCGACGTAACGTTGGTTGAAGCCAATCATATCTATACCGCCTGCCCAATGAGCAATGCGGCGATTGCCGGTCTGCGCGATCTCAAGCTTCAGGATTTCAATTACGACCGCGTCGCGGCCGCCGGCGTCACGATGGTGCTTGCCGCGGCGACCGCGATCGATCCGGCCGCGCGCAGCATCAGCCTCGCCGGCGGTCAAAAGCTTTCCTATCACCGCATGGTGATGGCGCCCGGCATCGATTTTCGCTGGGACGCGCTGCCCGGCTATTCGCCCGAGGCCGCCGCCATTATGCCGCACGCCTGGAAGGACGGCGCGCAGATCGCGTTGCTAGCCCGGCAGATCGCGGCGATGGAAGACGGCGGCGTCGTGATGATCTCAGTGCCGGTGACGCCGTCGCGCTGCCCGCCGGCGCCTTACGAACGCGCCAGCCTGATCGCCCATATGCTCAAGACCCGCAAGCCGCGCTCGAAGGTAATCGTGCTGGATGCCAAGGACGCCTTCAGCCTGCAGCGGCAGTTCCAGAACGCGTGGCAGCGGCTGTTTCCGGGCGTGCTTGAATATGTCTCGTTGTCGTCCGGGGGGCTCGTCACCGCGGTCGACGCCGCGACCAGGACCGTTACGACCGATTTCGACAAATACACGCCGGCGGTCGCCAACATCATCCCGCAGCAGATCGCGGGCCGTATCGCCGAGATTGCCGGTGTTGCCGACCGCACCGGCTGGTGCCCGGTCGATCCGGTGACGTTCGAATCGCGGTTGCAGCCCAATATCCACGTCATCGGCGACGCCGCGATCGCCGGCGCGATGCCGCGGTCCGCATCGGCTGCCAGTTCTCAGGCCAAAATCTGTGCCAATGCGGTTGCGACCTTGTTGGCCGGCGGCCAGCCTGCGCCGCCCACGCTCACCAGCTCTTGTTATAGCGTGATCGAACCAGACTACGCCATTTCCCAGACCGGCAGCTATCGTCCGGTCGGCGACCTCTACACCGAGGTCGAGGGCGGCGGCGCGATCAGCCCGGTCGAAGCGCCGCCGAAGCTGCGCGCCAAAGAGGCGCGAGACGCCGATGCTTGGTTCACTACGATCACCGCGGAGGTGTTCGGATGATGCGGCAGGCAGGCCATGCGGCAATTCTGGTTATCGTCGCGCTCGCCGGCGAACTGTGCTGCGCCGAGGAGCCACACCCCTATCAAATCGCCAGTGATGCCATTGCGGCCTCGCTCACCGGCACGCCGGGCGATACGGCGCGCGGCCGCGCGATCGTGCTCAATCGGACGGTGGGTTTGTGTTTGCTGTGTCATACCGGTCCGTTCCCGGAGGAACGGTCTCAAGGCAATCTGGCGCCCGATCTCAAAGGCGCCGGCGCCCGCTGGTCGATCGGCCAATTGCGGCTGCGCATGGTCGACAGCCACAAGTTCAATGCCGACACCATCATGCCGGCTTATTACAAAATCGAGGGTCTCAATCGTGTGGCGCCGGCCTATCGCGGCAAACCGATATTGACCGCGGAACAGATCGAAGATGTGGTGGCGTTTCTTGTCACCTTGCGTGAGTGATGATGAGCCATTCGAGAATGAGCGAACGAAAACGAGGCGCGACCCGGCGCGCAGTCCTGATCGGCGGCCTGGCCGGCGGTCTGGCCGCGACCATCAAGGTTGTGCCGGCGCGGGCGACACCCGAGCAATTGCATGCAGCAATCCGCAACGTCGTTGGCGCCGCACAAGTCCGCAAGGGCCGGGTCGAACTCATCGTGCCGCCGCTGGTCGAAAACGGCAACGCGGTTTCGCTCGTGGTCGCGGTCGATAGTCCGATGACCGCCACCGACTACGTCAAGAGCATTCATGTTTTCAATGAAAAGAACCCGCAACCCAACGTAATCGGAGTCCATCTCGGTCCGCGCGCCGGCAAAGCGAGAATCTCGACGCGCTTTCGTCTGGCCGACACCCAGACGGTGACGGCGATTGCTGAGCTGAGCGACGGCACGTTCTGGTCCGCCACGGCGGATCTGATCGTCACCATGGCTGCTTGCGTGGAGGGACTCTAGATGGCCCGCCCGCTGATCAATGTGCCGGCCAAGGTCAAGCGCGGCCAGGTGTTCGAAATCAAGACGCTGATTTCGCATATCATGGAAACCGGCTTCCGCTTCACCACCACCGGCGGGCGCATTCCTCGCGACATCGTGACGTCGTTCTCGTGCCGCTACAATGGCGAGGAAATTTTCCGCGCCGATCTCTATCCCGCCATCGCCGCCAATCCGTTCATCGCGTTCTTCACCGTTGCGACCGAAAGCGGCACGCTCGAATTCAATTGGATCGGCGACAATGGATTTGCCGAGACCGCCAGCGCAAAGATCACGGTGGAATGAAACGGTTCGCGCCATCGTCGCGATGGTTGGCCCGTGCAGTTGTGGCCATAGCCGTGTTTGCGATGGTGGGGCCGGCAAAAAGCACCGATATCCCGCTCGATCAACGCCGTTCCGGCTACGCCGACTTGGGCAGCGACACCAAAGCCATGCAGGACGACGATACGATCAATCCGGCGTCGCTGTGGGTGCTCGACGGCGAGGCCCTGTGGAGCCAGAAGGCCGGCGCCGCCAACCGCGCCTGCGCCGATTGCCACGGTGACGCGACGGCTAGCATGAAGGGGGTCGCGGCGCACTATCCGGCGTTTAGCCCAGCGCGCAACGGTCCGATCGATCTCGAGCAGCGCATCAATCTATGCCGCACTGACCACCAGCAAGCGCTGCCGCTGGCGTTCGAAAGCCGCGACCTGCTGGCGCTCACAGTCTATGTCGGCCGCCAATCGCGCGGCATGCCGATTGCGCAAGGCAAAGACGAGCGACTTGCGCCATATATCGAGGCCGGGCGCAAATTGTTTACCCAGCGGATCGGCCAGATCGATATGAGCTGCGCGCAATGTCACGACGACAACTGGGGCAAGCACGTCGCCAGCAGCCTGGTGCCGCAGGGCCATCCGACCGGCTATCCGATCTACCGGCTGGAATGGCAAAGTCTCGGCTCGCTGCAACGTCGGTTGCGCAATTGCATGATCGGGATGCGCGCGGAGCCGTACGAATACGGCGCGCCCGAGAACGTCGCTATGGAGCTTTATTTGATGTGGCGCGCACGCGGACTGCGGGTCGAGACGCCGGCGGTGCGGCCGTAAGCGAGAGGAATGGTGGTGGGCGCTATAGGGATTGAACCTATGACCTCTCCCGTGTGAAGGGAAAGACACCATTATAAAAATCAATGACTTGCGTAGAAAAAATCGATTTTCCACGGATTCTCCACGTCGAACTAATTAGGCTTCGCTCTCTCATCTTGAATGTCCGCTATTGGACGAAAGCAGATATCAAATCGAACGCAGATGTTGTCCTAAGCGGACTTTCGTTTAGTTAGAAGTTCTACGCGGCGGTGGTACTCGCGGGCCGTGGCCTCGTAGGCCGATTTTAGTGCCGGATTCGTCGCGGCTTTGGCCTTGTCGGAATACTCCAACTCTTTCCGCCGACAGTGTTCGGCGTCGAGCATCTCGTCGGGTGTCGCCATGTAAGAACAACACCCTCGCCCTCCAGTTGTTCCAGTAAAATTATGCAATTTATGCGTCGAGCAATGCCCAAAACATCGACTGGCTAGCTCCCGCTAGACTGCTCGTAAAGAAAACGCTGAATCTTCAATAAGCCTCATTGGGCTGTTCTGAGTCTGGCCGGTGCATCACCGCCTTCCGCTAGATAGTTTCGGAGTTCCCGGAACAATTGATCCGCTTTCGAATTTGGAATCGCGGAGACGATGAGGGCAAATGTCGGTGGCTCCTATGACCAACGCAACAAGCGATCTTCAATGGATCGCCCTCGAACTTGATGATCTAGCGGTATTTTTGCGAACACATGGGCTCGAAGAACCGGCAAACCAGCTTGATGCGGTTCGGGAAGCCCTTAAGCAACCCCATTACACCCTGTCGCCAGAACCAGAACAGGTTGCCATATAGGCCGCCTCAGTTGGCGGCCTGATGCGTTGCGTTGGACAACGCGCTCCCGCTACGAACAGTCAATGGCCTGACCTAAAAATAGTAAAATGATAGCGATGCGAGCTACCGCTAATTAATTGCTGAGTTCCACGCTGCAACGATGTTTCGCATATTGGCCACGCTGGCCTTTGCTGCCGCCTTCGATCTCTTGGTGACGAACGGCAAGTATACGAATGCCGTTTGCCAAATGGCCGCCGTGGTTCTTCAACATTTCCGAGTGCTGTAAGTCGCCTCAGTTGGCGGCCTCTTTCGTTTCAGGCTCTGTCATTTCGCAGCAGATCCAGCTTGGGGCGTACGGGCCGGCTCGAACATCTGGGAGTCTTCGGTCCGCTTATGGCGGCACTCGTCATAGGCCGTCGAACCAGGCTGCGCTCCCATAGACTGGCACACGGCGTCATCAATATAGTCGCTCGACTTTTCAGCTTGTTGCCGCTGCATCATCTGTTCGTATTCTTGCGTCCCCGGTGTGCAGCCGTTCTGGCCAGCGCCCTTAGTGCAGTCCACGGAATGACTAGCGCATCCTGCCATACCCACGCTGATGAGAACCGCCATCAAAGGCGTTAGGCGCATTCCAACCCCCTCTGTTGGCGACCTCATCCATTCTAGCCTAAGTCACCAGTGACTTGCGTACTTTGATAGGGTCGCGACGGCCGGCGTCGGCATGACTCGCGCGCGTTTTAGGGACTAACATCGGCGGTGCATTTCGGCGGCAATTAAAGCGGTCGAATAACACAAATAATTCCGAAATAATTGAATTAATTAGACGAGCTGCCGCTAATTCCCTTTAAATGGATGCTTGAAAGTAAAACAGGGAGGCACCAATGACTGCGGCCTGTTGGAATATTCTCGGTTTGATAATGGTTCCGCCGTGGCAGCTCGCGCCGCGTCCCGTCAGTTTGCGGACCATTCATCACCCGAGATGAATGTCTTTTTGTCTGGTCTCATTGGCTCCATCCCCGCTTTTCAATTTGCTAAAGATGACCGTAGACAAGACGGTAAATCCGCCAAGAACAAGAAATGCTTCGTGCAGGCCGTGAATCATCTCGCTGGAGTTCGAACTTGAGCTGACGGGAATGAAAAATGCTGTGGTCAGTCCTGCTGCCGCGACGCTGAAGCTAACCGACATCTGCTGCATAGTGCTGGCAATGGAGCTTGCATAGCTAGCCTTATCGTCCGGAATATCGGCATAAACTAAAGTATTCATGCTGGTGTACTGCAGAGACGTGAAGGCGCCATAGCAGAATGCCTGCAGCACGATGATCCACAGCAGCGTACCGGTCCCGACGGTTGCGAACAGCATAAGGAGGAAACCGAGGATGACCGTGTTCGAGATCAGCACGCCCCGGAAGCCCATGTGTTCTAGAATTTTTGGCATGAAGAATTTTATACTCATGGCGGCTATCGCCTGCGGCATGATGAGCAGCCCGGATTGGATGGGAGTAAACCCGAGGCCAACCTGGTAGAGGAGCGGCAACAGAAATGGCACACCGCCGATGCCAAGACGGGTGAAGAAGCTGCCGCCGACGGCCGCGCTGAAGGTGCGAATGCGAAACAGGCTCAAATCCAGCAACGGAAACGCAATCCGCGTCGCGTGCAGTCCGTAACCGACGATCAGCGCGAGCGAAATCGCCAATAGCCCGAGGATTTCTCCCGTACTCAACTCATGCTCGCCGAATATCTCCAGCACATAAGACAGCAACGCCACACCTGAACCGAACAGTATGAGCCCGACAATGTCGAGTGGCTTGGTGTTCTGTTCGCGATAATCCGGCAGATGCAGATAAACCAGAATCAAGCCGACAATTCCGACCGGAAGATTCACAAAAAATATAAATCTCCATTGCAGGTATCCGACGATAAGACCGCCGACGATAGGCCCTAGCATGGGGCCGATCAGACCCGGAATGGCGACGAAGCTCATGGCGCGGATCAACTCGGATTTGTCGAACGTCCGCACTAGGGTGAGCCGGCCCACTGGGACCATCATGGCTCCCCCGCAGCCCTGAAGGACGCGACAGGCGACCAGCAGATGGATATCGCTCGATGTGCCGCAGAGTACGGAACCGAGAGTGAAGAGGCCGATCGCGGATGCAAACACACGACGCGTTCCGAAACGATCAGCCATCCAGCCACTGATGGGAATGAAAACCGCGAGGCTCAATGTGTAACTGGCCAGAACCGATTTCATGCTGAGCGGAGCCACGTTGAGCGCCTCCGATACGACCGGCACGGCTGTGTTCAGAATAGTTGTGTCCAGCGACTCCATGAAAAACGCCACCGCGACAAGCCACGGTAAAAGCTGCTTGGTGGAGGCGGATGGTGGGCGTGCAGAGGCGCTGATCAGATGTGTTCCGAAGCTGGTTGTCTGCTTATTCTTATAGAGATGTCGATACCAATGGACTCGCTATTCGCAAGCCGGTTCAGTCCTTCGATGCTTGCTTTTCGGCCAATGTCATATTCGCGGAGAGTAGCCAATTTCGGCAGATGTGTCCCGGCTATCGAATAACTTTGATTTGGCTTGGAATGAGGCTCCGCATTACCTCATACGTGATCGGGATCGCATCTATGGCGCTGCCGTCACACGCCGATTGCACGCCATGGGCATCCGGGACAAGCCTACGGTAGCGGCCCGTCGCCTTCATGGACAATGTCGGCCGGCATCGATCCTGAACTCCTTGCGCCGTTAGCCGACGTTCCCCATACAAACTTTGGATTGTTTAGACGGATGGATCAAACATTAAGCGGTGTTCGTCGCGACTCATTTCAGGATGACGGAAGCAACTGCCGGGGACCCGGCGTGGATTACTGAGCTCAACAGCTCACTTACGCCGGACCATAGAATCTGGACACCAAGGCAAAAAAGGATGAACGCGAATAGGCGTACGGCAATATCGGTGCCGCCTTGGCCGATAATCTGCTGGATGCGATCCGCGTATTTAAAGCAAAAGAAGATTATTACAGCGATCACGGCGACCGCGAGAAGGCACGCGACTACGAATATGATCTCGTCCACTAGGTTCGTGGACGATCCCTTGGAAAGTCCCAGGCTAATTGATCGGCCCCCACTAAGTGGTCCGGGTTGAATGTTAGTTTAGCGCTGGCATTTGTGCCACCGGTTTGGCTGTTGGCCAGATGATAACCTCAGGTGCCGGCGGTCGATATCCGAGCGACGA